>Ga0114922_10000262_pt1 | contig 50601 bp, 31 predicted proteins | sample AartaG_FD_100975 | JGI IMG/M metagenome (GOLD analysis project Ga0114922, IMG submission 100975) | Deep subsurface microbial communities from Aarhus Bay to uncover new lineages of life (NeLLi) - Aarhus_00045 metaG | ecosystem: Environmental > Aquatic > Marine > Oceanic > Sediment | place... | reverse complement strand
CAATGCAGGTGCCTTTGCTGAAAATGCGAATGCCGTGATCTTGGGGTCCGATGGAGGTGGAGGTCGTTTTATCGATGCATCCTTTGATGAGGTGAGGATCTACGCAGGTGCATTGACTGAACAGGAGATTGAGGAATTGGCCGAAATGGAAGCAACAAACTTTCTTGTGGCTAATTATACATTCACAGGCGATTTCACAGATGCCTCCAGGAATGGTTTAGACGGTACGGCATACGGGGACGCTGCGATTGTTTATGATGCGGATAGAGAGAGCAATGTGGTCACATTAGATGGGGACGGGGATTATGTTGATTTCGGTGGTGATGTGTTATTCAACTGGCAGGGTGAATGGACGGCCGCTTTTTGGGTGAGGCTCCGGGATTGGGATGAAGGCTGGGATACTTTTCTCAAGAAGAACGATTCGTTTTCCTTTGAAAGGAATATAGACGGAGAAGAACTTGCATTTTACCATTGGCCCAATTGGTCGGCCTCGACAGTTTCTCTTACTTCCGATGATCAATGGCACCATATTGCTGCTACATTGGACGGATCGGAGCAGAGAATCTATCTGGACGGTGAATTGATAGGTTCAATTGCCAATGCAGGTGCATTTGTCGATAATGCCAATTCTGTTATTCTTGGTTCTGCTGGTGGTACCGGTCGTTTTGTAGACGCATCTTTTGATAACGTCCAGATCTTCAGCATGGCTTTGAATGAGAGTCAGATCAAGGAGTTGGCAGGAGTCGACGAGGTCGAAGAAGACTTACTAGCTGCCCACTATACATTTGAAGGCAATTTTTTCGATGAATCGGATAATAATCTCCATGGTACCGCCTATGGCGATGCAGCTATTGTATACGACGCCGATCGGGAAAGCAATGTTGTGGCTCTGGACGGGGATGGTGATTATGTCGAATTTGGCGACGATGATTTGTTTGACTGGAATGGTGCCTGGACTACGGCATTCTGGGTCAAGCTCGTCGAGTGGGATGAAAATTGGGATACGTTTCTCAAAAAGGATAATGCATATTCCTTTGAGAAAAATATTGGACAGGAGAGCCTCGCATTCTACCACTGGCCCAACTGGACTGCCACGACGGCCCCCTTCACTGCCGATGGTGCCTGGCATCATGTCGCGGCCACACTGGACGGTACAACCCAGAGCTTATACGTAGATGGGTATTTGGTCACGAGTGTAGCGAACGCCGGTGCATTTGCCGACACCGAGACGCCTGTTATTCTGGGTTCCACGGGTGGTACGAGCCGGTTCATCAATGGTTATTTTGATGATCTCATGATTTATAATGAGGCGCTGTCGAGTGAAGTGATACGCACAATGGCGGGAGCACCGGCCTTTCAAGGTACCATTGTCCAGTTTGACTTTGAGGATGACCTGGTGAACTCGGCCGCATTAGGCGGTACGGCCACGGGCCATGGAAATGTGTCCTTTGTCGATGGTATGACAGGTATGGGTAAGGCTGTTTATTTGGACAATGATGCCGAAGCCGATACCAGTTGGATCGAGTTCCCCGATATACCCGAACTGGATATCACCGGGGACATGACCATACAGGGCTGGTTCAAATATGCGGATACCACACCGGAGGATTGGAATAATCCATCCTATCTGGTGAGCAAAGTCCATAAATACGGTAACTATAATTATCGGGTATGGAACGATTTGAATCCAACTGTATCGGGTGGTTATGACGCTGCCGAGAATGCCGGTTTTGTGGATAGTCCCGTTGCTTCCGTTTCATTAGATTCTGCAGAACATTTTGCCGATCAATGGTATCATTTTACTTTCCAGCGGGATTCCGCATTGAAAGTCGTCACGATGGCCGTTCATGATGAGAATGGGGACCTGATCGATTTTAACTTCAGGCAATCCCATCCAGCGCTCGATTTACCGGCGACATCCGAACTGCCCCTGTTGCTTGGACGGTCGCGTCCTGTTACGGATGATTATTTCAATGGTTATCTGGATGAGATCAAAATAAGTAACGTCCTGGAAGAGTTTGATTTACCTCCGGTCATTCTGTATCCTCATTACCTAACCATACCGATCTTTTCTCAGAAAATAGGTAATCAGGATGAAAATCTCACCCAGTACGAAGTCAGTGCCTCTATTGCTGTTTTAGGAAGCGATGATGGTAATGCCAGTGCGAAAGTGCGCTATCATACTGTGGACGATCCTTATGAAAGGGTCGCCTCGGATGATCCGAGATGGCAAGAGGTGGACATGATTCAAGGGAATGGAGTGCTATTTACAGGATACATTCCTCAGCAATCCTTTGGTACCGTCATCGACTATTATATAACAGCGACTTCTGGGACAGGTAAGACTTCGACTTTCGGCGCCAATGCAGATAGCACCTATGATCGGATTGGCGTGTGGCGAGAAAATGATATGGTTCTTAAGTTGTCTTTTGAAGAAGAGGACCTGAATTTTATTGATTCGACCGATTACAACCACGATCTCGTCACGCTTGGCGATTGGGTCTTATGGGACGATCCTGATGACCAGGTTGAAGGTGACTTCTGTGCGTATCTACCCGAAGGATCAGATGCCCTGGGTGAAATCATTTCTCCATTCTTGTCCACGGAGGAATATACGATAACGGCCTGGGTCAAACCGGAACCGGATACTATGGCCCATAACGTTTACGTCATCAGCAATGGATGTGCCAGGTATGACGAAAGCTTCGCGCCTACTGAGGATCCATGGTATATGACGAACTACACATTTTTGCATCGATACCATCACATTAAGAATGACGTCGTACACGAAAACCGGTGGCCGGGAGAATTCCCATGGCATGGGGACCGTTCTTACGTTCAGGCGGACACACTGGGCAATTGGGCCCATTACATGATCAACTGCGGACCGGAGAGTCTTGTGGTCCAAATTAACGATGAAAACGATATGCCAGTTGAACGAAGTGTTTATCGGGGACCTTTGGGTACGGGCTGGGAGCATGAGTTCATTCCCCTCGCCCCATCGATAGGCAGATTCAGGATTGGTCCTCCAGGCCCAACCGATGCGTCGCCTCATTTTTCCGGTTATCTCGATGAAATCGTGGTTTACAATTACCAGACCATGCCTGGAAATTTTGCGCTTTTACCGACGAATGTCAAATATGAGACGATTACGCCAAGGCAGTACGCATTATTTCACAATTATCCGAACCCCTTCAATCCCACCACGCATATCCGTTTTATTCTTCCAAAGAATGAGCAGGTAACGATCAAGATTTATAATGTAATCGGTAGATTGACAAGAACATTGGTCGATAAAAAAATGCAGGTTGGACAACATACGATTACCTGGGATGGTACAGATGATCGGGGTTTCAGAGTCACATCCGGAGTCTATTTTTATAGATTGGAGACAGAAGGATATTCAAAGACCCGAAAAATGTTGTTGTTAAAGTAAACCGTGAAATCTGATCATGGGAATAGGAGCTGGGAATTATTCCCAGCTCCTAACCTATGGACTCATTCTTTAAGTAGGGTCATTATTTCTAATTGGAAGTATTTATGAATAAACATCCTTGTTTGAAGAAAACCTGTTTATTTCTATGTAGTTCTTTTTTTGTCGTATTCTTACAGATATTACTTTTTTTGAGCTGTAACAGTGATTATAATTTGACCGGGGTCAATTCACCGGATCCCGGTATCATTCGCATTTATATAAAATCGGATAACACAGATGATACCATTAACATAGCTGGTGATACGGTCTCAGTTGGGAGGGATTCAGATTTTTTCGAGTTAAGTATCGGACAGGGAAGAGCTTATCGAGAATCCAATTATGCTATTTTGTATAAAAGTATTCACCAGGAAAGTATGGATTCGTACCGTGAGCTAACAAAAGTATTGAATATTATTGAGCGGGACAGAAATACGTTCAATGAGTTTTTAATTTTTGAATCCTATTTACCACCGGCAACCATCGATTCTTTAAGGCTCAGCATAACGTCATCATTTCTTCAGATTGGATTTTATCAGATTCCAATAGAAATGCCGGAAGATATGGGCCCTTTAGTTACTTTCGATCAAAAATTTGAGATCCATGAGGATCGTGTCACGGAAATTCACTTATCGATCAAACCTTTTCAATCATTGGTTCGGGTTGGGGATTCATATCATTTTCATATTGATATAGAAGTCTGGGAGATTAAATATTTGTAATTGAAAAGGTGAGGAAGATTTAATGAGAAAAAAAGACTATTTATTTCTTATATGTTTTGTTCCAATCCTCTTGTATAATTCTTGTGTTCAATTTTTAGAGCCTGAAAACGCGAGGCCCAACAATCCCCCCAATACCACATTTGCCAATGTGCCTGTTGAAAATGATACCCTTTATGCCCTGATTGATTTGATGTGGGATGGTGAGGATGATGATGGCTATATCGTTGCATTCGAATTTAAGTACACAACATATCCCTTAGAAAATTTACTGGGGGATTCTATTGTCCATAACTGGCAAGAGACCGGGGAGAGCAATTTGACGATTGCTTTCACCTCGCCGGATTCTATAAATCGTCAGCATTTCCAGGTTCGGGCAATCGATAATTCCGGCAATGTAGATCCAACGCCTGCAAGTAAAACTCTGTACACCAACCGCACACTTCCACCAAAAACTAAGATTGTATCACCGAGAACCGGGACTGAATATTTTGCCACTTGGGAGACGAATTATTGGTGGCCCGGTGTGGTCGTGACAGTGACGGGGGACGACAGAGATGGTCGCATTATCGAATATGGGTGGTCCGCCGATGGTGGTGATTGGCATTGGGTTGGGGCAAAAGACTCGGTGATCACGATAAGACCGAATGATTTTAATCAGCCGATTACGGGCGAACATACGATTAAAGTGATCAGTAAGGATGATACTGATTTGATTGATCCGGCTGGGGATGAAATTACTGTCGATCTGGTAGAACCAACTTTTGAGAAGGATATTTTAATATTAGACGACACGAGAGAAGATGCCAGCTTGAGACACATCACTGATAATGAACATGATGCTTTTTATTTCGAAATTTTTGGACAAAATAAGTCCTATTCTATTGATGAAAGAAATATGAAAACCCGAGCATTTCCATCACTCAAGATACTCGGGAGATACAAACTTGTCATCTGGCACAGTGACGATAATAAAACACCGTTTTATATACAGAATCCGAGGGCACTCGAAGGAATAAAAAACTTTCTGCATGTTGGAGGAGATTTAATTCTCTGTGGGTCTAAAATATGGAATCCATGGCTACCGGAGGCAGATCCAATCCAGGGACTACCACATCCGATTCCCTTCGAACCCAAAACTTTTGTGTATGATTATTTGCATATACAGAGTGGTGAATTATCGAGTGATCGGGGGAGTTTTACAGGGGCTGTTGGGATCGGTGATTTTAACGATATGTCGATTGACACATCGAAGATGAGTCCCAATTATCCGTACTTTGGTAAACCCCATCTCGTACAGGTTATTGTGGAGAAAGGTCCTTTTACCAGAGAGATCTGTGCTTTCCAAGGCAGCGATATGTATGCGGAAGGGTTACCTTGCGGTATTCGATACTATGGGGATGTGTATAATATAGCCTTCATTGGTTTTCCATTATGGTCTTTGAAGTTAGAGGATGCTACAATATTTGCTGCCCAATTATTGAGAAGTATGGGGTACTAAATGTAAGTACTAGCGAAGCTTCGCATTAAACTGATAATTAATGGTTACTGGCCACTGGCTACTTGTCACTGGTTAAATAAAGAAAATCAGTATGAATTATTAACCAGCAACCAGTGACCAGAAACCAGTAACATAATAACCTTAATACTATTTGTACTGAAGAAAACTTGACTCAAAAATCAGGTTATTATCGTGATAAAAGGTTTAATGGGATATAATCCATGAGATCAAAAAAGCATATACCAATCATTATCATATTTTTTATTTGTTACGGTTCCCTATTTGCCTTTAATACTGGAAAAATATCAGGAAAGGTGACCGATAAACAGACCGGAGAACCTCTTTTCGGAGCCAATATCTTTCTTGTCGGAACTCATATGGGAGCAGCTTCGGAAGGTGATGGATTTTATTATATCATCGGTATACATCCGGGTAAATATGAGGTAAAGATTTCTTACATGGGCTACAAGACGATGACCATTAAAGATGTTTTGGTGCATGTGGATTTAACGACGAAGCTCGACGTTGAAATGGATCAGGAAATTGTTGAAGGAGAAACGATCACTGTTTTTGCCGAGCGGAAAATGGTGCAAAAAGATATTACATCCACACGCAGAATCACGACGAGTGAAGAAATTAGAAATGCACCCGGTGTGGAGACAGTCACCGATGTACTCAAGTTGCGAGCCGGGGCTGTGTTCGATCAAATTCCCAGGAGATTGTCTATGGGAGAAGGCACTCAGATCCAAGTCCAGGATGAAAGTTTAAAAAATATACATATTCGCGGAGGCAGGGGAGGTGAAATTCTTTATGTTGTCGATGGGATGCCGGTGACGCATCCGATATATGGTGGTCGGGAAGTTCTCGATTTGAACGTCGAGGATGTAGAGCAGATTGAATTGTTGATGGGGGGATTTAATGCGGAATATGGACAGGCACAGTCCGGAGTTGTGAATATCACGACACGGTCGGGCTCAGAGGATTTTGAGGGGGGTGTCGAGTATAAAACGGATTATACGGGAAAGTTTGTTAAACCACAGAATTCAGAATATATTTCACTTTATTTAGGTGGGCCGATCCCGTTCATGAAGGATGAAAATCCTCTGGGGAAAATCTACTATTTTATCTCAGGGAACTTGAGAAGAGTAGTTGGTCAGTTTAACCTGAATCGACACAATGACGATCTTTCATTATTCAACCTCATAGACTTGAAACAGAGACAGGATAATAACGTGAACTTGAATTTCAAACTATCCTGGGAATTGTCGGCAAGAACAAAATTTATCCTGAGTTACCATGGTTCCAATAAGGATTGGACCGTTCTTCCTCCCGGTTATAAATGGAGTTTTAAAAATTATCCTGATAATACGGCTCAATTTTTTAGAAATACATATAACTGGAATTTGAGATACAATCAATTTTATTCGAAAAGTACTTTTCTTAATGTGAATATCGGATACCTGGACGTTAGATATAATGGTTCACTGGATGGTGAAAAGACTCCGGCGGATTATTGGATAGTGGCGCAGAATGAAATGGGACAAGACTCGATCTACACGACCGTTCGACCTCCTCAGACAGATTTAGCCACTCGATTTTATGATGAAAATAGTTACGAAGCGATATGGCGTGATGATTTAACGCGAACTTTTACAGCGAGAGCAGAACTGGTTTCTCAGATACACCGCGAGCATATTATTAAAACAGGTGTTTCCGTTCAGTATCACGACCTCAAATATGTCGATATTCAAGATGGCGCATATAAACTGTCGGATTATGGTGAGTGGAAATATAGAAATAGAGTTTATTCCGATCCACCGCCCGGTCCTCATCCGGAGTTTGGTCAAAACCGATGGTATTTTCATACATATCCACTTTTGGGTGACTTTTATATCCAGGATAAATTTGAGAAAGAGAGTTTGATCCTGAATATCGGAGTGAGGGTAGATTGGTTGTATCTCGGAAAGCAAATAAATGAAGACGCTTATAAAAATAAATGGGAGGCAGCGACGGGAATAAATCCTGATTGGAAATTATTTAAATATAGCATAAGCCCCCGTTTAGGTATTTCATTTCCCATTTCCGAGTCTACCGTATTGTTCTTCTCCTATGGCCACTTCAATCAATCACCCGAGTTGCAGCAGTTTTACCGTGATCCCTGGTCAGGAAGCTTGACTGGAAATCCACTCATGGGTTTTGAGAAAACAATTCTATACGAATTTGGATTTACCTACCAGTTCTCCAAGAACTGGGCCATCGATATAAAGAGTTATGGAAAAGATCTTTCTGATCAAGTGGGTACCGAGAATTTATTTTCGGCATCCGGGGTACCGGTCCAGTTGTTTGTTAATAATAATTATGGAAGGGCTCGTGGCCTCGAATTTGAACTGAAAAAGCGCTATTCCACATTCACGATGCTTAACCTTTCATATGCACTGCAATGGGCGAATGGATATTCTTCATCTGCTTATTCTGATTATACTCGAACAGCCTTAAATTTACCCAAACCCATCCGAGAAAGGCCTCTCGATTGGGATGTAAGACATCAGGTGATGTTGAATGCGTCTTTGATTTGCCCTGCCGACAGGCATCCCAGACTATTCGGAATAAAACTGCCGGACAACTGGAACATTACTCTGTTGACACGATTTTCTTCCGGTCGGCCTTACACGCCGGGAACCGTGGATCCACTGGAAACTCGCGTCAGGGAGAATGGAGAGGTCATGCCTTATACACTGACATCAGACTTAAAGATAAACAAATCTTTTAAATTACCTTTTTGTACGGTGTCGGTGTTTCTTGATATCTATTCATTATTCAACCGAAGAAATGTATTGGCTATAAATACATGGACCGGTGAACCCATTAAATATGGTGATATTCTTGGTGGGACCAATGAAATCCAGAGTTGGCGACAAATTTATGCGAGTATGAGCCCGGGATGGTATTCCGCACCCAGATATACTCTGATTGGTGTTAATCTCGATTTTTAAATGTGTTGATTGAACTGAAAAGAGGATGAATCGATGATCCGGCGATCCATTATTTTGACTCTCCTATTACCAACAATGATTGTATTCTCTCAATACCAGCGTCCTGGAAGTAGTGCGGCTCAATTTTTGGACATCGGTGTCAATGCGCGTGCAGAAGCCATGGCTGGCGCGTATATTTCGGTCGCCGAGGGAGCGGAAGGCGTGTATTATAATCCGGCGGTCATCGCAAGAATCAACGGCAATGAAGCAACATTCAATTATACGAGGTGGTTTGCGGATATTCATCATGAGTTTTTTTCCATTTGCCATCATATTAAAAGCCTGGGAACGGTTGCGTTATCGATGACAACACTGCATACAGGTGAAATGATTGTTAGAACACCGCTTCAACCGGATGGTACCGGAGAAACATTTTATGCGGGGAGTTATCGTGTCGGGATTACCTTTGCCAGAGAATTAACCAATCGCGTTTCTGTCGGGCTTTCAGGTAATGTCATTCGCCTGTATCTTTATAATGACTTTGTCGAGAACGCATATGCCGGAGATATCGCTGTTATATATGATGTGGGAGTAAGGAATTTTCGCCTGGGATTTAAGATCGCGAACTTTGGGTCGAGTGTGAAATTTGTTCATGAGCCCTATCCGATGCCTACACACTTTGCATTTGGTTTGAGTATAAATGCACTTGAGTTATCAAAGCAGACAGTGCTCCTAAGTGTTGCCGCCAAGAAACCCAATGATGGGGCTCCCCAGTTAGCATCGGGTGCAGAATATAATTTTCAGAATATGTTTTTCCTGAGGGGTGGGTATAACATCAACGATGAGGTGCAAACATATGGATTAGGTTTCGGAGCGAAATTTTCATTCAGTTCATATATCTTGAATGCCGATTTTTCTTATAATAATTATCGTGACCTTGGAGGAGTTCAACGTTTCAGTATAGGATTTCAGTTTTAGCCGCTGAAGTTTTTAAACCTGTTGAAACCTGAATTTGGGAGGAGGCTATAAAAAACATGCATCGAATTTTAAAGGATTTCAGAATAAATAATTATATCATCATTATTTTTCTTTTCATTCCTCTTTTTATTTATTCCCAAGAGCACAACTTGGATTATAAGGTGAGCAATATTGGACCCGTCATGCAGGTGATCACAAATCATGGCCATTTTGGAGGCGGAGAAACAGACTTTAAAGGGAATATTAGCGACGAATATCCTGCCGGCAGTAGAATCACATACGGGCCTTTTGCGCTCTGGATCGGCGGTGTACGGGCGAACAGGAAGATCGTTGTCGAAGGCGGCCCCTGGACTGGGAGCGGACATTATTTCAACCTGGTGGAACTATATGCAACTTCAGAGCCATGGGATTCGGTCTGGGTTGTCAATAATGCCGAAAAAGTCGATATACCTTACTGGCCGAATTATACGGGGATATCTGACCAGGATTTGGTGTGTCGATACAATGATACCGATCGAACCGTTGATCGTCACGAACCTTTGGATATTGAAATTATCCAGGCAACCTATGCTTGGACGTCTCTGGAGTTCCTTGTTCATCAGTTTTGGATCATGCCCCTTCAAGAAGATATACAGGATGTTTATGTCGGGATATTTGGGAATTCGGATATTGGGCAATATCCAAATACCAACCAGAATCCCAATGATCAATTTGGATCGTTTGATATTTATAATTATCTCGGCATTCAAGAAGATTTGCCTGGTGGTAACGATGATCCCCTTGGCCCAATTGGATTCAGGATCATACCGGATATTCCTGATGATTCTGTTCAGTGGACTTGGTTGGATGGTGCTATTGAGCAGTGGAATGTACAGGAACCGCCGAATAATGATGATTTGCGTTATGAGCATATGAAAGCCGGCATATTTCACGACCTCATTCAAGATCGGGGATACGGTCATTTCTTATACGCATGCGGACCCTTTCAATTGCCCATGGGGGATACCCTCCATTTTACCTTAGGACAGATTCTGGGTGAAGGCCGTGATGGGATGTATCAAAATCTGGATCGTATGTTCATGCTCAGAGATCAGGACTATCATATGCCGGCTCCACCACCGATGCCTCCTCTTCGGTTTGAGGTGGCAAACCATCAGATCACATTGCGCTGGAATCCACAGCCGGGGGATGTGAATCCGGAAACGTATACAGATGAATATCGGGGCGATGGAGAACCTGAGCCTTTCGAAGGGTATCGTGTTTATAAAAGTTATGAAAGTCTGAATGGACCCTGGATATTGCTGGCAGAGTATGATCGTGTAGATGATGAAATCGGAAATAATTTCGGAATAAATTATTCGTTTACTGATATTGGGTTGCTGAATAATTTAGAATATTACTACACGGTGACAGCTTTTTCTAAACCAGACACCGTGTTCGGATTTGTTTCCAGGGAATCGAGTCAAAATTCCAACAGCGTGTTGGTTGTACCAGGAACTGCGACTCCCGAAACGGTTGGACAAGTTGCGGTAGTACCCAATCCTTATCGAGCCGATCAAAAATACTACAATTACAAACCGGCCTGGGAAAAACCGAGTCTTGGAGGCACCTGGGTAGAGGAGGATCGTCGAATCCAATTCATCAATCTTCCCAATCCCTGTGAAATTATTATTTATACCATATCGGGAAAATATGTGAATACACTTCATCATGACAATCCTATGCGAGGATTCGAAGACTGGAATTTGACCTCCCACGTCGGTCAAACGATTGCCAGTGGAATATATTTATTCTCAGTTAAGGATTTGGACAAGGGCAACGTACAAGTCGGGAAGTTTGTCGTGATCAAATGATTACAACATAAAGGGAATATTCGTCGGACATATATAATATAAATGATATCATTTTTTGACATTATTCCCCATCGCATCCCCATTTGAGAACGGTTCACCCTTTTCAACTTCATATATCTAACCGAGTTTAACAGTATTATGCAACTTAACTTCTAAAGAGTATGAAATTGTCCACCCATAAATGATAGAGGGATGGAAAATGAATAGAATAATACATATGCTCATTTTTATTATTATAATGTTGATTTTCGCATTTGAATGTCTTTTTGCAGATGAAAAGCTTGTTGCGCTTTATACCTTTGAAAATAGCTTCATAGATGAGTCAGGGAATAGTCTGGATGGTACTCCTTTCGGGGATGCCGTCATTACGTATAATACGGAAAGAGAAAGTAATGTGCTTAAACTGGATGGAAATTGTGACTATGTTGATCTGGGTAATGATCCTTTGTTCGACTGGACCGGTGCCTTAACTGTAGCTTTCTGGGTGAAGGTGAATCAATGGCAGGTGAACTGGGATACGATTCTAAAGAAATCAGGAGCATGGAGCGTTGAACGACATATGGATCAACAGGCATTGGCATTCTACCATTGGCCTAACTTTGTCCCAACTACAGTCACACTATCCGATGAGGACGGCTGGCATCATATTACTACCACCTATGACGGTGCGGTGCAGAGAATATACAAAGACGGTGTGTTGTTGAGCTCGGCTGGCAATATCGGCAGCATGAATGTTAATTCGAATCATGTGATTATCGGTTCTGCCGATGGCACTGGTCGTTTTTTTAATGGCCTGCTGGATGATGTGAGATTCTATGACCGGATTCTCACAGCGGCAGAGATCGATAGCCTTGGCGGTTCTACTGTTCCTATTACTGGTGAAGTCACCCATCTAACGGAAATCGAAGGCAATTATGAGCTGAATGCTGAGGTCAACCAAGGTAATGAATCCGGCCCTTTCCGAATCCTCTTTTCGGGCAATGCATTTGCGACACTGTATGCTTATCTTGAAATTTCAGGAGACAGGTTTCAAGTTGGACGGGAATTAACGGGGATCACCGATATTTGGAAAACAGTGAGTGGTATCGGAGAACCTCCCTGGAAGATCAAGATTCTTAAAAAGGGAAATTATTATCGCTTCCGGGTGAATGATGCAACGGGTTGGATACGGGGTCCGCTGGGAGAGTGGGAAAATATCTATGAGCCCCGGAAATCCTTTGTGGGAATGCTTGCACGCGATAGCGTTATGGTTCAATCGTTTACCGTAACCACCCTTCCCTGGTTACAGCAAATCAGCCAGCCGGTGATTCCTCGTGGTCCCGCAGGGAGCTTTTACGAATCACAAGCCATTCCCGGTGCAATTGTTGAATATGAGCATCAATACTATATGTATTTTATGGCGGGTAAAACGGGCACTCAGGAAGGTGCCACTGAGAGAACCATTGGAGTAGCAGTCAGTTCTGACCTATATGATTGGGTCGTACAACCTGATCCAATTCTTTCCTATGAAGATCTTGGGGATACAGGAGACAATATTTACCCCAGTGGTGCTGTGATAACACCGGATGGAAAGATTGCACTCATGTATGCCGTTCAAAAATTTCCCGTTTGGCAGGGATTCTTTTTGGCGACGGCCGATCATCCCTTAGGTCCATTTGAAAATTATGGTGGGAATCCTGTATATAAACATTTTACTCATGCTCATGAATTTGACCTGGTACGTGTCGATGAACCGAATCGCCGATATATCCTTCTGTATGCCGGTTTTACGCCAAATCCACCATACGGACCTGACGGCGATCGTGGTTATGCCCTCTATAGTGATGATTTGGTGAATTGGAATGAGGATCCCCAAAATCCGGTATTCGGCCCCGAAACCCTGGATAATTGGGATGCGATCCATATCCGCCCCCGATCCCTCAATAAAATCGGAGCGACCTATTACTTATGGTATGAGGGCGTCAATTACTGGCCATCCCCAAATCCAAATTGGGTACAGTGGTGGGATACCATTGGTCTTGCCCGTTCTGCTGACCTGGTGAACTGGGAATATTATCCGAGAAATCCGGCCCTGCCTGCATTGGGTATCGGTATGAATCGATTTGATAAGGATTGGGTCGGCTGGCCGAGGATGGTCGTGAAAAACGATACCGGATATGTGTTTTATACAGGGGGTGGAGAAACAGGAATGCGTACGATCGCTGTTAACCAATTGGTGAACTGGGAGAGTGAGGGCGGAATATTTACCGGTGTTGAAGAAAACGATAGGGTTTCTTCCAATGACTCCGGGCCAGGCGATCATTTCATACTGCACCAAAACCATCCCAATCCTTTTAATTCGAGTACAACCATTTCATTTACTCTGTACAAGGCAAGTGAAGTAACACTTTCCATTTACAATCCAGTAGGACAGAAGATTTTTTCATTTACAAATAAATATTCATATCCCGGTAAATACGACGTTGTATGGAATGGTACTGATCAGTTTGGCCATCGTATTTGCAGTGGACTCTATCTTTGCGAAATCAAAACCGAGAATCAGAGAAAAGTCAATAAAGTCATATGTATCCAGTAGGGTTACTAGGGTAGGTGTCAAATTTTAACATGGGAGATAAATTCATGAACTTTAAAAGGATGCCATCTGTGGTCTCGGCACTATTTGTTGGCGTTTCGTTTCTCACGTCTATTCAATGCCAGTCAAGGACAGAGACCGTGACCTATGTACAAAAGGGCAATTTATCAATGAAAGTGTTCAAGAAGGAAATCAGTGGTAATTTTGTTTTGAATTTGGATGTAAAGACAAAAGGAAAAGGAGAAAATTGTCGTGTATTTTTCTCATCGAATCGAGATCTGTCGAATTTGGCTTTTGTCAATATTTTCGACGATAAATTTGAGGTTGGGAGGAAAATCGGTGATAAAACAACCATCTGGAAAACAACCAATGGGGTTAATGGTCCACCATGGAAGATAAAAATATTAAAGAAAGGTAATTTCTTTCGTTTTTGTGTAAATGAAGTCACTGGTTGGATTCGAGGTCCCTCCGGAGAATGGGAACAGCGGTATGATCCGTGGCAAGCCTGGGTTGGGTTAGAAACTGAAAAGGAAGCCGAGATCGAATCATTTACCATAACGACTCTGCCCTGGCTTGGCCAAATTAATGAGCCGGCAATACCCAAGGGTCCTGATGGGAGTTTTTACGAAGAGCAAATTATACCTGGTGCTTTGCTTGAGTACGAAGATTATTATTACATGTATTGTATGGTGGGAATGAAAGGAGATGAAGAAGGATCGTCGAGGCGATCAATTGCTGTAGCAATAAGCACGGATCTAAAAGAATGGCGTGTTCATCCTGAACCTGTGATCAGTTATGAGGATTATCCTTATGATAATCTCTATGTCAATGGTGCTACGATATCTCCGGATGGGAAAGTTGCCGTCATGTTTTCTGCTCAGGTGTATCCGGAATGGAAGGGATTTATGTTGGCAACTGCGGATAATCCGCTTGGGCCTTTTGAACCCTATACCAACAACCCGGTCTACAAACACTTCACACATGCCCATGAATTTGATCTGGTCCAAGTTGAGCATCCCGATTATCGGTATATTTTATTCTATGCCGGATTTACACCAAATCCGCCGAAAGGTCCTGTGGGGGATCGAGGTTATATGCTCTTCAGTAACGATCTCATCCATTGGACAGAACATAAACAAAATCCGGTTTTCAGCCCACAGACATTGAATGATTGGGATGCGGCGCATATTCGCCCCCGTTCCCTCAACAAGATCGGAGATACCTGGTATCTATGGTATGAAGGATGTAACCATTGGATGCCTCCTTCAGGCAGTCATCATGGGTGGTGGGACACCGTGGGGCTCGCCCGTTCTAAGGATCTGGTGAATTGGGAGCACTATCCGAGAAATCCGGCGCTTCCCGGTTTAGGGGTAGGTCCTGAGCAGTTTGACAATAAATGGGTGGGATGGCCGCGCATGTTCGTAAAAGATGGAACAGGATACGTCTTCTATACCGGAGGTTCTCGAGATACGGAAGGAGGCGTACATGTAGGGCTTCGTACCATTTCCATTGAAGAATTAACGAATTGGGAGAGTGAAGGCGGTGAAATCATCGACATGTTGGAATAGGATGATAGCGAACTATTGAGGAAGACTTTGAAAACACGGCGCGATTTTATCAAGACATTACGTTGGTTGGAGAATTTTTAAAAGTAATCGCTGTGACATGTAAAGCCGGGGAATGATTTTCTATTATAGAACGTGGACCTTTTTTAATGGAAAGATGATTCGTTATTTGGATTTTAAGATGCGAGTGGTAATAGGATAAATATGAAGAGGAGCTGGATAATGTGTACTCATACAAAAATAATATACATATCTTGTGTCCTTTTATTTCTGGACGTTTCTGTTCAGATTTATGGATTCCAATATCCTGATTACCAATCTAACAAGCGATATACCCTATTTGAAGGCGAATGGACAAACATGCCCGATCTGGGTACCTTGACGCCTGTAAAGACGAAGAATAATGAAGTATTCGATTTCTCGTCTTTCAAACAGGATGTCGATTATGCGATCAGGTATACTGCAATCCTAAAGGTCCCTGTCGATGGACAGTATTTGATCACGCAAAAAGCAGGAGATTCCTCATTTGTTTTCATCGATGGAGAGCGTGTGATTGTAAACGACGGTGTCGAAGGGCGTCGTCCGAGGACGATTGAAAAACTCCTCCGGTTGAAATCGGGTAGCCATCAAGTTAAGGTCGATTTTATGATACGCAGGGACCACCGTAGAGTGTTCGACTTCAAGGTTGAAGGACCCGATTTATATCGGGTTGACAGGCTACACTGGCTCTATTTCGGCTGGGAAAACGACCATCCCAAGTCATGGTCCTTCATGGGGGGGGCTGTAGTGCCTGGTAGGCGGCAGCGGGTGCAATTTACCGTTGAGATTGATGGTCAAATTTATATCCCGGATGAGTTTGCCGAGAATAGACGTCAAATTATCAAGTGGTATCTTGCAGATGGATATATGCCGAGTCCTGTTTCCGAGTGGAAGGCCGGACCCATCGACGTAAAAATTCAACATTTTGCAAACAGAGTTTTGAGGGATAAAGCAACGGCTGTCTTCTCCCGAGTCAGTTTGACAAACGGCAGGATTTCTGATAAGCAAATACGATTGAATATCAATGCTGCACCTGACCGGGAAGTTCCTCTCACAAAATCACCCGACGAGTCTGACGATCATTTTATGGTTTACGATTTTAAAATACCTGCCGGCGAGACAATCAGTCTGGACTTCGTTGCCTGCGCCAATGGAGAGATCCATCCAAAAGATCTGAAAAAAGCCGGTGATTTTGATACCAATTATAAACAAATGTCTGCTTATTATAATAACCGGATTCATCAATTAACACGCCCCGTGACGCTTCCCAATCAGGAAATGGTACCATTTTACAAGGCCGCCCAGATCGTAATGTGGGAAAGTGTGGTTAAAGTTGAAGACGGCGATGTGGAGATGAGGGGTTCCGGAGGGAATCCTGCAGGATACTACCAATATGACAGGGCCTTTTCCCATGACGTCCCCAATATGGTGGATCAGTTTATCAGGGAAGGAGATAACGAAATTGCCAAGGCAATTATGGAGAGCGAGTATTATCAGAGATTGGGTCGTGAATTGGAGCAAAATTATCTGGATGCGATCCCCAAATATATAATACCCTATGCGATCTATCTCCAAATATCAGGGGATAAGGATTATTTTACATCGGAATTAATGAATAATATCAAAGGATCTGCTCGTGCAATCCATGAGCACCGGGATTTTAAAGTCCAGGGTGCGTATCGTGGTATTATGAATAAATCCCGCACACTGGACAATCCACCCTATTACCTGATCGTCGATAATTTTGCTGCCCTGCATGGCCTGGCTGCTTACCAATATCTTTGTCATGCACTTGGATATTCGGAAGAGGCGAAATGGGCTAAACAGGAGATGACGGATCTGAATCGATGTTTCAATGTAGCCTTGGAATCTTCAATGATAAGAAGAAATGTAGATTGGTATATGTCAACCTTTGACGACGACTCTTATTTCTGGGAGAATGGATATGATGGCAATTGGATTGGTACGACCATGATGATGAGCACCTTTCCATGGGATGCTTATTTAAGGGGTTTTGAACTTGAAGGCACATGGAGAACTGCTTTTGATCGTAGCATTGATCAGGCCCTGCATTTCCGGAACATCAGTCCATATGAAATACCTCAAAAGAGTTGGGGGGCCTGGTGGGGCAATGAATATGGGGCGTGTTATAACGCCGGTATGGGGCTCCAAACCTTGTTTTCAGAAAAGCACCGTACTGAAGTCATCGGGAATCTTGAATTCCTGCTTAAAAATCAATCCGCTCCTTTTCAATGGGGCGAAAGCTTCACTCGAGGAATAAATGAAGGGGATTGGACACGGCCAGCAACGGATTATGAGACATGGGGTCTGGGATTCGATAAACAGGCACTATTGGAGAGCCATGTTTCTCTGAAGACCGATGGAACAGTCATTATTGGGCGAGGTATCCCAAACCATTGGCTGAAAGATGGGGATGTTATTGCCTGGAAAGACGTAAGGATCAACGGTGGGAAAAAATTTGATTTTACGATTACAGCAGCTACAGGATGGATCACACTGACTATCCATGGTGATAAACCGGATGGGAATATACTTTTTAATCTTCCACTATTTAAGGATCAAATTAAGAGTGTTACATCTGATGGAAAGCAAATAACAAGCTTTGATAATGAAATGGGTTTGATAAACCTCCAGTCAGAGAGTCGGACCGTTCGTGTTGAATTGGTAAGGGGCTCCGATTGATATAAAAAATTTTCAGCTAAGAGGAGAGACCATAGATGCTTTCAAGTATTGATTTTGCAATCATCATTACGTATTTCATTATTGTCACAGGTGTTGGATTCTATGTTTCAAAGCGTGCGGCGGGCTCAATCAACGAGTATTTTTTAGGAGGACGTCGTTTCCCCTGGTATATTCTCGGATTGGTCGGCATGGCCACTTATTTTGATATGTCGGGTACCATGTTCCAAGTTTCCTATTTCTATATGCTGGGCGTTAAAGGGTATTGGGTCTGTTATGAAGGTTCGCTGGCATTATTTCTCGCCTTTCTCATGGTCTTCATGGGCAAATGGCTGAATCGAAGTCGATGCATGACGAATGCCGAGTTAATGGGTTTTCGTTTTGGTCATGATGCCCAGGGTCAATTTGCTCGTCTCGTATCTGCTATTTCTGTCCTGGTCCTGGTCATTGCATTTTTGGGATATTTTTTCGTTGGTGCTGCGAAATTCTTGCCGATTTATCTCCCAATAGAGACGATCACGCCCAATATGATAGCTCTGATATTCTTTTTAATTGTAGGTGCCTATACGATTGCTTCCGGATTTCACGGTGTTGTATTTACAGACATATTCCAGGCGGTCCTTATTTTTGTCATCATTGTTTTCATTGCCGTCAAAGCACTTTTTGTTGGAACACCCGAATATTTTGCTCAGTTCACGAATCCCGAATGGCATACACTCTGGCCAAAATCATGGTCCATCGATATGCCGGTCGGCTATGAGCACATGGAACTTCTGGGTGTTTTAATCATTGCATGGATTGTAGCTAACGTGTTTCAAGGTTTAGGTCTGCCTTTTGATGCCTGGACGAGCCAAAAGTTTTATGCAGCGAAAAATCCTCGAGAAAGTTCCTTGATTGCCGGTCAATGGATTTCCTTATTCAGTTTGAGATTTCTTCTGATGATGGGCATGGGGGTGCTGGCTGTTGGCATATCACATAAAATATCAGAACCGGAGATGGCGCTTCCGGTTGTTATTCTTGAGCTGGTACCCATCGGTGTTAAGGGATTACTTATCGCAGCAATCATCGCTGCAGCGATGTCCACCGTTGATGGCTTTCTCAATTCCTCCGCAGCCTATTTTGTCAATGATATTTATAAACAATATATGAAACCCAAATCGACCCCGAAACATCTGGTCAAAATAAGTTACTTGACAACGGCCGCCATTCTCGTCATCGGCATTTTAGTTGGTTGGCGAGTGAAAACCATAGATTCAATTTGGGGATGGATTATCATGGGCCTCCTTACGGGTACATTACCTCCCAACATCGCAAAGTGGTTTTGGTGGCGTTTCAATGGTGTCGGTTTCGCAACGGGTATGGGTGCTGGAATCGGTGCTGCGATTATTCACAAATTGATGCTTACCAATGCACCGCCATTTGCTACCTTCGGGTTTGTCATGGTTTGTTCGACGGTGGGTACCATAATAGGTACTTTTTTGGGTAAACCCACGGACATGGATACGCTTTTAAAGTTTTACAAACGAATCAGGCCTTTTGGATTTTGGAAACCCGTGCGGGAATTATGTGAACCGGAATTTGTAGCAGGTGTGGAAAAAGAAAACACACATGACCTTCGTCTTTTAATACCTGCCTGTGTATGGCAAGTCACATTATTCTGGATGATGACCGCCCTGGTGGCACAGAAGTGGATATCATTTGTTGGGTCATTCATCATTGTGGTGATGTTATCACTATTCCTTTATAAATACTGGTATAAGAATTTAAAGAATATTTGAAAGAATTTGTATAATTACATGACAATGTATAACCTGTTTAATTATCTTGTTTAAATTCCGTGTTTTACTTCGTGTCATTCCGTGGTTTGTGAATTAATGAGGTTAAAAAAAATGGGGCAGGTTGAATGCAAATAGAGAAAATTGATAAAAATTGGTGTGTGGTAGACGAAGATTTTGATATTAAAACGAATCTACATTGGGAATCCATCTTTGCCCTGGGAACCGGTTACATGACCACTCGTGCCAGTATCGACGAAGGTTTTGAAGATGATGATCAATCTGTAGAATACGATCGTCTGCCTGCAAATGTGTCCCTCGAAGAAATTCCCACAGCTAAGAGCAAGTGGGGTACCTATATGCCGGCGCTACAGGCGAAACATCCCTTTTGGCGAATGGGTATCGTCAATCTACCTTACTACCTTGGATTAAGTGTTATTGCAGATGGTGAGAAGTTAAATCTGGAAAAGTCAAATATTTCAAATTTTCGTCGATGGCTGAACCTGCAAACGGCCACACTACATCGAACATTGACTTGGCGGACAGAAGAGGGTAAAGAGATTGAATTGTACTTTCGACGATACATGAATCCGGAACAAAAATTTGTTTGTGTTCAGGAGTGTGCTATTAAAATGTTGTCCGGATCAGCTGAATTAACAATCATGAGTTATATTGACAATAACGTTAGAACCAATGGTCATGAAAAATTTGCTGATTATTTTGTGGAAAACGGAAAAAACGGTGTGATATATTCTGATATTATGACAAACATGGATAATAGGGTCATCACAGCAAGCCTCATGACAGTGGAAAAGGCAAGCGATATTGAAATCACAAAAGAAAAACGTACAATAAATGCAGTCTGTCACTTTCGTCTCGATGAAAATGCAGAATCCAATATTCGGAAAATATCCATCATAGCATCAGACCTGTATTTTGAAAAAGAGCAAATACTCTCTGAGGCCATTACGATCTTGCGGAAGAATATGAAAATTGATTCCGAGAGGTTGTACGAGTACCATGTCGACCATTGGAACAAACTTTGGGATTATTCAGATATACAAATAGAAGCCAATGATCCGGACGATTATAATAGTCAGCTTGCGATACGGACGGCTATTTATCATCTGTTGCGAGCGAAAGCCAAAGACGAATATCGGGGGCTTATTTGTCCAAAAGGAACGACATCTGAAGTCTATATGGGGGCCGTTTTTTGGGATATGGAGATTTTTATCGAACCTTTTTATATTTACACAGATCCGGAAATGGCAAAAACAATCCATCTGTTCCGATACAAGAATCTCCCTGCCGCCCGCGAATTGACGAAAAAAGCGGGGTATGGTGGTGTACGCTACCCATGGATGTCTGCTGCAAATGGCACAGAAGTTTGTCCGATGTGGGAGTATGCCGATCAGCAGGTACATATTACTTCTGATGTGGTGATTGGTATCTGGCACTATTATCAGAACAGTTTGGATGAGGATTTCTTGTTTGATCACGGTGCTGAAATTATCATTGAGACCGCACGATATTGGGTCGAACGGGCCGAAAAAATATCATCACGAGAAAGTTATCATATTTATGGAGTCATGGGACCGGATGAATATACACCGTTGTCAAATAATAATGCATATACCAATCATGCGGCAAGATTCAACTTAAAATTGGCGCAAAAGGTTACAGACCTCATGAAGGAAAAAGCGCCGATTAGGTTCAAACATTTGAAAAAGAAATTGCATTTAACCGATCAAGAGTTGGGACGTTTCCAAGAGGTCGGAGAGGGGTTGACGATTCCCAAAGATGATAAACGAGAAATCATCTGGCAATGCGACCATTTTGAAACGGCTTTTGTTGAACCGGACATTAATAAAATTTGGGAAGACAAAAGTGAATTCTTTGGAAAATACTATTCGCAGGAGAAGCGTTATCGATCGAAGACTTTAAAGCAGGCCGATGTCGTGGCAATGTTTGCAGTCTTTAGTGAAGATTTTAATCAGGCAGAAAAGAAGGCCTCCTTCGATTATTACTGGCCGTTTACCATACACGACTCGTCAAATTCGATGTGTCATCATCAGATGGTTTTGGCAAATATCGGACGAGCTCAGGAGTCTTATGAAGCGTGGTTAAGATCGATCAATATCGATTTTGGCAAACGGCCTCGCTCATCGAATGGTATCCATTGTGCAAATGTGGGAGGTATGTGGCAGGAAATTGTGTTTGGATTTTGTGGTTTGGTCAGTGCTCTAAATACGGATGTTCTGACTTTTAGGCCGTGCTTACCTCAGGAGTTCCATAAGATCAGCTTCAAAATTCAATGGAAGCAACAATGGATAAGGGTGACCGTTATGAGAAATGAGGTCATTATTCAGAATCTTTCATCACAATTGCTGACATTCATCATCAATGAGAAAGAATACACGGTTGAAGCCGATTGCACAAAAAAAGTGGAACTTTAAAAAGATGGAAACGTTTGATATTACTTTTATCGGACACATGTGCTATGATGAAGTCGTTCCATTTCGAGGAGAAACAACCGTTGCACCTGGCAGTGCAGTGTTGTGCGGTGCCATGGCAGCAGCCCGTGTCGGCAAAAAAGTCGCTGTGATTACAAAGATGGCCCAGGAAGATGAGCACATATTGGAATCGATGAAATCAAGAGGTATAGTAACTTTTCTGATTCCTTCGCATGAGACCACTTATATGAAGGTTGTCCATCCATCGGACGATGTGGATGAGCGAGAAATGATTCAAGTCAAAAATGCCGGATATTTTTCCATGTCCAAAATGCCTGAGTTTCAATCAAAATATGTGCATCTCGCCGGTATTACTAATCAAGAATTCTCTTTGGAATATATTCAAGATATAAATAGAGCAGGATACAACCTTTCTGTCGATCTGCAAAGTTTTGTAAGACAGGTCGATCCCGAAACACGCCAAATCGCATTCAGGGATGTCCCGCATGTAAAGGATATAATCCAATATTTCAACAGGATTAAATTGGATGTGGTTGAGTCTGAAATATTAACGGGAACATCCGATATCGTTAAGGCGGCTGAAATTATTGAATCATGGCGAGGCCTGGAAGTCATCATCACTCAATCAGAAGGTGTATTGGTTCGCATGAATCAAACCACATTTTATGAGAAATTCACAAATCGAAGTACTATTGGACGTACGGGACGGGGAGATACGACATTTGCCGGTTATTTAGCGTGGCGTATGAATCACGGTGTGGACGAGTCATTGAAATTCGCCTCTGCGCTTGCTTCTATTAAAATGGAGACACCCGGTCCGTTCTCCGGATCCTTGGAAGATGTTCTTCAAAGAATGAATCAAGCGATGTCCGAGTGATTGAATCAGCAATTATCTCTTTTCACAAACGATAATTGCACACCATGATAGCGAGTGATCATGTGCTGAGCTATCTTAAAACGAAAAGTCAAATCAATAAATAGGAGACAGAAGCATGTCAATAGAAATACTTATTGGTAGGAAGGAATATTTCCCGGGGATTGGCAAGATTACTTACGAAGGGGCAGAGTCCAAGAATCCCCTGGCCTTCAAATACTTCGATGAAAACAAAGTCGTGGCCGGGAAAACCATGAAAGACCATTTCCGTTTTGCCATTGCCTGTTGGCATACCTTCTGTAATACGGGTGGAGATCCTTTTGGACCGGGACCCATCGATTTCCCATGGGATGCATCCAATGATCCCATGCAGGCAGCCAAAGACAAGATGGATGCGGCTTTTGAGTTTTTCACCAAATTGGGCATTCCTTTTTACTGTTTTCACGACCGGGATCTGGCTCCGGAAGGCGATAACGTTCAGGAATCTGAGAAGAACCTGAAAGCCATGGTGGCGCTGGCCCGTAAAAAGCAGGAAGCATCCGGAGTACGGCTCCTGTGGGGAACAGCCAATGTTTTCAGTCATCCCAGATACATGAACGGTGCTGCAACGAATCCCGATTTTCACGTGCTCACCCATGTGGCCGCCCAGGTGAAGGCTGCCATCGATGCCACCATCGAATTGGGTGGCGAAAATTACGTCTTCTGGGGAGGGAGGGAAGGCTATTTCACTCTGCTGAACACCGATATGAAACGGGAGCTGGATCATGTGGGCATGTTCCTGCAGAAAGCCAGGGATTACGGCCGGAAGGCGGGTTTTCAGGGCACTTTTCTTATCGAGCCTAAACCCATGGAACCCACCAAACATCAATACGACTACGACGTGGCCACTGTCATCGGTTTCCTGCACAAGTATGGTCTTCAGGACGATTTCAAGATCAATATAGAGAACAACCATGCCACGCTGGCCGGGCATACATTCGCCCATGAGGTACAGACGGCCTGCGATGCCGGTCTGTTCGGCAGTCTGGACATCAATCAGGGCGACCCATACAACGGGTGGGATACAGACGAGTTTCTGCACAACCTGTACGATGCCACCGAAATGATGCTGGTGCTGCTCCGGAATGGCGGTATTGGCAAAGGGGGCATGAATTTCGATGCCAAGACCCGGAGAAGTTCCACGGATCTGGAAGATATCTTTATCGCCCACATATCTTCCATGGATACATTGGCACGAGCACTCCTCATCGCCAATAACATTCTGGAGAAATCGGATCTATTGAAAATGAGAAAAGAGCGATATGCCAGCTTCGATTCGGGCGATGGTGCTTATTTCGAGAAGGGTCAATTGGGACTGGGAGAACTGGCTCGTATGGCTACGGAATTGGGAGAACCGCGGCAGATCAGCGGCAAGCAGGAACTCTATGAAAGTATTATCAATCAGTATATTCGATGATCATATAATAAATATTGTATGTTTGGTTTTAAGAACTGTGGTTATTAAATTCCAAATGACAAATCACAAAAAACAAACAAATTCCAAATCTCAAATCCGAAATTCCAAACGGGGTAATGTTTTGATCATTGGAATTTGTGATTTATTTGTATTTTGGTAATTGGGATTTGGTGCTTTTTCATGGTGATAAATATTTTCAGCCCTTGAGAATGAAATATTTGGGAGAATAAGATTGGATAAACTATTTGCCGGTCTCGATGTGTCCACACAGAGCTGCAAGCTGGTCGTCATCGATTGTGATGCCGAAGAAGTCATCTTTGTTGATTCCGTCAATTACGATACGGATCTTCCCCGTTACGATACGCGAAATGGCGTGATTCAGGGACAACCGGAAGGTGTCTCTGAATCGGATCCCGGCATGTGGCTGGAGGCCGTGGATTTTATTTTTGGAAAACTGAGCAAAAAAAATGTCCCGATGGATAAAATACGGTGTATCTCCGTATCCGGTCAGCAACATGGACTCGTGGCGTTGGATGCCGATGGAAAATTAACACGTCCCAGAAGTAAACTGTGGAACGATTTTTCTACCCTGGAGGAATGCCAGATCTTGACCGAACGTGTGGGCGGTCTGGATACCATGATTGAAGAGGTAGGCAATAGCCAGAGAACCGGGTATACTGCTGCCAAGATTTTTCATATGGTAAGGCATGAAAAAGATGTCTATGATAAAACATCGACGCTATTTTTAGTGCATAATTATATCAACTGGTATCTGACGGATGGCGTTCGAGTCATGGAGCCTGGAGACAGCTCTGGGATGGCATTATGGAATCCAGGCACTCAGAGTTGGTCGGAAAAAGTGATAGACGCCATCGATCCTGCTTTACGGGATAAACTACCTGAAGTCAAACCTTCCCATCGATCGATTGGCAGGATATCCAAAAATCTTGTATCATGGTTTGGATTTTCACCGGATTGTATCATCGATGCCGGCAGTGGGGATAATATGTATGGTGCCATTGGTACGGGGAACGTGAAACCGGGTATTGTCACCGTCAGTCTGGGTACCAGCGGTACGGCTTATTCGTTCATGGAAGAGCCATTCATCGATCCGACAGGTGAGATTGCCGCCTTTTGCGACAGTACAGGACATTATCTTCCTCTGCTTTGCGTATCGAATCTGGCCAATGGATATGATGCGATTTTGGAGAAGTATGATTTGACCCATGATGCATTTAATGAGATTATTCAGAAAACACAACCCGGTAATTCCGGTAAACTGTTGATCCCATGGTATGAGGGAGAACGCACGCCGGATGTACCTCAAGCTGCGCCCATCTATTTTGGATTTGGGCTGGATGATTTTACGCCTGAAACCCTCTGCCGAGCCGTGTTGGAGGGACATATACTCAACCTCTACAATGGATTTCAGCGCATGCCGGTCGAGGTTCAAGAAATCCGACTCACCGGGGGACTCTCCCGCTCGCCCGTCTGGTGTCAGACAATTGCCGATGTTTTTGGTGCGGAAACCGTTTCTGTCAAGGGGGAAGGTGCGGCCCTGGGGGCTGCATTGCATGCGGCCTGGGTTTGGTCAAATGAGAATGATCAAACGGTTGCCATTGAGGATATCGTAGGACCTTTCATAATCCTGGATGAGTCCTTACGTAAAAATCCCATCGAAAAGAATGTCGAGACCTATCAGATTCAAAAGCTGTTTTTTGATGCCCTCAGTCGACGTGTACGGGGATTGAAAGGTGAAGACCCATTCCATTTGAGAACCAGGTTATCCAATTAAAAACTATCATATTTTTCTAAAAATCATTCCTATAATTTTCATTTGCAAAAATCCCGGATAATAATTAATTTAGTTATATGTTTTTCATAGTATTTCAGTTTGATTAAGAATATTCAATCATCCAAGATGCGTGTTCTTGACTTTAACTATAAATATCGGTTACCGATCAGTTTTCAATTATGCCTTTAAAAAATCGAGTAGTGATATATTCAAGGATGAAAGGAGGAGGCCATGGAAAAGAAGAGATTTTTTTGGATGTACTCTATGTTCATCGTCATTGTGATGACTCTGTTATTTTCTTTTTGTGGTAAAGGGTACGAGAAGGAAATAACTGAAAGGGAAACTTTTCTATGAAGCCAAGGTATTGAATTTGAAGGACAAGAAAAAATATGAGTTGTTCTTTTCTGAATCCGGAAAACTACTCGAGACGCATCGGGATTCATGGAAGAGAAGAGGTGCCTATTCTGGGCGGCGCAAGGTTGGCAGGCAAGGTCAACAAGACGAACATTGGTCTCTTATCCATTCAGACTGCTGAAAAGGATACCCTCCCCAGTACAAATTACTCCGTCATTCGAGTAAAACAGGATATACTCAGCCAATCGAATATCGGATTCATTATGATTGCGGACAGGTCTGCCGGTCTGCGCAGTCAGGTCATGCAAGTGGTCATGGGGATGTCGAGAGCCGGCATTCATCCCATCAGCCAGGCCGCACGCGTTAAATATGAGAAGATCAAGGTAGAAGTGGAAGGGTTTCCTTGCGAAATTATCCATTAGGATAAACAGATACAAAGCATTATATTATAGTCGGTTCTAAATAGTTCATCATGTGATTTCCATTGAGTCAATGAATTTATTTCATGGACAAAATAATGAGATGATTGGTTGTGAACGAGATATTTTTTATTACCTTCAGGCAAACGAGGAGTGAAATATGAGTTTAAGAAAAGGTGCCCTATCAAACGCTTCATTATTCATGTTACTTTTTTGTGCAGAAATCATTTTTGCTCAACAAAGCAAATTCAATTTATCTTTTAGTGGTGGGATTAACATTCCAAAAATGGATGATATAAATAATATATATCATAAAGGGCTTGATGGCTATAATGACATAATCTTTACCATTGATCTGTCGACCGGTTTAATTTATCATTTCATTCCAGCGTTTTCTTTAAAATTGGGGTTTAATTATTTATTCCATAGACAAGATCCACCAGTAAAATTGGAGTATGAAGATGATGAAACAGGGGAGGGGAATGGTCGTTACAGAATAAATGCATATTGTCCTTTTATAGGCATCAATTACAACAAATCAATCGGTTCAAATTATTATTTTAGCTCCGGATTGAACCTGGTTTATTGTATGGCAAAATTCAATGACGAATTACCACAGGCCGATATATTTTTTGATATTCTCCACGGTCATGCATTGGGTATACTTGTTGAATCGAATATCAGACGGAGAATAAGTAATCATTTAGATATTGGTATAGAATTAGGGTATCGTTTTTTAAATATTGAGAGATTAAAAATAGATTCCAGTCGTTATAGTGAATATTCTAAAGATATTGAATACACCCTTGACGGTCAGACAATTGATCTTAATTTTTCAGGTCCTCTTATCAGATTATTGATCATTTATAAAATATAACCTGACAACTATTTCGCTTTACGGTTGGGTTATATTTTCCTATAGGAAGATCGTTTACCCTCATCATAGCTCAGTGAATTCGAATAATTGAAAAGGAGACAACTTGTGAATAGATACCTGAAGTTAACCGGCGTCCTCCTGTTTACTGTTATTGGACTCATGGCCTCAGGATGTGGCGAGAGTGTGACCGAGAGTGAAGAAGGAACAACCCCGACGGAGAGCACCGGAGAGGCTGAAATTCGGTTTATCCATTCGGCTGCGAGCACGTCCGAAATCGACATTTATTATCTTGATTTGAATAACGATATTTTTGAGGGCATCATTTCAAACGCCGAATATGGGAAACAATATGGGTATTATAATTTCAACTCAGGGACCAGGAGTTTTGAGGTCTATCTGGCAGGAACAAATTTGACCGGTGCTACTGTCACCGATGAATTTGAAGATGAGGGGAAGTACTGCGTCATTGCAACTGATTTCGATGCCACCCTCAATCCTTCTCTTATCGTTTTTCCGGATACGACGGATGCGCCTCCAATTGGGAGTGCTTTTTTGCGGTTCATCCATGCTTCGGCCGATGCACCTGATATCAATATCCTCGGGGGAGACGATACGCCCATCCTGGAAAGTCTTTCCCTTTATCAAACCTCTGTCTATGTTGAACTAGATGCCGGCACCTATGTTTATCGGGCGGTTTCGTCGGACACGGGCATTGACCTGCCTCGACTAGATGCCATTACCCTGCTTTCGGGTGTGAGTTATACGGCTATTCTGTCCGGATCTGTGAATGGCCTGCCGGGTCCAGGTTTCAATCTCAAAATGTATCCTGAAACGAGTATTGAAGAGTAGGATAATAGAGGGCTATTGTTATCCCGGAGATGAGGTCGTGTAGTAAAGAGAAGGTGTAGACTGTAGACCTCATCCGTACTGCACCTCCATCTAATAGACGGTAACCCACCCTAAGGTGAAATCGGCTGGAAGAGACATCATCAAGGCTGGCAGGACTTCTTCGGCCGGTGCCTGGCGTGCTCCCATTGGGCATCTCCTTCCAATAGGAAAGAGGGAATAGTCCAACCAAATATATAGGAGGGTGAAAAATGGGTGAAGATTATAAAAAAGGTTTGTTTTCTCCCAAGTTAATGGAAGAGATCAGGAATCGGTTTATATATGTCGATTGGGATCCCTATTCGGGAAAACGCATCTATTTTGAAGCCGCTTCAGGCTCGCTAAGACCAAAATCTGTAATCGAAGCGATGGGAAAAGAGACATGCCTGCCTGATCAGCAGGGAAGAGCGAATCCTGGATCCAATCACTCAGTTGAAGTTACCGCAAAAGGGATTGAAGACCTCATGATCTTTTTCGGAGCGAAGTCCGGGCAAACCATGCCTGGCTGGAGCAGTAGTCACGTGATATATCGCATTACAAACGCTGTTCTTTCCGACATCCCAGGAACAAACGTTGTGACAACCGGACTGGACCACGCTTCAGTCCGTAGTGCAGTAACGCAGTTTACCGAGAAGTACGGGAAAGAAGAACGTATCGCCGAACCTAATAGAGAAACGGGCTCTGTTGCGCTGGATACAATTTTCGAAAAAATTGATAAGGATACCTGTTTTCTTGCGGTCATACACACTTCTAACGTTACCGGTGAAGTATATGACGTCAAAACAATTGTCAGAGAGGCAAGGAAGATAAAGCCTGATTTGTATATCATGGTCGATGGCGTCCAATATTCGCCGTCTGATCTGATTGACGTTGAAGAGATAGGAGCAGATGCTTATGTCATTGCACCTTACAAGAACTATGGCGTCAAGGGGTGTGGCTATGCTCACATTTCAGATAGATTGGCGAAGCTTCCGCATTGGAAATATATTTTTAAGCCTGAAACGAGTTGGGACTTAGGTGGTGTAGAACATCAATCTTATGCGGCCTGGTCAGCTGTTGTAGACTATCTGTGCTGGCTTGGTGGCCATTTCACAGATTCTTCGGATCGGCGTGCACTGGTTGTTGCTGCCATGCTTAGTATAAAGGACCATTCGACAGGCCTTCTATCCACGCTACTCAATGGTACAGATAAAGTTGATGGCTTCAAGGATATGAAGCATGTTACCGTCTATGGGATGGGAGAGGATCTATCAAGACAGTCGCTTCTTGTTGGGTTTAACCTAAAAGGGATTGAATCGGTTAAAGGGTGCGAACTTTACAAGGGTGAGCAGCTCAGACTACATGCCCCCGGGCATGATCCGTTTTTCGCGGCTATGTTGAAACAGCTTGGCATATCGAGCTTTATCAGATTATCAGGGAGTCATTATAATACGCCGGAGGAGATAGAGCTGTTTCTCAAGGCCACAGCGAGCTTCGCTAAATGATGGATTAGAATTCATCCGTTATTGATGGTGTGAGTATTTTCGAACAGAGGAGAAAACAAATTGTGAAGATTTCAGATTTTCGAAGCGATACGACAACGCATCCAACACCAAACATGCGCAAAGCCATGGCCGAAGCCGAAGTTGGAGACGACTGTATTGGTTTCGATCCTACCATGGAAAAACTGGAGGCTATGTCCGCTGAAATCATGGGAAAAGAGGCGGGGCTGTATGTTCCATCCGGAACGATGGCCAATTCAATTGCCGTGAAAGTATGGACAACTGAATTAGAAGAAGTCATCGTGGAAGAGAGAGCCCATATCTACAATATGGAGTCAACGATTATCACGTTTATTTCAAGAGTGACTCCCAGACCCCTCCCCTCCACTCGTGGAGCGATGGATCCGGAACTGGTGGAAGCAAACATCAGGAAACCCAGGGTCGACATTCCCCGAACCTCTTTGATATGTGTTGAAAATACACATAACCAGTGGAGTGGTGCCGTTGTACCCATGGATAATTTAAAGGCAATCAGAGAGGTTGCAGATAGACATGATGTCAAGATCCATTTCGACGGTGCCAGGGTATTTAATGCCAGTGTTGCTTCAGGGATTCCGGTAAAAGAATATGCCGCTATCGGTGATTCCATATTATTCTGTCTCTCCAAGGGTCTCTCGGCCCCTATCGGTTCGGTCATTACCGGATCGAGAGAGTTTATCGCCGCTGCCCGCAGAGTCAGAAAAGCCCTGGGGGGTGGCATGAGGCAAACGGGCGTCTTAGCTGCGCCCGGAATCGTTGCACTTACGGAAATGAGGGACAGGTTAAAAGAAGATCATGACAGGGCAAAAAGACTGGCTCTGGCCATTGCCGATCTGCCCGGTATTGTGCTCAACCCGGATCATGTGGATACGAATATCATCATCTTTGGCTTCGATCACCCAAGGCTGTCCATGCAAGAATTCTTAGAAAAATTAAAGGAGAACGGGATTCTTGCCTCAAATCCGAGATATGGCATTCGGCTCGTTACACATAATGATATCGATGACGAAGACGTGGATAAGCTGATATCGGTTTTCAAAAAATTACTGAGCTGATTGTAAGACTTATAACTGACCTGGATTATTCCTAACGCGCTAAAGCGCAAGTGCCTAAAGCTTGTCCTGAGCGGAGCGAAGGATCTTAAAGTGTCTAAAGTTCACAACCCAAACACCCCATAACATCGATCAATAATTTTGTTAAAAATATAAAGTTTTTCAGAGTAATAGAATAAATTGACTCATTAAAAAGTGGGAGGTGAACTATGTTTCGCAAATATATTCTTTTTATAGCGATATTTTTTCTGACGGCTGAGAGTGTGTACGCTCAACTTTCCTCCGCTTCAAGACAAGGTAAGGATTCGTTTCACAGTGTGGTTGGGAAGCATCCGGAACCGGGTATGATTTTTATGTATCCTGAGCGTATCCGGTTGAAGGAAGGCGGCTTTTTCAACGCCGAGCGGGGGATGATGTTTGTGCCCTTAAATCGATCTAAGGAGAATAGTGATGTGATTGCGGTTGAGGTCTTTCGTTTCAAAAGATCTGAGAAAGCCGATCCCGAAGCTCTGCCAATTTTCTATCTGCACGGCGGGCCGAGTTTTGGGGGATTGGAGAGATCCCTCGAGAGACTTGGCACTTTTGAGGAACAGTGGCTTCCTTTTCTGAACGTTTCGGATGTGGTTGTGGTGAGTCAGCGCGGGATCGGACCGTCAAAGCCTATGACGATTGTGGAAACAACCACAAAGCCTTTGCCTCCGGATCAGCCCTATGACGATGAGAAAGCTGTTGCGGAATATCAGCAGGTTCTCGCAAGGGAAAAGGCGGTCTGGGAAGAGTTGGGCCTCGATTTAAGAGGCTTCACCGTCGTCGAAGCGGCTGCGGACGTCAATGATGTTCGAAAGGCACTGGGATACGACAAAATCGTGATATGGGGCGGCAGCTTCGGTTCTCACTGGGGCATGACCCTGATGCGGTATCATCCGGAAATCGTTGAGCGTGCGATTCTCCGCGGTATGGAGGGTCCGGACCACACCTATGATCATCCCGGTCATTTTTGGAATGTCTATAAACGGGTTGCCGAAGAGGCGGAGAAAGCCCCCGAGTTGAAAGGCCTAATTCCTGTAGGCGGACTGATCAAGGCAATAGAAACGGTGATCAAACGGGTCGAAGAGAAACCTTTCAGGGTGACAATAACCAATCAGGAAACCCGTGAGTCTCAGGATGTATTGTTTGATGCCGAGTCCATTAAACGCCTGGCGTCAGGTTACTCCCGCGGTTTGCCGGCCTGGCCTGCCGATGTCATCACCCTTTATCGAGGCGACTTCAGCAGGGCGGCTGAAAGAGCCGTTCGCAGGTATCAAAACAGTGGAAGAAGTTTCAGAACCGCCAGTTATTGGATGCTCGACTGCGGTTCCGGTATCACTGCAAAACGGTTAGCGGAATATAATACGGATCCTTCTTTGAAAATCATAGGACGGAAGAACTGGGGTTATAATACAGGTTGCCCAGTCTGGGGAAGTGACCTGGGAGATGAATTCCGACAAAACTTTGAAACCAATATTCCCACTGTCATCGTGCATGGAACCTGGGATACCTCTACTCCGTATGAGAATGCCCTCGAACTGGTTCCGTATTTTAAGAACAGCAAGTTTATCCCATTGATCAGGGGACCACATGGAGCGATACGGGCGGCCATGAGGGTGAACGCACAGTTTAAGAAGGGGATCATGAAGTTTGCTGAAACCGGTGATATGTCCGAATTACCCGATGAGATGGAGATGCCGCCCGTTGAGTGGGTCGTTCCGGACGTGGCAAAGTGAAGGAGAGTGTCATATGATTTGTCACAAACTGCTCGGTTTATCGCTGTGCAGATTCCTTCCCAACACTGTTAGAGGTGCCGGCATCCTCGTGGCCATTTTGTTCATGATCGACATGGCCGGTCCTTCCATGAACCTGGCACAATCCGATCATGCGTCGGCCCATGATGCCATGATTCTTCCTCAATTGCATTGGAGGAATATCGGCCCGAAGCGCGGGGGGAGGGTCCTTGCTGTGTCGGGCCATAAAGACCGCCCTTATGAGTATTACTTCGGAACCACCGGTGGTGGTCTATGGAAGACGTTAGATGGGGGTAATACATGGGGGCCAGTCACAGATGGACAAATCGGAAGCTCTTCGGTCGGAGCGGTAGCCGTTTCAGAATCGAATCCGGATATTGTCTACCTGGGCATGGGTGAGGTGCAGCTCCGCCATAACGTACTGCAGGGGGATGGCGTCTATCGCTCGAAAGACGGAGGGAAGAACTGGGAACACATAGGACTCGAAGAGACCCAGGCGATCAGCCGAGTCCGAATTCATCCAAAAGATCCTGATCGGGTCTATGTCGCGGCTCTGGGACATCCTTTTGGCCGGAATCCCGAAAGAGGCGTATTCCGCACATTAGACGGAGGGCGTACCTGGAAGAAGATTCTGTACAGAAACGATGGCACCGGCGCCATCGATCTTGTGCTCGACCCCAACGATCCCGATGTGATATACGCGACGCTTTGGGAAGTCTTTCGCAGGCCGTGGATTCTCTGGAGCGGCGGTGAAGGCAGCGGGATTTTCAAGTCACGGGATGGCGGGGAGACCTGGACAGAGCTGAGCCGGAATCCCGGCTTGCCCGAAGGTGTCCTTGGCAAGATGACGATTACCGTTTCAGGCGCTGACTCTAAGAGAGTCTACGCAAATGTCGAGGCGGAAAATGGTGGATTATATCGATCAGACGATGGCGGAGAAACATGGGCACTCGTCAATAACCACAGGGATCTCTGGCAGCGGGCTTTTTATTTTCTACGCATCCAGGCAGATCCCGTAGACCGTGAGACCATATATATCCTTAACTTTCTATTGATCAAATCCACAGATGGAGGTAAAACGTTTGAAACCCTTCCTCAAACCCACTCCGATCACCATGACTTGTGGATCGATCCCCAAAATTCCCTCCGTATGATCAATGGTAACGATGGAGGTGGGGTCGTTTCAGTAAATGGAGGAAAAACCTGGACTCACATGAGATATCCCACGGCTCAAATCTACCGTCTTGTAGTAACCAATGACTTCCCCTATCACGTCGGAGGTGCACAGCAAGACAACACAACTGTTGTTGTTCCTTCAGATGGCGGTCATCTTCGCAATCCGCGAATACCAATCGGAGAGATGATGTACGATGTTGGCGGTGGTGAAAGCGGGTATGTGGCACTTCATCCATCCAATCCCGATATTTTTTATGCCGGTGCAACAAACGCATTGACGCGCTATGACCGTAAGACCGGGCTGGTAACTGATATCCAGCCTTTTCCCCGCATCGTCATGGGCGAGCCTGCCAAGGTTATACCAGAGCGGTGGAACTGGACTTATCCCATCGTTGTCTCCCCTGTCGATCATACCATACTATTTGTAGGATCTCAGCATCTCTGGAAGACGACAGACGAAGGAAATACCTGGGTAAAAATAAGTCCGGATCTGACTCGAGCAGATCCGGAGACACTGGGCGACTCCGGAGGGCCTATTGTTTTGGATCAAGATGGTCCCGAGATTTACGCCACCATTTATACCATTGCTCCATCCCGTCACGATGTGAATACCATCTGGACAGGTTCTGACGACGGACTTGTCTGTTTGACCCGTGACGGGGGACAAGACTGGAAGGATGTGACGCCTCCGGACATGCCCAAGCATAGTCGAGTGGGCCTCATCGAAGCATCGCCCCATCGGCCGGGCACGGCATATGTAGCAGTGAGACGTTATGAAATGGACGACCGAGCGCCTTATTTATGGAAAACATACGATTATGGCCGAACATGGACGAGAATCATAAAGGGAATCCGGGCCGACGACTTTGTGTATGCTGTGTGTGAAGATCCCAAGTGTCAAGGGCTGCTATATATCGGGACAGAACATGGCGTCTATGTATCGTTTGATGACGGTAACTATTGGCAGAGTTTATCGTTGAATCTGCCCGACGTTACTGTTACCGGAATCGCAGTTAAGCAGAATGATCTTGTCATCGCAACCCATGGGCGTTCTTTCTGGGTAATAGATGATATTGAAGTGCTGCGGCAACTCGATCCTGAAATGTTAAGTGCCGAATTTAATCTCTTCAAGCCGGCCGATGGCATCCGGCGTGTTTCTCCTGCGGCTATAGACTATTATCTGAAGGAACCGAACCACAAGGTCTCTGTGGACATTCTGGATGCCGATGGTCGAGTCGTGCGAACGCTCTATAACGGGACAGTCGAGGAAAAAGGGTTGTACCGTTTAAATTGGAATCTCCGGTATACGGGTGCGGCCGTTTTTCCGAATATTATCTTAGAGGGAGGAAATCCGAGAAGAGGCCCCTGGGCTCCTCCCGGCCGCTATCAGGCAAGGATCGTTGTGAACGGCAAGGAGCAAAAACAGTGGTTCAGCGTCAGAAAAGATCCGAGGCTGACGGATGTAACAGACGCTGATTTAAAGGCCCAGTTTGATCTTGCTCTTAAAATCAGAAATAGTGAAAGTGCTGCCAACGAAGGTGTCATTCTGGTTCGAAACCTGAGAGCGCAGGTTGAAGATCGTCTGAATAAGAAAGACGACAGCAAGCTTCGAAAAGCGGCAAAACGGTTTATCGAAGGGATCAGCGCGGTCGAGAAAGAATTATACCAGGTAAAGAATCAGAGTCCCAAAGATAAGATTGCCTTCCCCATCAAACTCAACGACCGGCTCACAGGCCTGCGCAGGCATCTCGAAGCAGGAGACGGCCCGCCGACGAAGGCATATTACCAGGTATTTAAAGAACTCTCGACCGAGTTGAAAGACCATCTGAATAAATTAGATGGAATACTGCAAAATGAGATACCGCGTTTAAATCAAGAATTAAAGCGGTTAAATCTGGACACGATCGTTCTCGGCTCGTAGGCTCGCATAAGGGTAGTGTTAATAATTATATCTTCGAAAGTTCTTCGCTTTATCAAACCTCTGCTTATGTTGAAATAGATCTCGTGGTACGCAATTCTTATTTTTCGAAACAAATTCCATTGATATCCGTACATGTATATGTTCCGAATTTTCAGAATTGAATGGGAGGGATTCTCCATGAAATTATTAACCCGGGCAGAGGAGTATGTTTTACTGGCCATTTGGCGGCTCCAGCAAGATGCCTATTCTCTTTTTATACAGAAGCAGATCCATCACATATCGGGAGAGAAATGGTCTCTGGGGACAATTTATGCACCCCTCGAACGACTGGAGAAACGGGGATACATCGTCTCCTACCTTTCCGATTCCACACCGGAAAGAGGTGGGAGACACAAGCGAATCTATAAACTCACGGATGATGGAAAAAAGGCCCTGGTCCGCATCAAGCAAGTCCATGAGTCCTTCTGGGAAGAGTTGCCCGATCTCTCATTTGAGGTGAATTAATGACTTTGTTGATTTAATTGATATTCTCCGATTTTGGGGTACGTAAGTTATTGTTTTTTGGTACAACATTTTCACGAAAGGCATTAAATCAACAGTGTCATTAATGTCGAAAAATAAATTGAATACGCCTCCCGCTTTTGCAAGGTGGATGCTGAATCTGTTGTATCGGCCCGATAAACGGGAAACATACCAGAATGAGTTTGAGGAAGTCTATGCAATGATGGTGGAAAAGGATGGATTATGCAGAGCGAGAATATGGTATATGACTCAGGTCCTGAAGCTGCTCAAAGGAAAAGTCGTGAATAAACTCTACTGGAGTGGGCTCATGATGCGGAATTATTTTAAAACCGCATTCCGGAATATTACAAAACACAGGGGCTATTCTTTAATCAACATTGCCGGTTTTACTATCGGTCTTTCCTCTTGTATATTAATATGGCTCTATATCAGATACGAACTCAGCTACGATCAATACCATAATGATGCCCAGTATATTTATCGTGTCGTAAGAGAACACCGAGGCAGTCCTGTATGGTATAATTCATCCGAGCATCCCCTGGCCGCTTCGTTAAAGGCAGATTTTCCAGAGATTGTCAACGCGACAAGAGTCAAAAAAAACGATGAAGTCGGCGTCGTTGAATATAAATCAAAGCTATTTAATGAGGAAGGCTTATATTTTGTAGATCAGGATTTTTTAGAGATCTTTACATTTCCGCTCATTTCGGGGGATGAACACACCGCTCTGAAAGAACCTTTTTCCGTTCTTATCACCCAGAGAATGGCAGAGAAATATTTCGGTAGTGAGGACCCGATGGGTAAAACCCTGCGGATTAAAGAGTGGTACGGAGAAACCAAATATGACTATACGATAATAGGTATTCTAAAGAATGTTCCCGAAAATTCTCATTTCACATTCGATTTTTTGATATCTTACAATACTTTGTACACATTGAAGAGAGGGGGGAGAGCATCTGTCGAAACATGGGACTATTTTGAACCCAAAACATACATCAAGTTGTCACGCCATACAAATCCGATAAACCTTGAAGAAAAATTTCCCGCATTTTTAATCAAATACAAGGGCGATGCGTCGGTACCGACGAAGGAGAAAATGCATCTTCAATCTCTGACGGATATTCATCTGGGTGGAAACCTCAGGTATGAGCTGGATGCGAACAGCGACATGAAAGTCATCTATTTATTTTCAGCGATTGCCTTCTTTATCATTTTTATCGCATCTTTAAATTATGTCAACCTTTCTGTCGCCCAGTCCACGAAACGGGCTGTTGAGGTGGGGATAAGAAAAGTGGTGGGCGCTCAAAGGTCTCAGCTCGTCATACAATTCATCGGTGAATCCATGGTTTTTTCTCTCCTTGCGCTTTTGATTTCAGTATTGGTGGTCAATCTTGTATTGCCGGCGTTCGGTTCTTTGATCGAAAGAAATCTGACTTTAAATTTAATTCAAGATTCGGGACTCTTATTGCTTTTTCTATGTCTGACATTTCTTATTGGATTTTTTTCAGGTTGCTATCCGGCTTTTTTTATTTCCACATTTCGTCCCATCAAAATGATGAAGGGGACACTGAAAATCAGTTCTAAGAACCTAACTACTTTCAGAAATTCTCTGGTCATTGTTCAGTTTATGATGTCGATTGTACTGATGATATGTACTTTAGTGATCCACAAACAGCTTGGCTATATCAAAAATAAAAATATGGGATTTGATCAGGAGCAAATCATTGCGATTTACACCATGGACAGAAATCTCAAAAGGAACCCAGATTTATTTAAAATGGAGTTATTGAAAAATCCCGATATATTGTGCGCTTCTGCATCATTGGACCTGCCCTCAACGATACATAGAAGTATTCGGGCGGAATGGGAAGCAGGTGGTGAGATCCGGGAGTCAGAACTAAATTATTCATTTATTGACAGTGACTTTTTAAATGTCTATGATATGACCTTGGTAAAAGGAAGGAATTTTTCTAAGGAGTTCTCTTTGGATCGAGAACGCACCATCATCATCAACGAAACAGCCATGAGGAATTTCGGGTGGCAAGACCCTGTTGGAAAATCTTTCCGCTGCATGTCCAATGAGTGGACAGTCATGGGGGTGGTAAAGGATTTTCATTTTCGATCCCTGCATTCAAAAATTGAGCCCATGATTTTTCTTTTTCATCAGAATCGGGGGATTGATTATTTTTCTATCAAAATCAATCCCCATGATATCTCAAACACCATCGATTTTATTGAAGAAAAATGGAAACAATTTTCCTCTGAGTTTCCTTTTCAGTATACATTTCTTAATGAAAGGATTGATAAAATCTATTCAGCCGAAGAGAAATTTGGGGAGAGTTTTAATGTATTTACGATAATTGCCCTCTCCATTGCCTGCCTGGGTTTGATGGGTTTGGCGTCTTTTGTCCTGGAGCAGAAGAAAAAAGAAATCAGTATCCGCAAAGTCCTGGGTGCGGATTTCCGTAGTATCATGATCCTACTGGCCAGAACGTTTATAAAATGTATCGTCGTGGCGGCAGTGATCGCTTGCCCGATCGGTTATTTCGTCATGAACAGATGGCTTGAAAACTTTGCCTACCGAACAACCTTTGGAATCGAAATTTTTATCCTGTCCGGATTACTCGCTTTAATCCTAGCCCTCATCACGATCAGCTATCAATCCTTTAAAGCGGCTGTCGCCAATCCCGTCGATGCATTAAAATACGAATAGAATATTTAATTTATGAAGAAGTGAAGAATGGCAAAGAACAACTCAACAAAACCACCCGGATTTGCAATATGGATATTATGCCTGTTATTTCCTGCCGGTAAACGGGAAATGATCCTGAGAGATTTAAAAGAAAGATTCGAGATCATCGCTGAAGATGAGGGTTTATCACGGGCTAAAATTTGGTATTTGATACAGATATTAATGACCTTGTTGATTTAATCGGTTTTTCATGATTTTGCACTACGTAACCCATTGTTTTTTGGTTCAAGATTTTAACAAAATGGCATTAAATCAACAGAGTCATTAATAGTCATCAAGGGAAAGATGTTTAACCTACAATATTGGAGAACAATTCAAACCAACGGGTAGAGAACTGTCATGCCGGCTTCGTCTCTCTCATGATTGCGATCATTACCATCGGTCATCGTGTATTAAAAGCGGCAAAAACAAATCCTGTAGATTCCTTAAGGTATGAATAGTGAACCAACTTCCAAAAATTTTACTTCGGCATTGGTTGGCATCGCGATCGATCAAGGACATTTCAAGGTGAATGCATGTCCAACAGTAAGTTAAATCCTCCTCCTGCTTTTACCAAATGGCTGCAATACCTGTTTTCCTCACCCGAAAAGAGAGGTACGATTCTCAATGATCTGGAAGAGGGCTATTGGACCATTTTTGAAGAGAAAGGTGTCTTTTGGGCCAGAATGTGGTATGCTTCGCAAGTTCTGAAGATATCGAAGGGCAAACTTTACAATCAAATATACTGGAGTATGGTGATGGTTAAAAATTATATAAAAACGACGTTTCGAAACCTGCAGAGACATAAAGGGTACTCCTTCATTAACATTGCAGGTCTGGCCATTGGATTGGCCTGCTGTATACTTATTTTGTTATGGGTCCGGTATGAACTCTCCTATGACCGATTCCATGAGCATGGTGACAATCTGTATCGGATCATACGTGTCAGTTCTACGGACCCGACGGCCTCTTCGGTGGTCATACCTCTGCCACTGGTACCGGCCATCAAAGAAGAACTTCCCGAAGTGAGGGCTGCGACCAGGCTTATAGGTTACGGGCGGCATCTCTTCCGGTACGGTGATCATGTATTTTATGAAAGCAATGGACTTGTCGTAGACGCCGATTTCTTTTCCATGTTTTCATTTCCCCTGCGCCAGGGAAGTCCATCGAGGGTGTTTTCAGATCCCTATTCGGTGGTGATTACACAGGAGATGGCGGAGAAATACTTTGGAGCAGAGGAGGCTATGGGGAAGGTGTTCATTATTGATAATAACCATCGATTTACGGTTACAGGGGTGATCGAGAGATCAAGCCGGTCTCATCTCAATTTTAACTACCTTCTCTCTTTCGAATTTCCGCGCGCACGGGGAAAAGATATGGATGCCTGGGGTGATGTTTCTTATTTATCTTATGTGCATCTACATGAGAACAGCTCATTGGATGAATTGAAAGAAAAGATGAGCGCCATCATCGCCAGACACGTACCGGAGTACAGCGGCATCCGTGGTTTTCAGCCCGTGAAGGACATTTACTACCGATACGTCCGGGATTCTGTGATCAGCTTTTCGGCTATCGCGCTGATTATTTTGGTCATTGCATGTATAAATTTCATGAACCTGTCTACTGCGCGGTCCGGAACCCGAATGAAAGAGATCAGCATGCGTAAAGTGGCTGGAGCCCATAGGACACATCTCATCTACCAATTCTTAGGTGAATCTTTTCTCATGACATTTTTGGCATTGCTGCTGGCCACAGCTCTGGTGGTCTTGTCCCTCCCAGGTTTTGATTTATTCTCCGGGGAGAATCTCACTTTTGATACCCTGCTGAATCTGGATATCATCCTTGGATTCGTGGGTATACTCATTTTCACGGGCTTGTTTTCCGGACTCTACCCTACACTATTTTTCTCGAAAATGCACCCGATTTCAGGGCTTACGGATCAAAGGCATCGGGGTTTACAACGCTCGCCCTTACGCAGAATGCTGGTCATCATCCAGTTTGGGCTCTCCATTATTCTCATCATTTGTACAGTGGTCATTTCCCAACAAATCCATTTTATAAAGCAGAAAGATCTTGGATTCGATGAGGAGAATTTGATTTATGTCGACATGAAAGGGGATTTTAATACCAATGGAAGAACGATTAAGCATGAGTTGTTAAATCATCCGAATATCAACGCCATCACCATACTCGACCGGTTACCTAATATGTACGGATGGGGTACAGACAGCCCCAATTGGGAGGGAAAGCAGGAAGGCACACGGATCCAGTTTACTGTCCGATCGGTAGATCCTGATTATGTTAAGACTTTCGGGATCACCATGGCCGAAGGACGTTTCTTTTCGGAAACACATTTGACAGATGATCAGGCTTTTGTCTTGAATGAAGAGGCCGCGAAGGTCATGGGCATGGATTCTCCTGTCGGAAAATGGTTTGAGTATGAATGGACCAATAAGCGAGGTCCCATCATCGGTGTCGTTGAAGATTTCCATTTTGCCTCTCTGCACAACGAGATCGAACCACTCATCATGTTAATGAAACCCGACCAGTACAGATATATGTGTTTCAAGGTATCCTCTGAAGGAATCAGCGAGACCATTCGATTTATACAGAAATCCTGGGAAACCTATTCGCCGCAGTTTCCATTCGAGTATCATTTCCTGGATCAGGCTCTGGAAAGCCTTTATACCTCCGAACGCCGTTCTATGAGTCTTGTCCGGATCTTTTCCATTTTGGCCATTTTCATCTCCTGTCTGGGCCTTTTGGGAATGGTATCGTTCATCCTGGAACATCGAACCAAGGAGATCGGCATTCGAAAGGTATTGGGTGCGTCTGTTTCAGGAATCATTGTCCATTTTACAAAGGCGTTTGTGAAGTGGGTTGCCGTGGCAAATGTGTTTGCCTGGCCCATCGCTTACATCGTGATGAACCATTGGCTGCAGAATTATCCCTACCGAACACCTATTTACTGGTGGATTTTTGCCCTGTCGGGTGGTCTGGCCCTTGTGATCGCTTTAGCGACGATCCTTGTTCAAGTCGTCCGGGCAGCCCTGGCAAATCCGGTAGAATCTCTGAGATATGAATGATTGGTGAGTTGTAAAGACGGTAATCAGTCATCGGTAATCTGTAATCGGTATTCGGAGGTAAAAAGGTAAACGGTGAACGGTAAACGGTGCTTAAGACAAGTAATCGGTTATCAGTAATCGGTAATCGGTGGTAAAAAAGTAAACGGTGAACAGTAAACGGTGCTTAAGACAAGTAATCGGTTATCAGTAATCGGTAATCGGTGGTAAAAAAATAAACGGTGAACAGTGAACGGTGAAAGGTGAAAAAAGGGATTAGGTAATAGGGAGGGGGGATGAAGATTATTGGAAAGAGGTGTTGGAAGAGTGAAAAACCACTTAATTTGATTTATCTTCCTGTTTTGTTTCTTACATATCAAGTAAAACACCATACCGAATAGTCCTAACAGCGGTAAAAAAACTAAATTTTCTAGTCAAACAATTTTATTTTTTTCTTGAAAGGCATTTTCACCGCCTTTCAAGAAAAAAAACATAGTGAAACAACTATACGATAAAATCGTACGATAAAATAGTATTTAGAAAGGTTATTATTCAATGGGGAGCCCACAATGAAGAAATTGACCCTGAACGAACAAATTTTTTTAATTGCCATCTGGCATCTTGATGATGATGCCTATGGTGTGAAAATCAGGGAAAAAATTATCGAGTTGACTGGAAGTACCATGATGTTCGGTACGATTTACAATACCCTGGATAAGCTGGTGAAAAAGGGGTATGTGAGTACACGGAAGGGGGGAGAGGCTACAGCCGAGCGGGGAGGATACAAAAAAGTCTATTATTCAATTACCAAAGATGGGATGCTGGCGCTTCGAAAAGCGAGGGAGTTGCAAAAGAACCTGTGGGCAGAGATACCTCAAAATGCCTTTTAAAATGAGCAGCAATGATCATTCGAAAACGACATCGTCCCCCCAGGTTCCCGAAATGGCTTCTACATAAGTTAGAGGACTATCAAGAGAACTATTTGATTGCCGGGGATTTGGAGGAAGCATTATATGCCGTTGCATCCGAACGGGGATATCGATTTGCTGTTCTCTGGTTCTGGATTCAGGTATTTTATTGCCTGATCCGATACGTGATTTACCAAACACATTGGAGTCTATCCATGGTGAAGAATTATTTGAGAATTGCTTTCCGTAACTTGATGAAGCAGAAAATGTATTCCGCAATTACTATTGTAGGGTTGGCTGTGGGCTTCGGCGTATTTCTTTTCTTCTTTCGATTCTATCTATGGGCATTGAATGCCGATAAATTTCATGACAATGCAGATCGTATCTATACGGTCGTTCAAGTATTCGATACAAGTCATGATGAGAAGCGAAATACCACGGATATCCCTTATCCACTGATCCCCGAGTTAAAACTTGCAATCCCGGAAATTGAGGATGCGACCCGTCTCTACTGGCCCGGAAGAATGATCGTCGAAGGGAAAGATGAGCCTTTCTACGAAAGCGGCATGTTATTTGTCGATCCCAATTTTCTCTCTTTCTTTCATTTTAATACGATTGCAGGGAATCCTGAAATCATGCTTTCCGGGCATAATAAAATTGTCTTAACGCGTAGCACGGCTTGGAAATATTTCGGAGATGCATCCCCGATTGGAAAGACGTTGACGCTGAACAATCTGGTGAATGTGACGGTATCGGGAATTGTGGAAGACGTCGTGGATATCGGTACCTTATCAACGATTCACTTCGAATTCCTCGTTTCCATGGAGACCGGACGCGCTCTTTTCGATTCCATGGATGATTGGTCAAACCATCATCAAACCGGATTTGTGCGTCTCATTCAGGGGACTCAACCTGGAGATTTGAAAGAGAAGTTTGATCGTATCGTGCACAAGTATTATCCGGATGACCCCGATGCTCCAACAAATATGTATCTCTTCCCGATGAAGGATATCGCATTCAAAGCAAGGCATATCCAGGAATATTATGGGTCGGACTATTTTTTAGCTTACATCTTCTTATTCACCATAGGCATACTGTTCCTCCTCATTGTGAGCATTAATTTCGTGAATTTATCGACGGCAAGGTATACAGATCGTATGAAGGAAGTCGGATTGAGAAAGGTGGTGGGTGCCTTCAGGTCACAGCTTATCTTCCAGTTTTTAGGGGAGTCCGTATTGATGGCACTGGTTTCCCTCCCCTTGGCCGCCCTATCATATCGTCTATTTTGCTCTGCGTTTTCTGCGCGAGTTGGGATATCGTTTGATTTTTCACTCTGGTCTCACATTCCCACAATTGTGGCTTTCTTTTTGGTTTCATTCTTGACGGGTATTTTATCTGGCCTTTATCCTGCTTTATTCCTATCATCATTTCGTTCGGCTCACATTCTAAAAAATAAACTTCAGGGGAGGAGTGGGCGTGGACGATTACGCAAGCTTCTGGTCATTTTCCAATTCACCATCTCGGCGATGTTGATTCTACTCGCAATCGTCTGGATGAAACAGGCTACTTTCGTATACGAGGTCGATTTTGGGTATGATCGAAAAAATATCATTGTCTTGCCTCTCTCTGATGAGGCCCGGCGTAATCGCCACATTCTGAAGGAAATGTCTTTACAGCACCCAGAGGTTACATCGGTTTCGGCGTCGCTTGCACTTCCCGTGAGTTGGAGGACAATGAGAAATGTGATTCCGGAAGACAAGACAGAAACGGAAAGCATGTCGATTTCTGTTTTTGATGTCGATTACGACTTTGTTGATGTCCTGGATATGCATATCACTCAGGGGAGAGATTTCTCACGTGAATATGAAGATGATCACAATTTTATCATCAATCAATTGATGGTGCATCGATTGGGTTGGGAAAATCCGGTCGGGAGCCGTTTAAAGGTCGGTGATGAAGAAGGTACCGTCGTGGGAGTCGTTGAGGATTTTCAATTTGATGTCCTATTTTACCCGATGGCACCGGCCATTATAGCTCTCGAACGAGAAGACCTCAATTATCTGCTTGTTGAATTCGAGCGAGATGAAAGTTTATCCGGTATTGTTGAACACATTCGAAAACAATGGAACGCAATGATACCGTCTCTGCCCTTCGAATATTTTACCCTGGAAGATTATTTTGATCAAAGACATTTTGGTGGATCGAAACTGATTTCCGAAATAATCGGCATCGTCGGAATCATCGCCATCTTTTTCTCCTGTCTGGGCCTCGTGGGTTTGGCGTCATATTCGGCCAGGAAGCGGACCAAGGAGATTGGTATACGCAAAGTCCTGGGCGCTTCGGCTACCAGCATCTTAAAGACATTGGGAAAAGATTTTTTAAAACTCGTCGTGATCTCCAATATCATCGCGCTACCTATCGCATACTTAGTTTCGATGAAACTCCTGGATTTTGCCTATTCCCGTCATATTACCATTGGACCTGACATAGTTATATTGCCTGTGGTCATTACCCTTTTAACCGCTGTCTCGGCAATAGTCTCACAAACGTTAAAAACCGCTTTTTCCAATCCTGCAGACAGTCTGCGCTATGAATGATAATTGAGTCTCTCAATGATATTTTTTAAACGGCATCGACCGCCCCGCATCCCGAAATGGTTACTCCGCCTGATGCGGAATTATCAGGAGGATTACCTGATTGCCGGGGATATTGAGGAAGCGTTTCATGCTGTCGTCTCAGAAAAAGGAATCAGATTTGCTCAAATATGGTACTGGATGCAAACGTCCATCTGTGTGCTAAAATATGTGTTGAACCTTGTCTTTTGGAGGATTGTTATGTTTAAGAATTATTTAAAGATCGCTATTCGAAATATTAAAAAACACAAAGCCTATTCATTTATAAATATTGCCGGCTTGACTGTTGGTATGGCTTGTACAATTCTAATCCTCTTATGGGTACAAGATGAATTAAACTATGATCAATTTCATGAAAAAGCGAATCGGATATATCGAATATGCTCGCGCATAAACGTGGGTAATACTTTAATTGACCAAACACAAACTTCGGCAATTCTTCCCATTACTCTGAAAAATGATTTTCCCGAAGTTGAACAGACGGTCAAGTTGGGTTTTCCCATTAATGCAAGCGGCCAATATGAGGATAAAATCTTCATGGAAAGCAGCATTCTTCCTGCCGATTCAACTTTTTTTGATGTCTTTTCTTTTAACCTCATTATGGGTGACAAAGAGAATGCTTTAAATAAACCGGGTGCAATTGTAATTACGGAAGCAACTGCGCAACGATATTTTGGCGACGAGGATCCTATCGGGAAGGTAATTACTCTTGCTGATGAATATGAGCTTAATGTAACCGGAGTTGTAGAAAACATCCCAAGGAATTCGCACTTTCATTTTGACATGCTTCTTTCAATAGTAACATTCCCCTATAGCAGAAACACAGATTGGACGAGCAATGATTTCAGAACATACATCGTATTAAAAGAGGGATTCCTTGTTGACCAATTAGAGGCAAAATTCCCCGACTTTATTGTAAAATATATTTTCGAGGGAGATTTATCGTGGGTTGCCAAAGGAAACTCTTACGAATATTACTTACAGCCGTTAACAGATATTCATCTTAATTCTGATATAATCGGTGAATTTGAGCCAAATGGAAATATTATTTATGTGCACATTTTTTCTCTTACCGCAATTTTTATCCTCCTTATTGCCTGCATGAATTTCATGAATTTATCTACTGCAAAATCAGTTAACCGTGCAAAGGAAATCGGCTTGCGTAAAGTTGTTGGTTCAGTTAAAGGACAGTTAATCGTTCAGTTCCTCAGTGAATCATTTCTACTCAGTTTTATTGCTCTTCTAGTATGTGTCGTCATCGCTTGGTTTACGTTGCCGTTTTTTAACAACCTAGTTGGAAAACAATTACACTTATTTCTCTTTAGTAATTATTACACTATTCCATTACTTATTTGTCTGGCATTAATCGTAGGATTAGTTGCAGGAGGCTATCCCGCCTTTTACTTATCCTCTCTAAAACCAATTTTGACAATAAGAGGAAAAACCAGAGAGGGGATGAAAAACTCAAGATTGAGAAACATTTTAGTTGTCCTCCAGTTTTCAATAACCATTGTGTTATTCATCGGTACATTTATAGTTGGGAAACAATTAGAATATTTCCAAAATACACGCTTGGGCTTCGATAAAGATCAAGTAATTGTTGTAAAAAACGCCAGATCTCTCGGGAACCAAAGCAAGGCTTTCAAAGAAACTCTTTTAACTAATCCCGGAATTAGTTCAGCTGCGGGATCGTATTCTTTGCCGGGAGGACATTTTGTAAACTATAGTTTTCAACCTGAAAATACCGAGAGTATATTACTCAATTTTGGAATATGTGATCCGGAGTTTATTGAAGCACTTCAATTAGAAATATTCGAAGGACGTTTTTTCTCTCGTGATTTCACAACGGATTCGACAGCAATAATAATAAATGAAACTGCATTAAAGCTTCTAAATTGGGATGACCCGATAGGTAAAACTTTTACTTCATTAGGCAGGACATTTAATGTTATCGGTGTGGTTAAAGATTTTCATTACGAATCCCTTCATCAAACTGTAAAGCCAATGGCGCTGTTAAATCTTAGTTTAAATTTACCCTGGCCGGAAAGTTTTGTGTCCGTAAGAACAAACAGCAGTAATATAAGTGAAACGATCAATTTCATTGAGAGTAATTGGCAAACCTTCGCAAAAGAGAAACCATTTGAATTTTTCTTTTTAGATGAACACTATAGCAATTTCTATACAAATGAAAAGCAAACAGGAACGGTTTTTATAATATTTTCTTTTCTGGCTATTATCATCGCGTCTCTCGGTTTAGTTGGATTGGCAGCATATTCAGCTGAACAAAGATCAAAAGAAATTGGCATCCGCAAAGTCCTGGGCGCATCGGTTCCCGGGATTTTTGTGCTTCTTTCCCGAGGATTTACAAAATGTGTTGTCCTGGCAAATATCATCGCCTGGCCGATCGCTTATTATTTCATGAACAAATGGCTGCAAAACTTTGCCTATCGGGTGGATTTAAAGATTTGGATTTTCATTCTCTCCGGTCTGGTGGCCTTGGCTATTGCCATATTAACCGTCAGCTACCAAACCATCAAAGCAGCCACGGCCAATCCGGTAGACAGTTTGCGATATGAATGAAGGCTTAGGTCGTTTTATTGAAAATTTCTAAACGACATCGTCCTCCGCGATTTTCACGATGGCTTCTTTATCTAATGAAGAATTATCAGGAGGATTATCTGATCACCGGAGATCTGGAGGAAATGTTTCACGCAATTCGCTCTGAAAAGGGGACTGTATTTGCATGCTTCTGGTTCTGGATTCAAGTTCTCGGCTGTTTGCCCAGGTACATCGTCAATCTGATATATTGGAGATTCGTGATGTTAAAAAACTATTTCAAAATTGCATTCCGCAATCTGTGGAAGCATAAAAGCCATTCCGTCATCAATATCGTGGGATTGACTATGAGCTTGGCTTTGGGCTTTCTTTTACTCCAGGTCATCCAAACTTTCTATCTATACGATGAATTTCATGAAAACAAGAATCGGATATATCGGATTGTAACACATCGCAGCGGTGCCGAGGGAGAAGACGATTATGCATCGGCACCCCTCACCCTGGCTGCGAGTTTGTTGGATGAATGTCCGGGAATCGATGGGATCGTTAAATTAAAGATAGGAGAGATGGGGTATGCATCCTATCAAAACCTGAGTTTTCATATGGGGAGCATTTTTTGCAGTCCGGGATTTTTCAGTGTTTTCAGTTATAATTTTGAGTATCGACGAAGCTGTTCAATCGATTTGTGAAGCTCTGGATATTGAATATAATAAGAAATTAGATTTGTTTATATTGAGACCAAAAGGAAAAAAGAAATGAATCGCCTGGCGAACCATTTTTTTCACCTGTGTCCCAAGTTGTACTTGGGACACCATAAGTCATGGAAGCTTAGCTTCCAGTCTTAGACAGGCAACTTTTCCAGGTTAAGAAAACCCCCTTCATTTATAATGATATTTCTGGCAGAACTATAGTTCCAATGTTCCGGTAGAGAAACATAGCCTCTCTTAACTGGATTGTAATGGATATATTCAACCTTTTGTAATAAACTCTCATCTGATATGATTTGCTTGGGATAGAAACCTTCCTGCCAGAGCTGATGTGTGCTTTCCTTCTTATGTTTCTTTTTATAAAAACTGAGGAGATTCAAAAGCCAGGTTTTATTATCTGTTTCGAGTTGTTCAATAATACATTTGGCAGTGTGTCGTTTCATGGATTGAATAGTTAAGCTAAGCTCCGGGGCATGGCAAATCATGTGGAAATGGTTGTCTAAAATCACATATGCATAGATGGTCAGATTTTTATTTTCTTGACAATATTCCATAGATGAAATGAGAATATCGAAATAAGATTTTGAAATAAAGATAGGAATCCATTCTATGATTGATGAGGTGATAAAGTAAATGCCCTGTTTGTCGTATATTTTGTATTTGCTTCGCAATAATTACCTCCTTCGAAATTTCACTTTAATATTGTGTAAGGTTGTTTTCAAAGCACAGCTTTTATATTTATTTCCGTCCCAAGT
>Ga0114922_10000261_pt1 | contig 50679 bp, 37 predicted proteins | sample AartaG_FD_100975 | JGI IMG/M metagenome (GOLD analysis project Ga0114922, IMG submission 100975) | Deep subsurface microbial communities from Aarhus Bay to uncover new lineages of life (NeLLi) - Aarhus_00045 metaG | ecosystem: Environmental > Aquatic > Marine > Oceanic > Sediment | place... | reverse complement strand
CCTTCATCCTTCTCTGTCAGCCCTCCGCATTTTTTCACTTTTCACTTTTCATTTCCTCTCTCCTCTCCGTGACCTCCGTGCTCTCCGTGGTTCAATTCTTGTTCCGGCTCTGGACGCTGGACTCTGGACTTTGGACTTTCACCCTTCCGGCAAATACCCTTCCTCAAAGCTGATACGTGCCTGAGCGTCATCGCGATACGTGATCGGTTTCGGATCGAGCCAATCGACAAACTCATCCTTGATCGCAAATGCAAAAAAATGGTTGCCCTTCGGACTGTAGTGCCCGATCAAATACCGCTTCATATACTCATCCAACGACAACTTGAAGCTCTTGTAGTCCTCCACGTGCACCAGATTCATGTCGAAATAACGCGTGCCCCGTTCCCGCAGATACTCGACAATCGGCTGATCGTACCGCTCACCCGTCGTAATGAGCTGTCGTGTCACAGCAGGGCAAAAAAGCACCACCAACAGCTTCTTCCCGTGCTCAGCCGCGAATCCCTCGGCACGCTCGACAATGTATCTCGTCGCCGCAAAACCATACGCCTGGTGAATCTCGGCAACCTGACTCCTGAGCCAATCCGCCGGCCCTTCGATCAGACAACCACATCCCAGGTGCGCGGCCAACTCATTCACCTTATCCTTATCGACGTCCTGCGTCACCCCACCACACACGAGGCACATCTGCATCATCAGGTCGTCGCGCAACGCCTCGACCATAAAATCCTCATCAGTCATCTTGTAAACCGACTCCGGCGTAGGAAGCACATTGTCCCTCTCGACGAACCGGCCGCTCTCCAGATCCATCTCGACGTTAGACCAGAAATTGCCATGGAACATCCTGCCGCCCAGATGACCGTACCCGCGATGCCATCCCATAGTCAGAACATACCTGCATCGCACCACACTGCGGAAATGATCATCACCCCAGATGTACAGCACGTTGTAATCGGCACCATCGCCCGTTAGCTCCGTCCGCACCATTCGGCGGTACGCCTGGTAGACCCCGTGTCCGCCCATTCCGAAATTACGGATCGGCTCGCCAAGGTGAGCCGCCAGGTACTCCTGCCACGTCTCGTGATCACTCACCTGGTGACACTGCGTGAAGCTATTCCCGTAAGTATTGATTCTACACGGACGGTCGGCATAGATCACGGCCCGGCGCGAGCCATCAGGTGCCGCCGTCGAGATCGTGAGCGAATCATCAACGCCATCGGGCGGCATGTAATTGCCCAAAATGTACCCGACCTCCGGATCGAACTTTGCCCAGCTCGGCTCCGTATCGGACAGGAACGCATCCAACTCCTCCTTACGGAGCGTACAGTTTCGAAGATATTGCTCCAACGTTATCATCGTGTTCTCCACAGTACGAACTTTATGTGTCAGCCGGCTGGCAAGAAGCTTCGGCCCTCGTCATCCTGCCTTCTCAGGCAGGCGGCGCCTTTCCTATTCCGCGTTTTTTCATTTTTCACTTTTCATTTTGCATTTCCTCCCCTGCCCCCCTCGGGAAAAACCCCGACATTCCATTCTACTTCGATCCCGGCCGGTGATGGTGGGTGGAATACCCGGCTCGCCGTCTGGCTCAACAATTATCTCTGTACTGTATATATACCCCGTGGGAGTTCGAAGTGTCGGGTTGGGGTGCGGATTGGACGCGGTCGTTAACCGCACATCGAGGGTATGGATAGAGTGGATTTCAGGCTTGCGTACTTAACCCAACGCTGCGGATCGCTCGCGGCTGTAATCCGTTGCGTGGAACGGCTTGTTCGGGAATGTCGGCACATCTCATATTGCCCCATGCCTGCGCATGAATTCTTGTAGGGGCGGGTAGGGTATCCGCTTCAACTTGCCGAAGTTCGTATCCTTCTCGAAATCGGATTTGTGCAGACGCTTGCCGCTTCTGACTTTTCCCATGCTGGCCTTCTTCACTACTTTCGGTATCCCGTCCATCCACTTGCCGCCGCGCTTTGCAAGGTTGGTGTCACGGGCGCGGACACACTCCACCATCGAGAAGACTCCGGTGTCTATGATGTAAGGCGAGCAACGGCCTTCTGTATCGAGGTTCAATTGAACGGCTGCCACGAGGAGAGCGTCATTCGCCGGATCAATGATGTCCATGGTGACATTCTCCTTGATGCGCGCGCTGGGTTCTCGGTTTGTGGGTGGCCGCTTGAGCGCAAGGTCGGGGTTGTCCACAAAGAGGCCTTTGAGTTCGACCCGCCGCCCGGAGACGTGGACGTAATCGGGATATGTTTCTCGCTGTCCGATAATCCCTGGAGCCTTTGATAGGCCTACGCCAGCGAGTCTTGCCGCATTTTCTTCGTCCAGGGCAAGCAGTTGAATCTGCGGGAGAATACCATCTAGGAGGGTGTTCACAATCACAGCGATCTGGCTTGGTTCAAATCCCGCCAGAGCGCCTCCGGGGATGGACAACCAAGTGATGCGAAGCCCGATCAAAGGAGTAAACGCTTTGCGCAAGGGTTCAAGTTCCAGTTCTGTGATGTCTGTCATGCTACGGCCCGACTATGTCTTCAAGCACTCGTTCAGTCGTAATGTACTGTGACCAGATACTGGCAGCGAAGGCTTCAATCCGCGCGTGGAGTTTCTCGCGCGTTTTCTGCGGTGGGACTTCAACGGGAGTCTGAGAGAGCGACGAAGCATGCAAGCGCGGCCGTGTTCCCCCTGTGCCGATAGGGAGACTGTGCAAGAAAGACTGCGATTGTAGATAAGCCCACCAGAAATAGACCAGCCCATCCTTGGGTACAACTTGCACGAACTCCGATTTGACAGCGAATACAAATGGGGCCTGCTCGCCGATCCATTCAGCCCGCGGAGTGACAACAACATTTCCGAGGTAAGCGCGCATGGTGCCGAACAGTAACGCGCCCTCGTCAACGCCCCGGCAACTGCTTTGGAGACCCCCGCCGGAGGATTCAAGCACGAACACCGGAACATGACCGCGCCCTATGTGGCGATATTGCAGCGGGGCGAATTTGAAAGAACGCCGAGGAAGGGCCGTTCCCTTCAGTGATTGAACCGAAGCAAAGTACCCGAGTGTCTGTGCTTGCTTCTTCTCCCAGTAGGAGTATGGGTCCCAAGTGCCACCTTTCAAGGCGGCGCGGTCCACTATTGAGAGAAAGAATGAGCCGTTCTTCTTCATCGTGATTCCACCGAGTTCACAATGCTGCACCTTGCGCGAATCGTTGCGGCAGCCTCCTCCAAGGCGTTATCGCGAGACATTGTATCGCGGGAGTTCAGCGCAACGCCCACGGACGGAGCGTTGGCAAAGTAGACTCTTGCCGTCGCGGCCCTCTTTGCTCCGCCCTTCTTGCGGAGATGGATAATGTCCGCCCGCGTTGTTGTGCTGGCTGTCATGTAGAAAACGCCTTCGGGTAATGTGATCACGCCACACAAGTCCCATTCGCGTTCGATTTGGGAACGGAGTTGCGAGTAGTCGGTGTTGACGACGATAGAATGGGGGAGAAGGCAAACGAGGTGGCCACCTTCCTTCAGGAGTTCCAGACAAACATCTAGGAACACCGCGTCGCTGTTGTGATAGCCCATGGTGAACAATGCGCTGCGCAAGCCGATGTGCTCAAGGGGAAGGGAAAAGGGAGGATTGGCAAGAATACAGTCAACGCGGCTTGCATTGGCTTTGAGGAAATCGCCTTGATCATAGAGGTTGTTACAGAACAGTTGCCACTTTTGTTTCGCGTTGCATGTCAGATACAACACCGCTTCGGTCAACCCCACCAGCATACGATCAACGTCGTTCCCGATCAACTCGCACGGCGTGCCATCGAGCAGTCTGGCGCGCTCCGCTAGAAAAGTGCCTCCGCCGCACGTGGGATCGCATAGAATCAAACCAGAATCGAGTGGCAGGAGACTGGCCATCGAGCGCGCGACAGTTCTCGGCGTGAAGAATTTTCCCGAGCCTTCTCTGAAGCGGCGGCCAACGAAGTACTGATACCAGACTGGAAGATGGCTCACCGCCTCAGGGCCAATGCAGACCCTCCCGAGAAGGGTGTCCATCTGGCGGTCGTGCGTAACCAAGTCGAGGACTTGCAGTCCACGTTCGTACTCAAAGAACTCAAATCCATTGCCGCGCTCGCGGGATTCCTGCACACACCGCGCCGCGAGGGCTAGAAACACATCCTCGCCCTCCAGTCCGTATCTTCGGAACCCGGCTTCGATGGCGTAAGTGGGATCGGATTCAGGGACTCCCGACCCGACAAGGTCAAAGCCGGGGAGAAGGTTGGTCGGTGCGGTTTTCCGCCTGCCGACTGTGTACGCAACCCCGGGTTCCCGGACGCGGCTGGGTTTCTTCTGCTTCCTTGGGCGCTTCGGCTTCTTCTTCACAGAGCCAGCATTGCACTTGCGATCCCGCTTCTTAAGCCTTGCATCTGGTTCTCGTCTACGCATTTCGCTGCCTTTTGTTACCGAACAGTGTTTAGGCCGATCCGCCCAAGACCCCAAACCCGGTTCGGAGTGCCACATAAGGCGCCCGCGAACGCGGCCCAGGGAGCGCCTCTCGAATCAGAGGATTTCGGCCGTTCGTCAAACACGCGCATAGTCCTTTGCACGCAACACTTCAGGGAAAAGACTTGAGAACTCTCGCTTTGGCTCTATGTTAACAGATTGGAACCAAGAAGTCCATCTTTTTTCTTTGGCTCCCCACGTAATACCAGTTGCGAACCATGGGCGGCTTTTGCACGTTGTTGCTATGAAAGAGGACAGGGCGATTCCGACGAGCAATCGGAACAGCGGCGCGCTCAGGCGCCGGGGGCTCGTCAGTTCCCAATGGCCTCTTCGATATGCCCAAACGTCTCGTGCAGGCGGCGCAGTTTCTCCTCTGCCAACGGTCCTTTCCGGACGAACCCGATTCCTGTTCGAGTTCACCCCGGTCGATCGTGTCCCACATCATGGTGGTGACGCCGCTTATGGTATGTGTTTAGCGTCGTTCGGCTAATCATGCCGAGTTGCCCAAAAGCAGGCCGGGCAGAGAACGCCTGTTAATGCGCATGGGCGCGGTAGGGGCGGCGCTTCGCAGCTCGGCCGGCCCTTTGCGGCCGGGCGAGACCGAATTGCCCGCCCTCTGTATGAATAATGATGTGAAGCAATAGCATATCGAACCATATATACAATGATGCCAATCTAACTCGAACGCAAACATGAATCTGAATCCGCCGGAGGGCGGGCAGAATTCGGCGGACTCGGAAGTCCGTGAAGGTCACATCGTGGGGGCCTGTCGGCCACCACGATGTGCTGCGAAGCGCCGCCCCTACATGGCCCATGCGGATTTTTAGCCCACACGTGGTTGTCGAGCGTTGTGTTCATCTTTGGTCTTCCGCCTGCCAGGCACGTGTGCGCCAACGCCAAACACGTACCGCTTGTGTAAGCGGCGTAGCGGCAGGCGGCTTCAACCAAGGACTCGCACTCGCCGTCCTCGACGAGCCATTCCAGAGGATTGTCTTCGGAGACGGCGTCGCGGCCGATCACCTCTCGCCTGACCGGTCGGCAGCACTCGTTGCAGCCAGATGTGCGCTCCGTCGGACCGAGTCTGTTCGCGGCTTACCCGCCGAACAATCATGGAACGCGGAACGGAAGAATCCGGCCGCTTCTACCGCGGCGTTGCATCGGGCAGGCCGCCGTCGACGGGGATGGTCGCACCCGTGGTGGGCGTTTGACGCGAAAGGAAAAACAGGACGGCATTCGCGACGTGCCGGCCGGTCACCGCGGCTTTGAGCAGGTTGCGGCTGCGGTAGTATTCGTGCAGGCCCTCTTCATCTAAGCCCCGCGCCTTCACAACCCGTCCGACACGGGGGAAATCATCATTTCCGATTGTTCCGACGCTTTCACCAGTCTCAAGCCGCCTCCGGGCCGTCGTCAACTCAAGCTCGTTGGTCTTCACGAGCTTTTTGCAGAAGCCTTTGAGTTCCCGTTTTCAGCTCCTGATAGTATTTTGGGGTGCGCTTTCGCGTTGAGAAACCTTTTGCCGCCGGGATCGTTGTCGAATGCTTCTTGATCTGCGCACGTCAAAGATGCTGAAGGCCCATTCCGAGAAGCTTCGCCGCCTCCTCCAGAGCGTCAAGCCAGTGACCGAACGCCATTGAGACGTGCTGCGATCCGACTATTACTTCGGGCACGCGATGCACATCACCGTCCACCGACATGTGCACGATCACCCGGCAATGGCCCCCGTCCTCGCTGCTTTTCACTATGCCCTGCAGAACGCTCATTCTTCTGAGTTCCGCATTGATGTTGAGCAGCGTCATGGGCTGGTCGGCGCGTATGGGCGCATATCCGGTAACTCCGAATCGGCGGCCGTGGTAATCACGCACGGTGAACCCCTTGCCGGCCATCGAGCGGGGGATCACGTCGTGCTCGATGGTCACCTCGCCTTCAGCGGCTTCGAACTGCCCGGACGACGAGCCGAAGTTCCCCATGAGCACCGCCTGCTGACTGACGGCATGGATGACAAGCGATGAGAGCATCGCGGTGATGTCGCCCTCGCACGCGCACATTATTCCCTCGTCTATCAGGCGGGCGAAAGCAAGGCACGGCACAACCGGCCTTTCCTCGGTCAGACTGCCACAGTTGACGGCGATGCCGTTTGCATCTTCGGTTGCGGCCAGTTGCTTGAGCGCGAGGTAAACGCGCGTTGCCTGCAGCAGATCTTCCTGTGTGGGTTCGAGCACCTGCTCGAAGTCATGCCGCCACTGGTCGAGCTGTGCCTCGACCGGCTCGCCGGCAAGTCGGTCGAACCAGCGGAAGAACTTGTTCGTCTCCACGTGGCAGACGCGCACGCCCAGGCGCTGCTCCAGCGCGGCAAAATCCCACGGTCCGTTGGGCGCAGAGAATGAGGGGATCTCGCCGACGTAAATGAACTTGCTCTCCCTGAGAAACTTTGCCACCCGGAGTGCTCTCAGGTATGCCTCCGCCGTTTTCCCATGTATCAACGGAAGCCCATAGCGGCTGAGCGTCCGGAGAATCAGGGGCGCGTCTCCAACGCTCTCCACGAGAAGAGCATCCGTGTCATAGGTGAGATCGCCGGACAGACGCCGCAGGTCGGCGTGCTCCTTGACCACGAGTGGCTCGTCTATTTGAAGGAAATCCGCGTCCGTGTGTTGGCTGAAGTTGTTTGCGAGTTGGCGGGCGCGCTGCTGAAGTTCTTCCTGCTCCGGTGCGGTCACCGGCGGTGTGCCCTCAACGTCGGGTGAGCACACGCTGCCGTGTATCTCCCGGTAGTGCGGGATGCCAATCAGAACCGGTTTAATGCGAACGATTCCGCGATTCATGTGTCATCATCTCCTATGTGTTCAGACTTCCACGATGTCAAAATCCATCACGCCGGCCAGTTCACGCAACTCCTCCGCATAGTCTCCGTAGACCATGGCGAGGTGGTGGCCGAAGTCCGCTTCCCGGTGGAACAGTTCGACGGCATCGCGGACCCGCACCCCGGCGCTCATGGAGCAGCCGATCGTATCCACCCCATCCCCGCCGGTGATCTCGCCAGTGGTCACAAGGAGCCGACGGGCGGCCGGGTCGAACCTCGCCAGCGTGACGGGTTCACCCATGTCGCGCGAAAAGTCATACCGAATCGTGGCTCCCCATCCGGCCTGCGTGAAGGGCGTGAGCGTGTAGGGCAGGTCGTCGGCATCAAAGCCTTTCATCTTCAGCCCAGGCACGTCGTGGCCGATACGAATCAGGTTCTGCCGTTTGCTGACGAGGCTGGAGTTGCCCATATAGCTGGAACGCCCCGATGTGTACATCAGCACGGCCATTGCCATCAGCACGTTTACGTCCCCCTCGCAGGCGGCGGGATAGCCCATGTCCTTGAGGAGGCTGTGGGTCAGGCAGAAACCGACATTGAGCTCCGACGGCACGCGCCGCGCGCACAGCTCGAAGCAAGGAATCGTGAAGGCGTTGCACTCCAGTTCCTCCATGCGATTCCGCGCCGCCACGAAAAACTTCACCGACGGCAAGAGGTCTTCCCTCGCCATGTGGCAGTGCTCGGCCCCTTCCAGGAGCGTGTCCGTGAGCTGCTCGGCCTCGGCCAGGGCGCCTGGAGGAAGCGAGTTCATCCGCTCCATCAGGCTCGCGGCGGGCACTGTCACGTGCTGGACGCCGTAACGGTTCTCCATGTCGTCCAGGTCGTAGATCGTGCTCACCACGCCGACGGACATCACGTCGCCCTCGAGGGCGTGCAGTATCCTGGTGCTCGCGATGGCCTTGCGGACGCGCAGCCGGGAGATCAGCCGGTTCAGCTCCTCGAAATCGAGCGGCGCGTAGCCTTCCATGCCCCGGCTGCGAAGGTGGGCAGCCACGTCCACCGTCACGACAGTTCCCACCATCACAAGCGGCTTCTGGAACCGACGCGCAATGGCGACGGCGGGATACTGAGCCAGCCCGCCCTGAACCAAGTACACGTCCACCGCCTTGGCGTCCTCGTCCAACCTGCGCAGTTCTTCGTCTGGGAGATGCCAGTCATCGCTCCAATGCAGCTTGACAGCTTCCAGAAGATGAGCCTCATCCGAGATATCTTCCTCGATCTGCTTCGTCCAATTCCTGAAGCCTTCCTCAGTCCGTTGCCTTTCCTTCGCCGGGTCCAGATCTTCCTTGCTTCCCACTCGGCAAGGCCCTTCGTAGGCACCGGAATGAAGGAGTTCCACGAAAACAGGCTTCACCCCCACGCGCACATCCATTGGTCGGCTGTCGCCCATTGTGCTTTTCTCCTAAAGACTACCAAGCAAGCCTTCTGCAAAACTCGTAAGTTCTTGCGCACCAAGAACTTACGACAGTATTCTCCTTGCTTTTTTCTCCAGTCGCCGACGCGCCAAAGCCGCTAAGGCGACGGCACGAGGCCGGTATAATATAAGCCATTGATAACAAAGGACTTACGCCAACCTCCGGAGAAAAAAACATGGAAAATGTTCAACATTGTTCCGAAAGTTCCTCTTTGGTTTTGCACAGATGGTACCGCCATAATTACTGCGAGCGAGACAACTCACGCGTGGTTTGCCCGAAATATGTGGTACCACGGCCGCAGTTCCTCGCAAGGCATTCGTCCTGGCAAGAAGTGGCTGGATTATACCACTTGCACGGTTAGAATTCAAGCCCCGACCTCGCCAAATCATTAGTCCACCCCACCGTGCGCCGGGGACACAGGGCTTTCGTGAGTTTTCAATGGGGGGCGCTTCTATCGCGGTGTTGCGTCGGGCAGGCCGCCATCGACGGGGATGGTTGCGCCCGTGGTGGGGGTTTGCCGCGAGAGGAAAAACAGGACGGCGTTCGCGACGTGGCGGCCGGTCACGGCAGCCTTGAGAAGGTTGCGGCTGCGGTAGTATTCGTGCAGGCCCTCTTCATCTAAGCCCCGCGCCTTCATGCGGTTGGCGCCGACTTCCTCCCACAGCCCCGACTTGTATTTGCCCTCCGAAAACACGGCGTCGGGCGCGACCATGTTGACCCGAACGTCATTCTCGGCCAGCTCAAGACTGGCAATCCGGCCGAGCTGGTGACTGGCAGCCTTCGTTGCGCTGTAGGCGCCGAACCCCGCGCTCGGCGAGGGCACGTTCTTCGTCGACATGATAACGATGTCGCCGCCACGTCCCCCCTCGATGAACCGCCGGGCCGCCTCCGCCAGGACCAGAAGCGTCCCTTCGATGTTGACCGCCTCCACCCTGCGGAAGGCTTCGAGATCCAGGTCGACCAGCTTCGAGACCAGGGCGATGCCGGCATTGTGCACGACGATGTCCGGCCCGCTCCACTTTTCCTGGACGCGGGCGAATCCGTCGCTCACCGACTGTTTGTCGGTCACGTCGATGCCTACGCCAATGACCCTGTCGGGGCCGAGCGACCCGACGTCGGCGACGAAGTCGTCGAGCTTGGGCCCCGGCAAGTCCGTCGCGGCGAGATAGCAGCCGTTCTCGAGCAGCATCCGGCAGACGCCGTATCCGATGGCCCCCGCGGCGCCGGTTACCAGGGCCACCTTGTCGCGGAGCGGCAATGCCCGCCGATCGTCCTCGCATGATCCCATCAGTCGGACCTCCTCTGCGGTTACTGTGAACTGCGTTGCGCGGCGCCTTTTTTGGCCTCGGCCATCATGAACGCGGCGTTTCCGGCGGGATCTTCCCCGTCGAAAACGGCGCTGCCCGTGACAATGAGGTCGGCGCCCATAGCCGCGGCGTCGGCGATGTTCGCTTTCTTGATGCCGCCGTCAACCCCGATCAGGATGTCGCGTTGCGCCTCGGCTATCATTTTGCGGAGGGCGTTGAGTCTGGCCTCGGTGGAGGCGGCGAACCGCTGGCCGCCCCATCCCGGGTTGACCGCCAGCAGCACGACGAGGTCGACCTCATCGAGAAGCGGCCGCACGGCTTCGACGGGAGTCCCGGGATTAAGCGCGGCGCCTCGCACAATGCCCCGCCCCGGATCGTTGACGTTTTCCATCTCTGCCAACCGCTGGAGGACGCGATGAACGTGCCGAGACGACTCGACGTGGACGGTCACGACGTCGGCGCCCGCTGCCACGATAGCGTCGATCTTGTCGGCCGGTTCCTCGATCATGAGATGGACGTCCTTCACCAGCCGCGTTTTCACGGCTTTCACGAACGGCGCCCCGAACGTGAGCAAGGGGCAGAAGCAGCCGTCCATCACGTCGAAGTGCAGTATGCGCACACCCGCGGCCTCGATCAGCTCGATCTGGCCCCGCAGGTCCATCATGTCGGCGGTCAGCACTCCGACCGAGATCATCGGGGCAGCCGCTTTGAGTTCTTCGATCAGCGGGGTTCGGTGCCCGGCGGACATCTACTTTTCCTCCTTCAGGGTTTTGAACAAGTCCAGCGCGTCCTGAGGCTTCATGTTCTCATGGACGACTTTTGCCACGGCCTGCAGCATCGCCACAGGTGCGTCGCTCTGGAAGATGTTGCGTCCCATGTCCACGCCCGAGGCACCTTCCTGCACAGCGTTATAGGCCATCGTGAGGGCGTCGAGCTCCGGAATCTTCTTGCCGCCCGCCATGACGATCGGCACGGGACAGGAAGCCGTAATCGTTTCGAAGCCGTCCGGAACGTAGTAGGTCTTGACGAAATGGGCGCCCAACTCCGCGCAAATGCGACAGGCCAGGCGGAAGTAGCGTGCATCGCGAACCATTTCTTTGCCGACCGCCGTAACCGCCATAACGGGGATGCCGCAGCGGATGCCCTGGTCGACGAGCCGGGTCATGTTGTGCACGGAGCGTGTTTCGAACTCTCCGCCGATGAAGACCTGTATGCCGACGCCCGCCGCGTTCAACCGGGCGGCGTCTTCCATATCCATGCAGATCTGCTCGTTGGACAGTTCCTTGAGGATGCTTGGGCCGCCGCTCGCACGCAGCACCATCGGCTTGGTGGTGCCAGCCGGTACCATCGACCGCAAGACGCCTCGCGTGCAGAACAGGGCGTCGCAGTACGGGATGAGCGGGACGATGTTGAGATCGATGCGCTCCAGGCCCGTAGTGGGCCCCTGGAAGTACCCGTGATCTACGGCCAGCATGACGGCGCGACCCGTCGCCGGGTTGAATACCCGGGCCAGGCGGTTCTTCATCCCCCAGTCAAGGGCCCCGGACCCTTTCAAAAAGAACCCCGGAGTTTCCTGCGGTATGTCTTCGTAGTACTTTTTTCCTTCTTTGACTCCTTCTGCATCCGGCATGTTTCGATCTCCTTAATGGTTCCGATGCGACCGTTCGAAATTATGTGGGAAGGTTATGCCTCACTGCCTCCGCGCCGCCGGCATCTTCAGCCGCGCCGGCCGCGCTGTTGTCTATTTCGACCTCCCGGCCGACGCCGGTTACTGTGCCGCCGATGGCGGCGTGTACCCTGGCACCGAGCTTGTCCTCGGGAATCTCGCCGATCATCTGGTCGGGCTCCACCGGATCGCCCGGGGCGACCGCCGGCAGGGACGGAGCGCCGATGTGCTGCAGCAGCGGCACTGTTATGCTCTGCGGCTGGAAGGACGGTCCGGCGTCGGCGCACAGGATTGCGTGAAGATCCGCCGCGGCGACATAATCCCTCACCCTGAGCCGTTCGACGAGCTCATCGATGGAGATGTGCCGTGCGACGTAATCGTCTCTGACACCGGCCGACTTGCCGTTGGGAGGCTTTTCCCAGCCCATCGCCTGCAAGTGGGCCTTGATCTGCCGGCAGATCAGACGCGGCGATATCCCCATCTTGCACACGAAGCTGTCGCACACGCCGCACTCCCCGCAGTCGATCGCCGATGTGATACTGGTATTGAGACTGTCGAGCGAATAGCAGATCGCCCGCATGATCTTATGCGGCTCGATTCCCAGTCCCACGAGGTACCTCGTGCAATGATCGGTGCACTCGCGGCACTGGAAGCACGCAGACCGCGCCCTCAGCAGCATGACGGCCAGGGACCTGGCGCGTTTTTGAATCTGGACGTGATACGTGGGCAGGACCAGTATCGCGGCGGTGGTCTTCGTGATTGGTGTGGACATGTCGTCCACCAGGAAACCGGAAACCGGGCCGCCGAGCAATACACGGAAGCTCTTGGCCGTTGTGCCGCCTGCGCGTTCGATGGCGTCAGAAATGTTTGCCCCCAGCGGCATCCTCATTACCTTGGGATCAGCCACCTCACCTGTGATCGTCACCGTGCGGTGCGTTACGGGCGTCCCGGCGACGGCGTTGCTCAGGTTGAGGAGTGTCTCAACGTTAAAGACAATCACGCCCGCGCCGTCGGAGTGAGTCGGCGCCCGCCCCGTGGCTTCGTAAGTGAGTGTGTGCCTCTCGTCTATAGGATAGAAACCAGGGGCGTGGAAAACGTCGATGTTGGTGCGCTTATCGGCCTCGACGCGGATCATTGCGTCGAGCTGGGGGTCGACGTTCAGATAAGCTACAATCCCCCGCTGTGCGCCGGTGGCGGTCATGGCCAGCTCGAGCCCGGCGATGATCTCGGGCGCGTGGTGTGCCATGAGGTATTTGTCGCTGAAAACGAGCGGCTCGCACTCGCACCCGTTCGCTATTACGATCTCCGCCGATTCGCCCAGCTCGACGTGCGTCGGCATGCCGTCGCGCGCTCCGACGACCCCGGCGGCTCGCGCTGCTGCGATTATATCGTCGGGCTCAGGCAAGCGTTACCCCCGTTCGGTCTGATCTGGTGTGAAAACCCGGCTTCTCTCAGGCACCCCCCGCAACCCCGGGAAAGACGTCCTTCACTGGGAAATGTCGCGAAATCCCACACATTTTATGATCTTGACTCATTATAGGCCGGAGACGTGGCAAATCAAGTGTAAAAGAGACGCGTTCAGGCTATTGCATACCTCTGTGGGGTGTCGGATTGGGCATGGAGCTTGGCGAGGTGGTGGCGGGCGGCGGCCATCGTGGGGCGCACGAGCAGTGCTTTGCGGTAGAACTGCTCAGCGGCTCTGAGTTCGTTGAGGCTTTCGTAAGCCACGCCACAGCTCAGGAGAGCATAAGGCGAGTGCGGTTCGAGGGATAGCGCGGCAAGGGCTTCGGTCCGTGCTCCGGTCGGCACGTTCTTCCGTACGAGCAGCAAGGCCATGGCCACGCGGTGCGGCGCGCTGAACGGATCGCCGCGAAGTGCGCTCGTCAGAGCCCGTTCGGCCTCGTCGATGTTGGCCTGCTCCAAGATATGAAGGGCTTCAATGAAACGGACATCCGATTGAGTGCCTGCCGGACGGCCGCGGTACGGCGGCGCCCGCAGCGCCTCGGCGGGTTTCGTATACGCCCAATACTTTCCGTGCTGCGTCAAATCGAAGGGGCCGTCGAGGTCAATCCGGCGGTCGCAGATGAGCATCCCGCCGTGCGCCAGGAGCCCGCCCGGATTCGTCCACGTTTTCAGGACCGAAAACGTAAGCCGGTTGAGGAGTTCCCTGCAGATGATCAGATCGCACGCGCCCCGGCAGCGTATGCCCTCCCAGCCGTGCAGCGGGTCCGCATACAGCCACCGTACGCTGTTGCGCAGAGCGCGTTTAACGCGACGAGACCGTTTCGCCGGCTGGTCGAAGTACTCCTCGAGATCCTCCGGGCTGACGTCCGCCACCGCCCGCGCCGTATACACGCCATCGGCCCCACGCAGCAGGCGGTCGAGGCCGATATCGGCCGCCGTGATCCTTACAGCCGGCGATGTTACATCTACCCCCGCTCGCCCGAGAGCGATGGCGGCGGTGTAGATATCTTCGCCGGCCGCCGTGCCTACTGCCATGACGGCGAGGCCGAGCGCTTTTTTCGCCGCTTTCGCTTTTGCGAAATCATTCACGAGGCCCGACAGTTCAGGGTTCATCAGGCGAGGCTTGCGGTTGGTAAGCAGCGAGGCCAGCCGGGCGATCTCCTCGCGCCCGAAGGGATTATCTTTGAGGAAGTGATAGTATTCGGAGCTTTGTCGATAACTGCCGAGAGCCATGCGCCGGGGCAGGAGCCTCTCCATCCGCTGCTGCATTTCGCTGCTGAGCCACAGGCCGGTGCGTTGGCTAACAAGCTCGCAGATCGCCGGCAACACATCTCTCACGATTACCATGAACGTGATCCTCCCTCCTCCAGTAACGCGCGGGCACCGCGCCCTCCCCACCACAGTTTTAGGTGGTTGCCGACCGGCTTTGAAGCAAATGTTTTTGATGAGACAATGACGGAAAAAACGATTCACGAGGAAGATGAAACCGGGGCATGCCCATGGGTTCGCCGCGTCAGGCTTCTTCTTCTGCTGCTCTTTCCCACAGTTCGAGGTTGAGGAGATTCCAGAGCTTGTAGCCGTTGTCGGCCTTGCCGGCGATGTGGCTTTCTACGATTTGCCGGAGGGAGTCGGGCCGGAACCGCCCGCGTTCGAGCGATCGCGGGGCCAAGAGTACCTCGCGAAGGTAATCGGCCAGCGGGCCGCGAAACCACGATGATATCGGCACGCCGAAACCCATCTTGTCGCGAATGCGGATCTCGTTGGGCAGTAGATCGGCAAATGCCCGCTTCAGGAGCCACTTGCCGGTAGCCCGCCGCAGCTTAAAACGGGCGGGGATCGTGAGGGCGAATTCGACGAAAGGATGATCCAGGAAAGGCGACCTCGCCTCAAGCCCGACCGACATCGAGGCGACGTCGACCTTTGTCAACAGGTCGCCGGGCAAGTACGACAGCAGGTCGGCGTAGGCGACTGCGGCAACGGGGTCGTCTGTGCCGGCCGCCGCGTAGAGGCCCTCCAACAGCTTGAAGGAGCTTGCCTCCGCTCGTTTCGCAAATTCGGGCTCGTAGAGCTTCTGCTTTTCTTCGTCGCTGAAAATCGCGATCCAGCGGTAATAGCGCTCCGCGGGCGATCCCGCTGCCAAGGCAAACTTTTTGGCACGCCGCAGGAGCGTTTTCTGCTCGACCGAAGCCGGCATCAGCCGCCACAGTGGCGATCCCAGCATGCGGCGGAGCGGGCCGAGCTTGTCGATTGTGCTCGCGGCTTTGGTTGCAAGGTAGCGCGGGTAGCCGATGAATAGCTCGTCGCCGCCGTCCCCCGTGAGGGCCACTGTCACGTGCTCGCGGGTGACCCGCGAAAGATAGAAGGTGGGAATGGCGGATGAATCGCCGTAGGGTTCGGCGTAGTGGCGCACCAGCTCGGGCAGCATTTTGAGGGCGTCGGGGTGGATGAGAAACTCGTGGTGAGTGGTGCCAAAGCTCCGGGCTGCGAGGCGCGCGTAGGAGCGTTCGTCGTAGCGGCGGTCGGCGAAGCCGATGGAGAATGTCTTGACCGGTTCCCGTGTAAGCTTCGACATGAGCCCTACGACGATGCTCGAGTCGAGCCCGCCGCTGAGGAACGCTCCCAGGGGCACGTCGCTCATCAGGCGCATCCCCACCGATTGAGTTAGCCGCTCGCGGAGCTCGTCGCACCAGTCGTCTGCGCTGCGGGATTCATCCACCTGCAGCCGCGGCTTCCAGTAGCGTGCGATGGTCACGCGGCCGCCTTCCCACAGCAGCGTGTGGGCCGGCGGCAGCTTGCTGATTCCTTCGTAAATGGTCAGTGGCTGGGGCACGTATTGATACGTGAGGAAGTGATGAACAGCCACGGGGCTCACGCTGCGGCCGGTGCCGGGGTGCTCCAGGATCGAGGCGATGCTCGACGCGAAAATGAACGTGCCGTTTTGATGATACCAGCACAGCGGCTTTTGGCCGAGGCGGTCGCGGGCGAGCAGCAGGCGGCCGCTGTGGTCGTCCCACAGGGCAAATGCAAACATCCCCCGCAGCTCGTTTACGCACGCGGGTCCGTGCTCCTCGTAGAGGTGCAGGATCACCTCGTTGTCGGATTCCGTGGCGAAGATGTGGCCGACGTCGATCAGCTTGGCCCGCAGCTCGCGATAGTTGTATATCTCGCCGTTGCAAACAAGCTGCAGCGAGCCGTCTTCGTTGGCCATGGGCTGCGCCCCGCCTGCGGGATCGATGATGGCCAGCCGCCGATGCGCAAGACCCGCCGGCCGCGACTTAGACACAAACACGCCGTCGTCGTCGGGGCCGCGGTGCCGCAGGACCAGCGACATTCGTTTGAGGACCGCCTCATCCACGCGGGCGGCCTCGTCTTCGTATACAACCCCGCATATTCCGCACATTTTCGTTGCCTCGAGACGTTGGGCTGTCCGCAAGGCTTTCACCTTGGGGCCTCGCCGAGATTGTCGGCGTGATCGGTAACTACTTTATCACATGTGTAAACCCGGCGCAATGTTGTTTTGGTTGCATTGGTGTACTCAAGGATCTGACAAATGGACGATTGGTGAGGCGCTTGCGTGGGATAATGGTGCGCGTAGGAAGCCGGCGTGGGTGTTTGAGGCCGGGGGTGTTTGCGAGGCCCGGGCCGGCCGATATCGCCACCCCTCGCGGTGCGGCCGAGCCGTTGGGGGGCTGCGGCGCCGCTCAAGACGTACCGACGGGCTCTTCCCTGAACATCTCGCTGATGCGTTCCATCTCAGAGGGAGCGACATAGGTTGGATTTCCGGTCAGGATGCCGGTCACTCCGCGGAACGGCTCGCCGATGTGCATTCCTGTTTCGTCGATGACGAATTCTCGGATTTCCTTCTCGTGTGCCGAGCCGCGCATCTCCAACACGGTGATGCCCCGGCGCATTTCGCCGAACATCTCCACATAGCGCAGCAGGATGATCGAGTCGGCCATGGAAAAAACGTGGGTTTCGGTGGTTGAGGCGCCGCCGAAGAGGCTTCCCGTGGCCGAGGTGAACAGCCCTGCTATCTCCTGCTCTTTGATGAAGGAGGTGAGCGCAACTACGAATTCGCGCAAACTCTTGACCGTCGAGATCCGCTCCAGCGCCGAAAGGCTGTCTATGGCCACCCTGTTGGGCTTGAACTCCTCGATCCTTTTCCTTATCTCGATAAAATGATCTTCGAGGCCGGCAGACTCGGGGTAGGAGCAGGCCATCATGAGGTCGCCGTCCTTTTCCATCTGAGCAAAATCGATGCCCCATCCTGAGGCGTTGCGGAGAATCTGTTCGCGGCTTTCCTCAAAAGCGAAGAGAATGCACCTCTCACCGTGGGCAACTCCGCCTGCTGTGAACTCGTTGGCCATGAGGGTTTTGCCGATGCCCGGGGGGCCTGATACCAATGCGACCGAGCCGCGGAACATCCCGCCGCCGCACATCCCATCCAACTGCTCATCTCCCGAGGTGACTCGAACGTCGGAAGACACTTGTCCCAACTCCATTGCCGACAGGGGGATCATGACGATGCCTTCACCGGACACAATTGTGAAGGGATGTTCTCCCTTCTGGTGAGGCGTGCTCAAGACAGCGATCCCGGATCAGAATCTTCTGAAGACCGCCAACATAAGAGAAATGGCATTTGTTAGGATTCACGTTGATAAATCAGGGCGTTATCGATATGATTGAGGTTAACGATTGCAGCAAGGAGGGTCACCCCCAATGATCGATCTTGTTTTGGATGCCAAGAAGTATGAACGCCGATCAAGCAACACCGCTTCACGTTCACACGCTTGAGACGCTTTGCAGCGAGTTGCTAACGGCCGCCCTATCGCCATAGAGGATGAAGACAGCGAGTTTTATCTGTGCTCTGCCGATTCGCGCTCGCTCTTCAATTGGTATCTTTGTAACCGTGACAAATGGGCGCAGACCAACAAAAAGCAGGACGTGGAAGCCTTGGTCGATCAACTCGACAAGTCGCCACCCGAGCTCCCTCGATCAGTTCCGACGGATGACCGTCGACAGAGGCGTGTACTTCATCTTAAGTCAATCCGGGCGCATAGGTTCGCCGGTATCCACCGATACGGTTCTGTCGACCAGCCTCCTGACGACTTCGTTTTCGAGTTTGAGCGGCCGCTCACCTTGGTCGAAGGTGCGAACGGGGCTGGGAAGACCTCTTTGCTGAGCGCCATAACCTGGTGTTTGACGGGCCATGTGTACCGTTCTCAGCGGCAGCCAGAGACCGTAGATCTATGTGTGGCGGTGCAAGTCCACGAGGACACGGAATCCAACGGTGGTGAGTCTTCCTCCTACAACGTAACAGCCATCACCCCGATGCCTTCCGCAGAGATTCTGAAGTCTCTTGACAACAACCCCGTGACCCTCGACACATGGGTCGAACTCAGCTTTGTGGATGAATCGGGCAACGAAGTGGGCACTATCAGGCGTTCCGTCGAAAGGTCACCACGCGGCAAGATCAAAGTGAGCGAACCACATTTTTCGGTCCTCGGCCTTGACCCCGTTGCCAGGGAGGTGGGCACCAGAATGCCGGGGCTCATCCCCTACGTCCAAGTGGGCGCTGCGTGCGATCTCGGCAAGGCTGTCGCGGCTTTAACAGGGCTCAGGCCCCTTCAGGATCTGGTTAAGCATGCGGCGAAATCGAAGGACAAACTGGAAAAAGTTTTGGTCGAGGACCGTGATGGGGAGATAGAAGAGCTCGATCGCGGCTTCTTACAGGCGCGAGAAGAAATAGAGGGTCTCATCACCGAACACCCGCAGATTACACCGGAGACGCCACTGCCCGGCCCTGGTCCAGAAACTACCGTTGAGGAGCAGCTCACATCCTGTGCCAAGCATTTTGAGAAACTCCAAGCTGGGGCGCTCGCTGATTGCCGATTGATACTGGGGGAGTCGTTCGATCCTAAGGATTGGGAGGCCCGTGAGGATCTCACAGAGAAGGTTGGTCCTGCAATTGGGCAGCTTGACCATGGTAACCTCGCGCGGCTACCCAGCGCGAGCCGGCTCGATGCCCTCGCAAGCCTGACCGACAAGGAATTGTCCGGAGCCGAGGCCCTCGTCCAGAAGCTCGTGTCCGAAGCGAACGAACTTGTAGAGCTGGAAGAAGAGCCTGAAGTCGCCGCCAGGCTGAGGCTCTACGCTCGGGTTGCGGGCTGGATCAAGGACCTCCCGAAGCCACCTCATGTCATCGAGAACTGTCCCGTTTGTCAAAGCGTGCTTGAAGGAAAAACCGACCCCGTGACGGAGAAGCCCGTCGCGGAACATATCCAGCAGCAACTCGATGTGGTGGGCGACCACTTCGAAAAGACGATCGCGGCATGGGAGAAGAGCGCGTTGGCGATCCTGGCCGACGAGCTCCCCGGGGCATTGCTCTCGGAATTGAGGACGGATCTGCCGCAGGCACCCTCAGATCTGATCTCAAAGGCACTCGGGGATGAACTCTTCGAATCGGATAATTTCAAGGGCACGTTGGCCCCGCTGAGTTCAGCGGTTCAGTCTATGTGCAGTGAAGTGCTGCGGGATCTTCCACCGTTTAAGGAGCCGGAAACACCCGATCTCGCCCTGCGCTTCGGCGATGGGGACGGTGACATCCGCCAAGCAGTTCGGCGAGTAACCCGGGCTATCGCGTTCGCTCGTTGGCGGCAGAACAACAAAGATCACTGTAAAAAGGCCTTCAGGACTATCATCGGCGAAGCGACATCACCCGAGGATGGTGGCAGGCCAGTCGAGAGCTGTTCCCTGTCTCAACGTCTGGCCGCTCTCGACCGGATGGTGAAGAGCGCCACCCCCCTTACGGCAGCGTTATCCAAGGTCGGGGTAATGGCCAAGAAGCTCGCCGAGCGCCGACAAAAGGAGAAGCGGATCGCCCTTTATGGTCGAGCGTCGGTTGCTATTGAGGGCTTACTAGGTTTGAATGATCTAGTGGAGCAACAGGTTGGCTCTCTTCTGAAGAGGCTTTCCTCAGCGACGGCTGAATGGAAACATAGCTTCTACTCTTCGGCCTTCGTTGGTGCACCGGAAGTGGTCGGCACCTATGTAGGAGCAGATGGCGCCGTGGAGATTGATGCCGTGGCTGAGGGAACGAAGGCATCAGCGGCCCATGTGAGCAACGCTTCAGATCTGCGGGCTACTCTACTCGCTTTCCTCGTTGCCTTCTGGCAGGATCTTCTTGAGACGCGCGGTGGTCTCTCGGTCCTTCTGCTCGATGACCTGCAGGAGCTATTCGACGCGCCGAACCGCCGGTTAGTCGCGAACAGTATCCCTTCAATCGTCGAACAGGGAGGGAGGGTGATTGTTACCACCAACGACCCTGTCTTCAGGCGGTGCATCGCAGATTCCGCGGCCAAGACACTTGGCTCCGATAAGACGGATTGTCGCTGCATCCACCCCTTGAATGCTGCACGCCCGCACATTGAACTCGGACATTTTACGGAAGTCATTGAGAAGAAACGAAGAGCTTTTGAAGATCCTGCCAATGAGAACGAGAGCCAACCGGCCCGTGAATACGTTAATGAGTTGCGGATGTACATTGAGAACCGACTGCTCGACTTCTTCGACGTGCCGGCCGCGAAGTTGCCCAAAAAGCCAACACTGTCGGATCTAATGGGTGCTATTCGTGCTCGAAGGAACAACGGGCACGATGCATTCGTGGGTCAAGTCTTCTCGGACCTCGTATCGGATCCCGCTCTGACGAAGGGTAGTCCATTCGTGGACCTCCTGAACCTAAGCCACCATGGTAATCAGAACAAGATTACGTTTAAGGCAGTGTGGCAGGTGAAGGGTGCATGCGTTCGCGTACGGGAGCTGGTCGATGCCGCCTATGAAGAGTACGAACGGTGGCTGCGGCGGGAGCCGCGGGCCTTCCCGCGCTCCAAACCGGTCAGTCCTGAGCCCGTAACCCTACAACCCTTCAATGTGCCGGTCATTGAGAATCTGGCCGCCTTTACTGTCGATACTTCGCCTGGCGAGGCCCTGGAGACCGAGGAACGTTTCACGAGCGACTGGCTTGCTAACCATGCGGTTTACGTTATCAGCACGCACAACTTCGGGTTCGCGGGGCCCATGAATTGTCGAGCGATCGTGGACTTGTCTCATGAAGCAATCACCGACAATGCACTTGTCATCGCGATGCACCAAGACAAGGTGTACGCTCGTCGCCTTCTGCATGATGATGCGCGTTCAGGGATTATCGCCTTGGGCTCGGAGGCCGAGGACCCGAGGAAACGCCCTCCTTCGGTATTCTTGCCAATGGAAGAGGTCCGGCTGCTCAGGGTCGTGGGACTACTGTTCGATGACCGCCCCCATTATCCACGAGCCAAAGAAGAAGCCGTTTTGGTGAACGACGCTTACCTTCTTGAGAAAACCGAGGTCGTCTGGGAAGTCCGCGAGGATAGCGCACTTCCTCTGGCTTTGCCGGGTCAGACGATTCTCGGTGGCAGTTGCCTAATGCCCGATCAGTTGCAGGGGACGGAAGGCCACCTCGTTGCTATCGCGACGTCAGACGGATCGGTTCTCAAGCGGATTGGGAAGGCTCTTCCTGGGGCACGGCACATTCGGGTGTTCGAATCGGTGGGCGGGCTGGGTGAATCAATGCTCGTCCGCACAGAAGAAGTCGATGATACGTTCGGTGATCTGCCGCTGCTGCACTCAGCGCACCGCGTGCTTGGTGTGCTTTATGTTGCACCTTCGTAGTGATTGCTGGCAGTTCGCCGCTCCCGGTCTTCTGAACGGCTTGGCCAACGTTCTTCTGATCTGGTCGCAGAAGATGAATTGCCTTCTCAGCTTGGGCAGCGACAGGTTTTTGGCTGTGGCACAGCAGCACGTGAAACGAGGCGAGGACGCGCAATTCATCGGCGAGGTTCACGGCGAGCGTGGTGGCGCCGCACCCGCCGCCGGCGGACAAAACGGTTATGATATGACCCTCTCCTTTGGGTCTGATGACCTTCGACGGAATGAGCTTTTCCAAAACCGGGGCAAGCTTGCTCGAGATCAACTCCTTTGGCAGAAGATACCGTGCACCGGCTTCCATCGCCTTGAAGACGAGGCTGTTGTCTGTGCTGTCTGCCAGGACCACAGAGCAGACGTCGGCAAAATCACGTGTCAGCGGATCCAGCTCTGCGAGCGTCCTCTCGGGCGCCGGGCCCAGGTCGATTATCACGGCGTCGGCCGGCTCCGCCGCCAGGTAGGCGGCGAGCTCGGTAAGATCGGAGCAGGAGTGTACCAGGGCGAGCAGAGCGCGACCTTCGAGCGCAGACCCTACCAGCTCTGCCGTTGCAGGGTCGTCGGAGACAAGCACCACTCTGCCGGCAGGAGGCATCCTCTTTCCTCGCTTATCATTCAATTCGTTTCAGCATCGTTCAGGGCGAGAGACCCACAGATGCTGTAGAGTTCGTCGTACGCGTTGCCCGCTGAGTTCCGGAGATTTCAACTTCCGCCTGCTCCCATGCCCCCGGCCCCTTGAGAAGATGAAGCCCCATTGCCGTCAACCACTCCGTCTGATCCGCCGAGATTTTCGCGGGCCCCTCTCCTTCCACGTCGCCCAGCACAAAGAGCTCCCAGTCGTTCATCATTGTGAGCTTCTCCACAGTAGAAATGGGCTCTACAAGCCACACCGTGGCCAACACTACCAGATCGGTTTCGGCTCTTTCGTAACGGATTGAACGGAACAGCGCGCCTATCACCGGCAAGTCGGCCAGTCCGGGAATCCCCGAAGTTTTCGCCTGGACGACGGCGCTTATCAGGCCGGCCATGGCAAAGCTCTGGCCGCTCTTCAGTTCCACTGTCGTTTCCGCTCTTCGCGACACCAGGGAGGGCACAAAAAAGCCCTCGACCTTTACCGCCCCGATTTTCGACAGTTGGCTGACCTCTGAAGCCACAAGCAGACGGATAGTCCCATCGCCAAGGACAGTCGGCCGGAACCTCAAGCGAATGCCGAACTCCTTGAACTGGATCGAGATCGTGGGCTTATCCAGGACGGTCGCCCTGACGACGGGCACGGGGAACTCGCCGCCCACCAGGAAACTGGCCTCCTGCCCGCTGAGCGCCACAAGGGTGGGCTCGGCCAGGATCCGCAGATAGTCGTTCGTGGCCAGCGCCTGGACGAAAAAGGACAGGTCCTTCCGGGCAGAGGCCAGAAAAACAGGGGTCACGGCAACCGATCCCGTGAACTCGGGCGCAACAAACGGGCTGAGTATGCTGATCGGATCAATAGTGCCGCCTTCTTCAGCGAGATTCAGAGCCCCCAGGAAGCTGCCTTCACTGACAAGGGCCGTAAAACCCAACGCATGTATTGACGTCCGGGTCGCCTCGGCGATGCGCACCTGAAGCATCACCTGCTGCACGCCGGCCAGGCTCGTCATATCCACGTAGTTCAGCCCCGTGGACTTCATGAATTCCTTCAGTTGTACAACGTTATTGGCCCTGCTCAGCATCCCCGAAAGCACAATAACGTCGTCGGATTGAGAGACTTTAAGCGTGGATTCGGGGAAGAGCATGGCCAACTGGGCCGTCAATCGCTCCAGATCGATGACAACGTTGGCCCTTGCTTTCCACAAATCCTCGTCCTCGCTCCACAAGAGCAGGTCCGTCGATCCCACGGCATAGCCCTGCAGCAGGATCGTGGTAGGTGTAAGAACCTGAACATCCGCGGTCTCGGGGTCCGTTACCGATACGCGCTTGACCGGCCACGGCGCGCGCACAACCACCGACTGCCCCAGGTAGACATTGATATCTCCTGACGATTGCGAGGCTACCGGATCGTCGCGCGCATCTTCGGGCTCACCCGCCCGCGCAGCATTGACCAAAACGGAAAAAGCCACCGCCAGGACAACGATGTGCGTGGGGGAGAGGATTTTTCTGCAAGCCACAATCAACAACCTGGCCTCCTCCTGTCACCCTCCTCGGGCATGAAAAACCAATTCCTCGTCCGCACCCGGTGCGGCCCGGCCTGTGCTAGCGATTTTCGTCCGCGTCCGCTTTCGGCGGAACCGTGAGTTCCTGCGTCTGTATATCGGCGCCCCGAATGATCATCACCTGCCACCGTCCTGTCGGGGGCTCCTCACCCGGTGCCTGTGCAGGCCCCAATCCCGGGGGCGTGCGCGGCGTATACAGATCGCTCAGGTAGGCTGGTTCTTCATCCGACGGTGCCGCATCCTTGGGGTTGCGCAGAGCCAGCAATACGTCGCCATGGTGTTCGGCCAGTTGCAGCGCCTGGGCCTGAGTGATATCCAACATGAGCGTGACCATCCGCGGCCCCCGGCGGTGCGCCGGAGGGCCGCCGAGCAAACGGCCTCTGCCGGTAGTGATCGTCTCATCCTCGATGGCCAGCACCTGAACGCCCGTAGCCAGAACGGTGGAGACCGTTGTGCTTGCCGAGCCGCGGGGTGAAGGCAGATCGAACATAGCCATCACGTCCACGATATTCCCCGGATACAGGATCCCCCCCAGGCTGCAGTCGTCCGGCAGATGGATGGTAACGGCTCGCATCCCCATGGGGAGCGCCGAAGCCAAAAGCTCATTCCGTCGGAGGTCACGAGGCCCAAAGGAGAGGGACACAATCTGCAGGGAGAGAAAGGCGCGATTTTTGCCGCACAAGTAGGAAAAACATGCACAATCGCCGCCGGCGCGGGTATGAGATTCGCCGGTGAAATAGAAGAAAAGGCAGATTATTGTGGCTTAGCCCCGAGATTATTCGACGAGAAAAACCTTCCATCTGCCCACGGTTCCGCCGCCGAGGTAATAAATGGTTATTTCGCTGGTCCCATCCAACTCCACAGTATTGGCGATCACCTGGCTGCCGAAAGACTCGCCCGTGCCCGAAAGCTCCAGGTGGTTGGCGGGGAAATACAGCAGACCTTGGAGGTTGAACAAGGAGGTTCCTGTGATGTCGGCGACCGAAGAGTTGTCGCGGGCCTGAAAAATGGAAATGCCTTCATAAGTATCGGCTCCGAGAAAACTGTGAATCTCGGGATTCGGTGGGCTCAGCTGGATCGTTCCCGTGCCGCTCACATCTATCCTGCCCGAGCCGACAATGTGGATTACAACCCCCTCTGCAACAAGGCTGGCGCCGCCTGAGATATCGATGCCGTCGCCACCGAGGCTATAAATGCCGGGGGCCATATTCACCGTGCTGGAGCCTGTTGCTTCCACGCCGCCCGAATAGTAGCCCGGCACCATGTCGGCCACGTCAGAGCTGGTCACATCCACGCGGCCAAGATCGTTTTCCGGGTCGTAAGTGGGTTCCGCCAGATCTGCCAGCGGATCGTCTTGGGGAGGGGCGCCGGTGTGCAACGCCCCCGTATACGAAGCACTCCCGATTATCCGAATGTCGCCGCCGACATAGATGTTCTCGGCATGCATCTGGGCGCTGCCGCTCAGGCATATCGCCCGGGTGTGATCAGAGTTGACCTGGATGTCGCCGTCGTCGACCGTCAATACCGCGTTGCCGATTACGCTGAGCGCGCAGCTATCGTTGTTGTCCAGTACCAGCATGCCTGCTTCGACTCCGCCTTCCGTTACGGCAATTGCGTAGCGCCACATATCGACCGCGCCGATGCCGAAGAGCGATCCGAAGAAAAGCGGCACGTTCCCTCCGAGCGAATCCGCCGTCCGCCGTGCCACGACCTTGACCGCCCTGGGTGTTTCCACCGTGGGGGCGAAAACCCCCGTGCTCCTGTTGTACACGCCGATGACAATGTCGCCTTCCGCGCTGTTGCCGGCGTTGAGGTCCAGTTGAACCGGGTCGCCGGCCGCCTGGTTTGCCAGAGCAATGTTCACGGCAGCCAGCCGGGCGGTTGCCTGGTCACTCCTCACGTGCATGCACGCGGCCAACGCGGCGGCATCGGCTGCGTTCTTCAATTGGCTGCCGACAACATACAGGTAGCCCATGTCCACGCCTAATCCCAGAAAACCTATGAGCACTACGCCCACAATGGCAAACCAGATAGCGGCCAACCCGCGCCGCCGGCAAACAGTCTTCATCTTGCCTTCCCCAATCAGGACAATGTGAACTACGCGGCAAAGCCGCCGCGTTTGTAACAGGGCGCCTCTCCGGCGCAGCAGCTCAGCAAGCGGTGGGCGCGGAACTGCACAGTCCTCGGCCCCGCCGACTTTCTGGTCGGCCGACCTCGCGTGCAGTTTCGAACTTTTTTCGCGAAAAAATAACGGGCGGGGCGGGGAAGTTCCAACACATCGGCGGCTTGGCAACGGCCGCCTGAGAAGGCGGCGCGCCTGAGAAGGCGGCGCGACGAAAAGAAAACCGCGCAGGTCCTCTTGTCACAAGAACCTGCGCGTGCGCGGATAAACTGGCGGAGAGGGCGGGATTCGAACCCGCGGAGGAAGTGTAAACCCCCTCAACTGCTTAGCAGGCAGCTGCTTTCGACCGCTCAGCCACCTCTCCGCTGTGATTGCCGGCGTCGAACATCCTACACTAATGATTATACGATATATCCGGCGATGTGTCAAATGGATTTCTCCGGCGGTGAAGCCCGTCGCCGTGCCTTCCTCTTTTTCTATTGATTTCAAGGGGGCCGGCGGGCATCATTAAACTATATGCAGGGCGCCGAGTTGGATTTGAGGGATTGCGGCTCGGCGACGGGCATTCCTCCAGTTGCACGAACGACCGACAGGAGTGATTATGAGCGCTGAAAGGAAGTACCTCGCTCTCGACGTGGGAGCCGAAAGCGGCCGCGGAGCTCTCGGAAGGTTCGACGGAAACAAGCTCACCCTCGAAGAAGTCCATCGCTTTCCCAACGGCCCGGTGAGGCTGCTCGACCGCATCCACTGGAACGTGCTGAGCCTCTTCGGCAATCTGAAGGAGGCGGTGGCCGCGGCCGTGTCGCAGGCCGGCGGAATCGACAGCATCGGCGTCGATACATGGGGCGTCGATTTTGCACTACTCGCGAAAGACGGGTCGCTGCTGGGCAACCCGGTGCACTATCGCGACGCACGCACCGACGGAATGATGGAGAAGGCGTTCGCGGCCGTCCCCAAAGAAGAAATCTTCCGGCACACCGGCCTGCAGTTTATGCAGATCAACACGATCTTCCAGCTCTACTCGATGGTGTTGGAAAACTCGCCGCTGCTGAAGGCGGCCGACAAAATGCTGATGATGTCGTCGTTTTTCAACTTCCTCTTCACCGGGCGGGAGGCCGATGAATACACGATCGCCTCGACCAGCCAGCTTATGGATCCACGCACCGGTTCGTGGGCCAAGCCGCTGTTCGACAAGCTCGACATTCCGTTTGCCATTGCCCCCGAGATCATGAATCCGGGGCAGGTGATCGGCAACGTTCGGCCCGACATCGCCGAGGAGGCGGGTTCGGACGCGATACCCGTGGTAGCGGTTGGAAGCCACGATACCGCCTCGGCCGTGGCGGCCGTGCCCGCGGAGGGCGGCAACTGGTGCTATATCTCGTGCGGCACGTGGTCGCTAATGGGCGTGGAATCACCCGGGCCGATCATCAACGACAAGACGCTCGCCTACAACTTCACCAACGAGGGGGGCGTAGGCGGCACTATTCGCTACCTGAAAAATATCATGGGCCTGTGGCTGGTGCAGGAGTGCAAGCGGCAGTGGGCGAAGGAGGGGCAGGACCTCTCTTACGCCGAGATCACGCGGATGGCCGCCGAGTCCGAGCCCATGCGCAGCTTTGTCGACTGCAACAGCGACGACTTCCTTGCGCCCGGCGATATGCCCTCGCGCATCGCCGAATTCTGCCGCGAGACCGGCCAGAAGCCGCCGGAGTCGAAAGGCCAGCTAGTGCGCTGTGCGCTCGAGAGCCTGGCGCTCACCTACCGCAAGACGCTGGCCGAGTTGGAAGACGTCACAGGCTCGCGGATCGACGTCGTGCACATCGTGGGCGGCGGCACGCAGAACGAGCTGTTGTGCCGGTTTGCGGCCGATGCCTGCAACCGGCCGGTCGTGGCCGGGCCGGTCGAGGCGACCGCCATCGGCAACGTGCTGATGCAGGCCGTGGCCCTGGGCGACCTGGCATCCACGGCCGAGCTCCGCGAGGTAGTGCGAAACTCCTTCTCTCCCGTCCGCTACGAGCCAAAGAACACCGCGGCGTGGGATGATGCGGCCGCAAAGGCGCGCGGCTGAAGAGATGACCTGCGTTTCTCACTTCGTTCTTCCCGCCACTATCCTTGATTCAGTTCGCTTTGTTCTCATATAATTAAGAGGATTCAGGATCTCTTGTTGTGCGGCTCTCATTGCGTTGAGTGTATGAGCAATCTAGTCAGAACTTTTGGTGTGGCAATTGTAGAGCATGCCCTGCTGCGGCATGGCGACCACGTACTGGCGGCGGTCTCCGGCGGCGCGGACAGCGTTGCGCTGCTGTGCGCGCTGTACCATCTGGCCGACGATATGCGCCTCTCCCTGTCGGTGGCTCATCTCAATCACTGCATCCGCGGAGATGAGGCCGACCTCGACGAGGCGTCTGTCGAGGGCCTGGCGGCCGGCTTCGAGCTGGAATACTACGGCGAACAGGTCGATGTCCCGGCCATCCGGGAGCGTGAGGGCGGGTCGCTTGAGGAAGTAGCCCGCCGCGAGCGATACGCCTTTTACGAGCGCGCGGCCGCGGCCACGGGGGCGGGCAAGGTGGCGCTCGGCCATACCAGAGACGACAACGCCGAGACGGTGCTGCAGCGAATCATCCGCGGGACGGGCCTCCGGGGTCTGGGCGGCATTCCGCCCAAGCGGCGCCTGCGCCGAGGTAGCGACGTGATGATCATCCGGCCGCTGATCCGTGCCGGGCTGCAGGACGTTCTCGATTATCTCGCCGCCGGTAAGATCTCGTACCGTACCGATTCTTCCAATGCCGACCTGGCGTATTCCCGCAACCGCGTGCGCCACGTATTGCTTCCCCAGCTCGAAGCGGAATGCGGGCCGCACGTCCGAGATTCGTTAATCCGGCTTGCCGAGAACGCCCGCAACCAGTATAATTTGATAGAGCGGCAGGCACGGATGCTGCTGGCTAAGGCGGAGCTCGACGAGCCCGGCGGTTTGCCGGCACTCGACAGGAAGCTGCTGGCCGCGGCCGACCCCGAACTCGTGATCGAGGCGCTTCGAGTCGCGCTCGAGGATGTTGGCGTGAGGCAGCTCTCATACGAGCAATCCCGCAGGCTGTTGAACATGCTCTCGGCGGAGACAGGGACCGAAATGTCGCTCCCCGGCGGGCTGATGCTGCGGGCGGAATACGACAGGCTGGTGGTGGTCGATCCTGCCGAAAGAACAGCAACCGCAGACGAGGTCGAGCTGCCCGCACCCGGAAAAGCCAACTTCGCGGGGTTAGCCTTCTCGGTACACATTGACGACCCGCCGGAGATCGAGGCAGTTCTGAAGACATGGAACTGCCGGAAGGAGATGATCGATCTGGGTCGGGTCCGGCTTCCGCTGACGATCAGGGCTCGCCGGCCGGGTGACCGCTTCCGTCCGCTGGGCGCGCCCGGCTCGCGGAAACTGCACGATTTTTTCATCGACGAGAAGGTGCCGGCAAGGCAGCGCGATGGAATCCCTCTGGTGTGCGACCGCGAGGGAATTGTGTGGGTCGCGGGCTATCGCATAGCCGACCGGGTGCGCGTAATCGACGACACCCGTCGAGCCGCGGTGATAACGATGAGCGAAAGTTAAGGAGAAAACGATGGCGCAGGACGACTGCATTTTCTGCAAGATCATCGACGGTTCGATCCCGAGCGAAAAAGTGTATGAAGACGACGACGTTGTCGCGTTTCTGGACATAAATCCCACTTGCCCCGGCCACTCGCTGGTGATATTGCGTGAGCACACGACAGATTTCATCAGCACCGACCCTGCATTGCTGTCGCGCCTGATCGCGGGCGTGCACAAGGTCGCCGGGAAAGTGATGAAGGCGATGGGGGCCGACGGCTTTATGCTGGCCGCGCTCAACGGCCCCGCCGCGGGCCAGGAGGTGTTTCATCTGCACTTTCACGTCATACCGCGGAAGAGAGGCGACGGCGCCCTGATCGGATTCGGCCCGAAAACGCCATACAAGGAAGGCGAGATGGCCCAAGTCGCCGAAAAGATCAGAGCCGCCTGAAGAGAAGGATGAAGGCGGAAGGATGAAGGCGGAAGGATGAAGGATGAATCAAGAGCAGACTTTGGACCTTGGACTGATGACTGCTTGCCCGCCAAAGCCCCGCGGCGGCGGGAGCGACTGAGCGACCCCTATGGTTTCCAACGGCGCCAATTCATCACCCGCGAGCGACAGGCCGGAGGGCCGGCACGGCTCGATCAGGCGGCACGCGTTCGTCACCGTGCTGGTGCTGGTGGCGGTCTTTCCACTGGCGATTTTTGCGCTCACTTACTGGCTGAACAAAGCATCGGCCCGGCGGATGCTCGACGAGCGGCTGTTGAGATCGATCCGCAACGCCGCCGGACTCAAGGGCGACGTGGAGCGCTCGCTCGCGATGGCCGAGGCTCTGGGCTATGTGAACGTGCTGCCCGATCACGGGCCTATGCCGGACGGCACCACGAAGATTCTTTACAAGACCTACGTGACCCCGGCTTTCAAGAAGACGCTCGAAGAGATACAGCCGCGCGACGAGATGCTCGACTTCGCAACGCTCCTCGACGCGCGCGGCGAGGTGATCGCGTGGTTCCGCGAGCGCGGCAAGCAGCCAAGGCAAGGCGACATTCAGGTGAAACCCCACGATACGCACCACATGCTGCTATACAAGATCACCCAGGCGGCGAGCCGCAACCACCGGCCCGTCATCACGATGGCGTTTCCCACCAGGATCGGCAAGCAGATCGCCGGCACGCTGGTGATCGGGCTTTCGTTCGACAGGATCAATCAGCAGATCCACAAGGAGATGGGCGAGAACAACCGCCGGGCACTCAGCATCTCAGTGGCCGGATCGGTGCTGCTGGCCGCACTTGGGGGCTACATGCTGAAGCTCAACGACAAGGCGCGTATGCTGCAGTCGGCCCTCGAAAAGAGAAGGCACCTCGCCTACGTGGGCACGATCTCGGCCGGGCTGGCCCACGAGATCCGCAACCCGCTGAGCTCCGTCAAAATGAACGTGCACATGCTCCGCAACAGGCTCGAGGGGCTCGACATCGAAGACAAGGAGAGCCTGCTGCGCAAGATCGACCGCGTAAGCAGCGAAGCCGACAGGCTCGAAAAGTCCGTCGGGGACTTTCTCGTGCTTGCGGCGCCCAGGCCTCTGCACAAGCAACTGTCGGATGTGGGCGCCGCAGTGGATTCGGTCGTGGATTTCCTGGGTAAAGCTCAGGAGGGCGTGGAAGTGGTGAAACGGCACGCGTCCGCCCTGCCGCGCGTCGAGATCGATCAGGACATGTTTGTCCAGATGCTCCAGAACCTCGTTATCAACGCTTTGCAGGCCGCGGGTGACGGCGGCCGGGTCGAGGTCGAGACCTTCGCAGAGAAAAACGAAGTCGGCATAGCCGTATCAGACAGCGGCCCGGGCGTGGCGGAAGACGAACGAGAAAAGATCTTTGAGGTGTTTTACACGACGAAAAGAGGCGGCACGGGCCTGGGGCTCAACATCGCAAAGAGAATAGCCGAAGAACACGGCGGCGGCATTGCACTGGAAGAATCATCGCTGGGCGGCGCACGGTTCGTTGTACGCCTCCCGCTGAGCAACAAAGGCTGAGCAAGACGGACCGTGGACGGACAAAACGCATGAGCAAAGGCAGAGTAATCATCATTGACGACGACCCCGTGGGCTTGGAGACGCTGGCGGAAGGCCTCGAAGAAGAGGGCTACAAGGCCTTTCCGGCGTCCGATGCCGAGCAGGGCCTGAGAATCCTGGCCGAGAAGGCGGACATCGACGTTGTGCTCACGGATCTGAAAATGCCGAAGATCGACGGCATCGAAGTCCTGCGGCGGGTCAAGAGCTTCGACAACGCACTGCCCGTGGTCCTGATAACGGCCTATGCCAGCGTCGAAACGGCTATCGAATCGATGAAGCTGGGCGCCTACGATTACGTTATGAAGCCCATAGACCTCCGCCGCGTTTCTGTGGTCGTTGAGAAGGCCGTTGCAAACCGCGCCCTCACGAAGGAAAACACCGAACTCAGGCGGCGACTGGACGAGAAGTTCGGCTTCGAAAAGATCATCGGCAGCAGCCAGGCGATGATCAAGGTGTTCGACCTCGTAAAACAGGTAGCCGACACCCGTGCGGTAGTCCTGATCGAAGGCGAGAGCGGCACCGGCAAAGAGCTCGTGGCGCAGGCGATCCACAACAACTCGTCGCGCCGCAACGGCCCGTTTATTTGCGTCAACTGCGCGGCCCTGACCGAAACGCTGCTCGATAGCGAGCTCTTCGGCCACGAGAGGGGGGCCTTTACCGGGGCGATCCGGCAGAAGAAAGGCCGGTTCGAGTTGGCCGACGGCGGCTCGCTGTTTCTCGATGAGATCAGCGCAATGCCGACGTCGATGCAGGCCAAGCTGCTGCGCGTGCTGCAGGAATATACTTTCGAGCGGGTCGGCGGCACCGAGACGGTCAGCGTGGACGTCCGCGTGATCGCCGCTACGAATTCAGCTCTTGAAGAGAAAGTGGCGGCGGGCGAATTTCGCGAAGACCTGTTTTACCGGCTGAACGTTGTGCCCGTGAAGCTGCCGTCGCTGCGGGAGCGGCGTGAAGACATTCCGCTGCTTGTGTGCCATTTCATCAAGCTCTTTTCGGAGCAGGGCAACAAGCCGCCGAAGGGCGTGAGTTCGCAGGCGATGGAACTGATGTGCCGCTACAACTGGCCGGGCAACGTTCGCGAGGTGCAGAATGTCGTCGAGAACATGATCATCACCTCGCAGGGCGATGAGCTGGGCGTGAGTGATCTGCCCGAGCGTGTGCGGCCGGGCATGCCTCAGGCGCCGGATGCCTTTCCGGTGGGCGCCACGATGAAGGAGGTCGAGGAGCAGGCCATCCGCAAGACACTCGAGCAGGTGGGCGGCAACCGCAAGCAGGCCGCCGAAATCCTCGGCATCGGCCTGCGCACCCTTCACCGCAAACTCCGAGAATATGGCATGTGATGGAGGCGTTTGAATCGGCGCTGCGTTCTCAAGCCAGATCGGGATGGTTGCGCTTCAACCATTCCTTCACGGTAGCCAGCAGCCTTTGGGCCTCACGGAGCAGATCATCAGCGTCGCTTTGCTGTGCAACCCCTGATCGTTCATACTTGGACTTGTGACGCCGCCTGCGGCAGCGATCAAAGAAATCCGCCCCGCCGATCCATTCGCCTGCCAATGTGAACTTCAGAGATTCAATCAGGCGCTGGTGCTTTCCCGGTCCTTTTGGAACTTGGTAGCCGCACGCGTGGAGGGCGAGTTCACACAGGCTGCGAACGGCGTCGTAGGCGTGATCGAATCTGCCGTCGGGGCTCATCCCATCGAGGGATGCATCAGAGATTTCCCTGTCGGCGATAGCGAAGAGATCGGACACTTCCTGTGCCGATGGCTCAATCTTCGTTATCCACGCGTTCTTCAACCAAAGCTGTAAGGTCATCCTCGTCTCCTACAACGAACTCTTTTGGGTTCTCTGACACTGTTTTGACGAAGCCGCCGCGTTCCCTGCGGCGCTTGCGCCACTCTTCTTCAGAATAAACGGCCGCGTTGACCGGGCGCCCGAGCTCGTGCTCCATCTGCCTGAGGCACGGTGTGAGCTCTCTCAGAGACGCGTCGCCTATAACCATTAAGTCGATATCGCTGTCCGGGGTCTCTTCTCCTCTGGCAGCCGAACCGAATACGAACGCCAACCTGATCCGCTGTCGATGCTCCGTCAGCGCCCGTTTGATTCTCTCTCTGCGAGGGATCCCGCACTTGCGGAGTTCTCGCGCATCAACCAGGCCCCGCAAGGCGTCGAGCGCGTGCGGGCACGGGTGCTCCAGAGACGTCAGGACATGTTCGACCTGTTCGATTGGAACGTGGGGCCATGGTACCCTGCCGGAAGCCGCGTACTCAGCAAGTTCCTGAGCCGCGACGCGCGTGAGCTTGTCGTCGGGCGATCCGGAAAGGCTCCTGCGTAGAAAATCGATGCCATCTGGAATTGAGGGCAGTACGCCCTCGAGTGATTGCAGGCACGCAGCGCGCACCCCCGAATCAATGCTTTCGTTCTTCATTATCGTCAGCAACAGAGCCCTTGCCTCTTGATCGCTCTCCACGGAACGGGAGAGCCCTCTGGCGGCTCCTCCACGGACGACGCCAGGCAGTTTATCCGAAAGAAGAGTCGAGATCAGCCTCTTGCGCACGGACTTGTTGCGCGCCGCTGCGTGGCGCAGCGAACTCGCGCAGGCTGCGCGAACTTCGGGCTCCTCGTCATTTTCGAGCGCTTGTACGAGACCCTTCCGGACTTTAGCGCTCTCAGTGAACCTGTGCAACACCACAGCGCAGCGAGCGCGGACCGCAGCCGATTCATCGCTGTGAAGCTGCTCTATGAGAGATTCCATCGGTTGTTTCTTGTCGCTCGTTGGGCTGATTACAAAGTCCCTCTCAAATAGTCCGTCGCGCGAGCGGAAGGTCACCACGGAAATCCGCGGCAAGTCTTGCTCAACAACAAAATCAACAATCTCGTCAAAATGTCTGTGAAACAAAAACTGCTGATAGTCCTCGTTGGCCAGGGCCTCTTTGGCAACACGCAGCATTTCTCCGACCGCTTCTTCCGCAAAATCATATAGGCGTGTTGAGCGCAATTCGGCAAGCGAGCTCATGGCGTCAAAAGTGACACCGAGCCATCTTGACCTGCCCAGGTCGGCGATTTCCGGCCGGAGTCCATCCAGAAGGCTGCTATCGCGCAGGGGGGCGCCGTCTGCAAGGCAGGCCAGCACGACGAGCAACCCTCTGTGCAGGAACCTGCCCGTCGGGTCCGGGTCGGCAAGGATCCTTCGCAGGAGCTCCGGCACACGCCGAGGGGGTAATTGCGTGGACGCCAAGCGGATCACCTCGCGCCAGCGCGGGTGGTAGAAGTAAGTTTCGAGGTCCTTGATCGGATCGTCGCCGGCGAGGGACGCACGGGCCGCGAAGTATTCTTGTAAGGCAAGGTGTGAGAAGCCGAAACGTTCGGGCCCGCGTTCGACGAGAATTCCCGACCTTTCGTGGAGGCTCCACACAAGAGCGTCGGTCTCGGCCTGTGCCTCGTCAGTTTTGAGACGGAGCTCATCTTGGAGGAAGGAATTGATATGACCCGAAAGCCACCGGCGAGCGACAAGCGTCCAGTCGTGGCGCTGCATCTCAAGGGCGATCGATTCGAGTATCCAAACGATCTCTCGATCTTCAAGCGTGAGAGCGCTGTCGGGTGCGCCCGAAAGCGCATTCCGCTTTTTTTCCTGCCACGAGAAGAGAAATGCTTCGGAAATCTTCTGGTAAAGCTCCCAGCGCCTTTGCGGAAGCGCGACACCCGCTTCCTGGAGCAGCGCGAGGATGGTCAGCATCATTGGATTTGTGGCGAGGGCTTCGACCCGGGGGGCATCAAGGATCGCATGACGCAGGCGCTCGGCTCTTGCACTGCATTCGGCGCACTCGCGGTCGGCGGGGTGTCCGTGTCGGAAAGTGCACCACACGGTTACAAACTTCTCGATTGACTCGTCTGCCAGCGGCTGCACCAGATAATTGTCGAACGTTGCTCCAAGATTGGGGCGGCCGAACCCCACCACGCGAGAAGAGACTACTACATGAGCTTTTGGATATTTCTCCACGCAGGAGCGTACGGCCCTGATCAGGCTGGTCCGCGTGTCCGGGTCCGCCACCTCGTCGAGGCCGTCCAGCAGCAGCAAAGCCTCTCCTTTCTGCAGTTGCTCGCCGAGCCAGTTCGACGGCTCCGGTGCGTTGGTCATTGTGAGCTGCGCCAATGCCGCGGCGACCACGTCCGTGTTCACGTCGGTCCTGAGTTGTTCCGCCCATTCGGCGAGCCGCACCAATATAGGAATCAGCGGCCTATCGGGGTACGAATGATCGCCCTGGTTCTCCAGTGCATACGCTCGCGCGATGTGGCGGAGGGCCGTTGTCTTGCCGGAACCGGGTTCGCCCAGTAAGAAGAATCGTTGGGACCGCTCGAGCGCATTTCCAAGTGAGAGCGTCGTGGCCTCGGCCGATGGCGCCAGCCGGGAGGCTTCGCCGTGATCAGCAGGGCGGTCTCCATCTTCGGTGCGTTTCCGGACGTCGAGCGGGATATAGCCGGTATCCAAGGGCATTGGACTTCCGACGCTGACAATTCCCAGGCCGGTGAAATCCAGATGTTCGAGCTGATTCGCAATTCGCTCCATATACGCCCTTTTGGGCGCGTTGGAATCAAGGGCGTCCTCCTGCAGCCCGAGGGCCGTGGCCAACTTCTCTGCGGTCCGCCAGCGCACCCCCTTTGACCTGCCTTTCAACAACTTCCCAATCGTCTGCCGCGACACTCCGGCGAGATTCGCCAGTTCCGTTTGTGAGAGCCGGCGTTCTGCCATTAGTCGCTCAAGGACCTTGCCATCTATTTGTATCTGCATTTTTCGCTCCTGTAATGTACCTAAGTCTATTATACTCCTCTCTGTTAATCATGTCAAGTAGTTTTTCCCTGCTCTCCTATAATACATGTACATTACCGCTTCCATCGTGCCTGTAACTGCTTTGTGTACAATGTATTAGGGCAGCGGAGCTTTCCCTGCATAATCTGTGATCTTCGGCCGGCGCCTACACGTCGGGCGGCTGGTGGCTATCGGGAAGGCCGCAACCGTGCCTGTCCCTTCGACGGCAAAACCGCGAGGTCATGATCGCTGCACGTGCTCTGCATCGCGCCGCACCGAAAAAGTGTTGCACTTCAAGGGGATTCGTGGTAGACTATTGGCACCAGAGTCTCGCGGCATTCGGAGCGCTTATGAGAGAGGTCGAAGCCAGATTCATCGCCACCTCGCCGACTGTTTTTGACCAGATTCAGGAATATGGAAGGCTTGGAGGTTACGATCTCATATTCAAAGAGCGCCAGCTTCTGGTCACAAATTATTTTGATACGGAACGCTGGGACCTGCTCAAGGCGAAGTCGATCATGAGACTGCGCCGCTCGGGCCGCACCTGCACTCTGAACCTCAGAATTCTTTCCAAGCGCAAAGCCAACACTAAAGTGATCGAGGAGCTCGAAGAGCCTCTCCCCGACGGATACCCCGAGAAGATCGACGTCCTCGACTGCAAGGTCATGACGCGCGTGAAAAAGATCGCCCCCCGGCGCCACCTTCTGGTGGTGCTGACGATAGAGAATAACAGGACCGTCGTCGATTTGCTTCGCGGCGGCGAACCGCGGTTCCGCATGGTCCTGGACGACGTCGAATTTGTTGGTTCACGGGATCAGCGACGACACTTCGAAGTAGAGATCGAGTCCACCGGAGGCGACCGATACGAGCTGGAAGCTCTACTGGGCGTTCTCACCTCGGGTTTTCCTCTCGAGCCGTCGACCGAGTCGAAGTTCGAGCGCGGCCTTCGGCTGATGCGCGCATGGCCGGTGGGCGTGGAATGGTAACAGGAGTTGAGGAGAGGCCGGCCTAGTGGTTCCGGCGTGATCTCTTCAAATGCTGGCGATCCGTGGAGGCCTTCTCTCCCCAACTCATCCTGATGGGATGTCTGCTGGCCGCTTCGGGCTTTTTCTCGGGGTCCGAGACGGCCCTTTTTTCTTTGACGTTCGACGAGCGCCGCGAATTTCGCAGGCGGCCCGGCCGCGCCTCGCGGGCGATCATGGCACTTCTCGACGAGCCCTCAGCTCTTCTCGGCACCATCCTTTTCGGCAATATGCTCGTCAACGTATCGTACTTCAGCGTTTCGACGGTGGTGGCGATGGAGCTTCGCGACACGTCGGGCGCCGTGGTGGCTGCCGCGTTCGGGGCGGCGTCCGTCACCGGGGTGATCCTGTTTGGAGAGGTCATACCCAAAGCCCTTGCCGTCAACCTCAGAAGGCTTTTTGCACCGGCTTGCGCCGTACCTTTGCTGATCTTCCGATACGTGCTCTCGCCCGTGCACTTTGTGCTGACGCGACTGGTGGGAGCTTTTACGAGGGTGCTCCGCCTCGACAGGCTGCGAGCGGGCCGCATAACGGCGGAAGAGCTCAGGATGCTCGTTGAACTCAGCGAGCAAAAGGGCGTGCTGAGCCATTCCGAGGGCGAACTGATCGCCGAGGTCATCGAATTCGGGGAGATGCGCGTGGGCGAAGTGATGACGCCCCGGGTGGATGTGCCCGCGTTCGACGCCGACGACTCGGTCGAGGACCTGCGCAAGCTTCTGCTCGAAACAAAGTCGCGGAAGTTGCCCGTTTACGAGGAGAGCATCGACAACATCCTCGGGGTGATCCACGCGAAGGATGTGCTGTTGTCTGATGAGCGCGACGTGCGCAAGTTCATACGCAATGTGCTTTACGTGCCGTCGCTGGCGCCGGTGGAGAAGGTGCTGCGGCGGTTTCGCGAGGAGCGGGTCCATTTTGCGATCGCGGTCGACGAGTACGGCGGCTTCGACGGAGTAGTAAGCGTAGAGGACATTCTCGAAGAAATCGTCGGCGAGATGGAGATCGAATTCGAGCGCGAAGGCCCGCTGGTGGAGCAGATCGGCCCGGAGGAATATCGCGTGGCGGGTGACCTGAGCATCCGCGACTGGAATGAGCTGTTTCAGGTGGAGGTCGATTTCCCGGGCTTCGATACTATCGGCGGCCTCGTGCTGCTGCTGCTGGGGCATATTCCCAAGGAGGGCGAGTCGGTGGATTTTGCCCAGCTCACGCTGACCGTTGAGCGGATGCACAAGCGTAAGATCGAGACGATCCTTCTTAAGACAAGGAACGATGCGGAGAACTGATGGCCGCCGTCGAGACAATCCTGTTTTTCTTGGCCCTTCTGACCGGGGCGCTGTTGGCGGGCTCGGAAACCGGCCTCTACAGCCTCAATCGAATCAGGTTGCGCTGCAGGGTCGAGCGGGGTAATCACGCCGCCCTCCGTTTGCAGTATCTGCTCAAAGACACCGGAAAGACCATCGTCGCAATACTTGTCGGCACCAACGTCTCGTACTTTGCCGCTACGGTGATCTTCACGCGTTTTCTGGCCACATCCGGCGTAGGGCGGCCGCAGCTCGCCGCCGCGCTGATCCTTGCGCCGATACTGTTCATCTTTACCGAATCACTCCCTAAGAACATCTTTCAGCAGAAGGCCGACGTACTCGTCTACCGCGTGCACTCGGTTCTCGTCGCGCTGCGTTGCGTATTCTATCCCGTCATAGTTGTTCTCACCGGGATCACGCGGTTCATTGCGCTCTTCTTCGGCAAGCACGCCCTGCCGACCGACACGCTGTTTACGCGGCAGAGCTTGCGCTATTTCTTCCGGGAAAGTTACGTAGCTCTCACGCCATACCTGGGCCAGATCACTGAGAACATCATGAGCCTGCACCGCATCACGGCGGCCGACGCCATGATCCCGCTCGCCGAGGTCGCTTCGGTGGAGATCAATATCACCAACGAAGCCCTCGAACAGGTGATGCTCGAGGCGCGATTCTCGCGGCTGCCGGTTTACGAGGGCAGCCCCGACCACATCGTGGGAATCCTCAATTGCTTCGACTATCTCTACGAAGCCGAGCACCGCGAGGGTATTCGGCATCTGGTGAAGCCGGCGGTTTCCTTCGAGCGCGCCACACCGATACATATTACCCTTCACCGCATGCAATCGCAGCGACAGCCCATGGTGATCGTGACCGATGCCCAGGGACGCGCAGTCGGGATCGTCACACTCAAGGACCTGGTCGAGGAAATTGTCGGCGAGCTCGCCGAAGCCGTGTGAAGCTCTTTATTCCCTGGTCTGAAAAAATCTTAAGAAAAAACGTGAAAACGCCGAAATAGAGCCTTGATGGCGGCGTTGGAAATAGGCATATACGTACAGTGAGGCGGCGAAAAATGAGGTGGCTCTGCAGCCCGTCGGAAAAAGACCTGTTTTTTTTCTGAGTTTTGCCGAACACATTCTTCTGTAAAGGAACAGAATTCAGGGAACGGTTCACGTCGCAGAGTTGTTTGGCATAGGGAAATCGGTGGCTGCTTTGTAAGAAGTCCATAGTCAACCATCGTGCGGGCCTGCCCAGTAAACCAGGCCTGCGAAGTAAGGCGTGAACTTACATCACGAGCGAAATACTAAGGTGCAGGGTCGCCCGGCATAGAAGGCTTCAACAGTAAAGGCACCTTGCTGCTCCTTGGAGGTGAAGTCCGAAATGGCCGTAAAGAAAAAAGCGAAGAAGACGGACATTGTCAGAGAGAAACTCACTGAGCGCCGAAGCAAACTGATGACGCGCATTCAGGAGCTCGTACGGATGCCCGCACAGGTAGTGGCGGGAGACAAAGTGGACCAGGCCATTGCATCGCTTGAGCGCGAAGACGCCTCAATGAATCTCCAGGCCGAGATCTCCGAGCTCCATGAGATTCAGGATGCATTGAAACGAATCGACAGCGGCGAGTACGGCGTATGCGAAAGCTGCGGCAAGCGCATAGGCGCGGCGCGCCTCACCGCACTCCCATTCGCAACCCTCTGCCTGAAATGCAAAGAAGAAGAGGAAAAGAAATCTCCAGGATACCAGCCCCGGCCCCGCTGGAACTTCGCCGGGGAACGGGAAGAGGGAGAATAGAGCGGATCCCGAGTACATCGACGAAAGGCCCGGAGTCGGCCGATCCGCGCCTTTGTTCGGCCTCCAGTGCCCAAGGACCCTCTTGGTCGGGGCAATGCATGTAAAGACCCCGCCGCAAAGATCAAAACTTGGCGGCGCATGCGGGAAAAACCGTCACGCGTACGACTGCGGCCTCCTGATTTGCGCTTTCTGTCTCTTGTGTTCCGTCTCTGCGGCTAAGTCCCTTCGCCGACCGTTCTCATTTCCCACTTTGCGTTCGCCATTTTGTGCCCGTGCGGGTAAATCCTACATCCCCCCGCCCATATCACTCGATCTGAACCATACGCCGCCGCACGTTGTTTTGATTCAATGAAGGAGTTTGCGCCTGAAACGGCGAGCTTTATCCGGCGCGGATACTGCCCGAACATGAACTTGGTGCGCACTGTGCTGAGAAGAAACGGGCAACGAAATCCGTCAGGTGGCGATTGGCTTGCCTTTCGGAGCTGATACAAGTATTGAACGGCCTTTGGCAACCCCGCAGCCGGGATGCCTGAGCCTTCTGGAAGGAGGAAATAGTGATGAGAAAAGCACATGTTCTCATAAGCGTCTTTCTGCTGCTATGTTTCAGCCTTGCGGCCTTTGCAGACGTGGTGGTGCGGAAAGACGGGACCGTTCACAGGGGCGACATCATCTACAAGGATGCCCAAATCGTAATCCTCAAGACCACCACCGGGGAAGTGCTGAAGATTCCACGTGAAGACGTCATCTGGATCACCGAAGGACCGGGCGATGGGGGCAGGGCCGCGCCCAAGCCGGCCGGCCTCAGCCTCGACGAGGCGGTCGCACGGATCGCCGACGACACAAAGGCCCAGTTGAAGGCTTCAGGGGCTACTACCGTGGCCGTTGCGCCGTTCTGGGGACCGGGGGATAAGGTCGTGGCCCTCGACGACGCCCTGGGCAGCCGCATAGCCAAGGCGCTCGGCGGCGGGGCCTATCGTGTGATCGAGCCCGGGACAGTCCAGAGAGTTCTCAACGCTCTGCGGATCGGACGATCCTCCCTGGCAGACGGCGCCCTCACCGCGCGCCTTGCGAAGATTCTCGGCGCCGGCTCGACCGTCGTGGGCCAGATAACCGCCGTCGGCCCGGAGGCGGTTACGGTAAAGGTCGCCGTCGTCGACGCCGCCACCGGCAAAACACTCGGCGAAACATCGGTGCTCATTGCCAAGGACAACACGGTCCGCGACCTCCTGGGCGAAAAGGCACAACCCGCACCCGCACCGGTGAAGCCCACCACGCAACTGCAGTCGGCCATCGCCAGCAATTTCGCGCCCGGTTTCTCGCTGAGATCCTTTTACAACAAATACGTGGCCAATAAGCCGGACGCAAAATTCGAAGGCAGTCGAGCGATCTGGACCCTCGAAAGCGGCAACAAAGCTGTTGTGACATTCGCGGGCCGCGTGATCGTGGCGAGCACGAAAAAACTGACCGAAGAAGGCCAGGCCCTGGGCCTCGAACGCGACCTCTCGAGCATATTCGTGAACCTGTCGAGCATGACAGAAGGCTACAAGACCGCCGAGATACACAAGGACGTGGAGTTTGACGGCGTGTACTACGCTCACAGGCCGGGAGTGTTTCACCGCTTCATAGTTCGCGAGCGCACCGACCTCACACGCCGGAGCTGGACGCTGAAAAAGAACGACAACAAGATCCTGCACGCAAAAATAGGCATGATCATAGACGGATCCTGGGCGAAGCTCAGCCTCGGGCGCTCCTACGTCGTCAGCTTCGGGCGCTGGACAATCCGCTCAGCCACTAAAGCGGCCCGGGGCCCCGACGACGTGAGCGTGAAGATAACGCCCTACGGCTGGATCCAGTGGTATGTAGCCGTGGTCGATGTAGTCACCGAGCCCTCGCTGACCCCCCCGCAGATCGTCGGCTGGGGCAGCGCGGTGATCGAATACCGGACCAACGAACTGATCGAGCACCTGCAGCTTGCCGCCAGGGCCGCGCCAAGAATTCTCGAGGAAAAAGAGGGACCGTCCAAGCGCCGGCCGCGAGTTCGCACGTTCGACTACCCGTGATCGCCTTGCCTCACAGCGCGCCGAGGGGGGTGTCTCGCCCGGACCGTCGTCGGCCACGGCCCGCCCGGGTCGCTGCCACCTTGTAGGCGCAGCACGCCGTGGTCGCTCTTTTAGCCCGAGAGTAAGCGGAGATCGTGGGCGAGCGGGCCGCATATTTGAAAGAGAGGCCGAAAGGCACGTTGCAGGGCGGTCATTCCGCCTCACAGCGCCATGAGAATGGTGCGTATGCTCAGAACCGTGATGAACGTACCCACTATCAGCATCATGATTCGGTGAGGCAGTTTCTTACATGTATAGGCCGCGAAGGGAGAAGCAATAACGCCGCCGATTATTAGCCCTGCTATCATCCGCCACCGGACCATCCCCCCTATCAGGCTAACGAACGTGGCCGTCTCGGCTATCGTCACGAAGAACTCAGCCGCGTTGACGCTGCCGATGGTCAATTGCGGGTGATTTCCCCTTGCCACCAGTGTGGACGTTACAATTGGGCCCCACCCTCCCCCGCCGATGGCGTCCATCAGCCCGCCGGCCAACCCCAATGGAAATAGCTTTCCTTCTACTTTCTTTATCTTGATGTCTTTCAGAGCCTTCATCAATATTCTGAGCCCCATAGCAAAGAGGTAGAATGCGACAATTGGCCTTATCACGGCCGAATCAGCGAAGCTGAGGAAAAGGGCCCCGGCAATCCCTCCGATGACCCCAGGTATCAGGAGCTTCTTGAAGAGCTGCTTGTCCACATTGCCGAACTTGAAATGCGACACGCCAGATGCCGCCGTCGTGAATACCTCCGCTGCGTGGATTGTCGCACTTGCCGGGGCCGGCGGAACGCCGAGGCTGAGCAAAAAGGTGTTCAAGCTTACGCCGTACGCCATGCCGAGGCACCCGTCAATCATTTGAGCGGCAAATCCGGCAAGGACGAAAATGAGTATCTCGTGATCCACTTTGATCGCCCTCTGTTGCCCGTTACGGCCGTGTCTTGAAACCGCCTCTGCTCGTATTGTCTACATCCTTCGATCCTGATGCACAAGCTATCAATGCCCGGTTCTTGCCAACCCTAGCGGGAAAAGGGTACACCAGACACCGCATGCTCGGCGGGCCCGACCAACGAAAGCCCAAGCTCGGCGCAACTGCACGGGGGGTGGGGGAGGATGTACCTGCGCTGGGGCATCCACAGCCGGCTATGTTCTTGATTCCCCGAGCCCCTGTTGCTATACTTGTCTTACATAGCCGATGCCGATTGTTTTCCGGCTTACGGAGACGAGGCCCATGAAGTTCATCGTCGCTTACATTCTTTTCCCTGTCATTTCATATCTGCTCGGCTCGGTCTCGTTCGGGTTGATCGTAGCGAAGATCAAGGGTGTGGACCTCCGCGGGCAGGGAAGCGGCAACATCGGGACAACAAACGTTGTCCGAGTGCTCGGTACCAAGCTCGGGATAGTGGTGTTTTGTCTCGACATGCTCAAAGGGGCGGTGCCCGCGCTTCTTTTCGCCATGATCGCGCAGGCCATCAGCGGCGCACCCTCATGGAAAATGCTGGGCATCGTATACGGGGCGTGTGCGATCTTCGGACACGTTTACCCGCTTTTCCACGAGCTCAGCGGCGGCAAGGCGGTGGCCACGAGCTGCGGAGTGTTCCTGTGCCTGGCTCCGCTGCAGACCTTCACGGCCGTGGCGATCTGGGCGGTCGTGCTGCTGTTCTGGAAATACGTTTCCGTTGCCTCCATGGCCGCGGCGGGATCGTTTTTCCTCATGGTGATCAGCCCTCTTTACCGCACGCAGCTCTTCTCCGGAGACGGCTTTTACTACAGTATGATGAATTCTCTCTATCCGATCCCCCCTGGCCTCGGCGGGCGCGAAAAGCTCCTCATGTCGCTGCTCGCATTCGTTGCTGTAGCGGTCGTGTTTTATCGACACCGGGCAAACATCAAGCGACTGAAGGAAGGCACCGAGCCGAAAATCCTTGCGTCAAGGGAAGACCGCCGCGCGAAAGAAGCCGAAAAGAAGTACGGCAAGGAGAGGCTCCGCCGGGCCGGTGGCCGCCGTATTCGCACCCGCAGGACCGAGACCCTTCGGCAGCTCTCGCGGCAGAAGGAGGAAGGCGACACCGAAGAATTGGAGGAGGAGAAAGAAACCGCCGAACAGGATGAAGAGATAGCCGATTCCCAGCAGCTCGAGACGGCTGCTCTGCTCGAGGACGTAGAGGAAATCTCCGCCGAAGACGTCGAGCCGATGGTGGAAGAAAAGAACACCGACACACAGGAAACCCGCGACCTGCAGGAGCTCGAAGAAGCACCTGAAGACAAGGACGAAGCCGGGAATACAGAATCTAACCACGGAGAGCACGGAGAACACTGAGATAAGAGGGAATAGGCGAACTCATTCTGTCTCGTTTTTCGATCTTCCGGTTCTATTGTGGGTGGCCCACAGATGCAACCAGCTCTGACGGTGTTTTGGCTTGTCGCCGCCAACCGACGGGGTCACGGTCCGGTGATCGATGTAGGGGCGGACGGCTTGTCCGCCCTCTTGGGGGCACACAGGCCGTGTGCCCCTACATCCAGGAACCGCTGGGCATTATTCGGAGCAACGAGTGGGTCGAGCGCTCGTTCACGTTAGTACCACACAAGAAACTCGGAAGAGCCTCTTCTTTGTCTTTCTCCGTGCGCTCCGTGCTCTCCGTGGTTGATCTCTTCTCCCTGAAAGGACGCAGGTGAAAGGATGACGCCCGCTCGCAAGCCGTTTTCGACGGTCACGGTTCTCGGTGACGGCGCCTGGGGCACGGCGCTCGCCCTGCTGCTGTGCGACAAGGGGTGCGCCGTTACGCTCTGGGGGGCATTCCCCGATTACGTTGAGACCGTCAAGTGGCGCCGCGAAAACGTCAAATTCCTCCCCGGCGTGAAGCTGCCCGCCGCCCTTCACCTGACATCGGACATCTCCGAAGCCGCATCCGGCCCCGACCTCATCGTCATGGCCGCGCCCGCGCAGCACGTCAGGAGCGTGGCCCGCCGCCTGGCGTCGCACTACGGCAACCGCGCGCCCATCCTCACCGTCGCCAAGGGTATCGAAAACAAAACGCTGCTGCGCCCCAGCGAGATCATCCGCGAGATACTGGGCCGTGCCCACATCGCGGCACTGTCGGGTCCCAGCCACGCCGAGGAGGTCTCGCGCAAGATGCCCACCTCGGTCTCCATCGCCTCCACAAACACCAACCTCGCGGTGCGGGTCCAGCAGACCTTCACCACCGAGTACTTCAGGCCTTATACCACGAGCGACATCGTGGGGGTGGAGTTGGGCGGAGCCCTGAAGAACGTGATCGGAATTGCGGCGGGGATTTCCGACGGGCTGGGGTTCGGCGACAACGCGAAGTCGGCCCTGATCACCCGCGGCCTCGCCGAGATAACGCGCCTGGGCAAGGCGATGGGCGCGAGGCAGTCGACCTTCGCCGGATTGTCGGGCATCGGCGACCTGATCACGACGTGCGTTAGCCCTCACGGGCGCAACCACGGATGCGGCGTTCAGATCGGCCGCGGCAAGACCCTCCGGCAAATCCTTGCATCCACCGAGATGGTCATCGAAGGCGTGTGGACGTGCCGCTCCGCCCGCAAGCTCGCCGCGGCGCACGAGGTCGAGATTCCAATTTGCGAGCAGGTCTATCGCGTCCTCTTCCGTCGCAAATCACCCCGGACCGCCGTCAGGGACCTCATGCTGCGCCGCACCCGGCCGGAAGAAGACTGACGAGGCGCAACACAGAGAAGATTCACCGCAGTCGCCGACGCGCCAAAGTCTCCGACGCGCCAAAGCCGCTATGGCGACGGCACGCCGCTAAGGCGACGGCGCGAGGTGCAGAGAGCGCAAAGAAGAAAGAAGACAAGAACTCATAATTCATCCTTTCTTCTCTGCGTCCTTTACGCCCCTGACCGGAGAACTTTCGTCTTTTCATCCTCGTTTTTCGTTGACAGCCCGCCGCGAGCGCATACAATGGAAGAAGCAAACAACCCGTAAAGCGCGCCGGGCCCTAGCGCGCGGCGCTTGTTTCAATGCGTTCGGCGCCTCCATACGTGTCGGCCGAAGGAGCAGATCATGAGGAAAATGGTCAAAGTTCTGATAATCGTTGTCGTGGCGGTTGTCGTTGCGGGCACCGTGGCGCTGTTCGCAATCGATCGCATCGCAAGAACGGGCGTGGAACTCGGCGCCACGAGCGCGCTGGGCGTCGATACCACCGTTGAAGGCGTGTCTATCAAGATCCTGCGCCAGGGCGTTGCTATCAGCGGCCTGAAGATAGCAAACCCCGAAGGCTACAAGACCGACCGACTCATGGCACTGGGGCTGTGCAGCGTAAAGTGCGATGTTCTTTCGCTCCTGACGGATGAGGCGCATATCAACGAGATCATCGTCGACGCCCCTGAGCTGACCATCGAGCTCAAGCCCGGCCTGCCCCCGAAGAGCAACTTGGGCGAATTGCTCGACAACATGGAATCCGGTCGCCCCTCCCCCGAAGAAGAACAAGGCCAGACACAATTCAAGATCGATCTGATCCGCGTCACCAAGACAAAGGTGCGTTTCCACACGCTAGATGGCGGCACCGCAGACGTCGTGCTGCCGGACATCGAACTCAGGGATGTATCCAACGCCGACGGCAGCCCTGTGCTCATGGCCGACATCTTTCGTCAGGTACTGGCCGAGATGACCTCTTCGGCATTTGAGCTGGCCAAAGGAGCCGTGACCGACGGCTTTCGCACCACACTGGACGAAACGCTCAACTCCGCGAACGATCTGATAGGGACAGGCATAGGCGACCAGCCGAAAAAGGTCATCAACGGCATCAAAGGAATCTTCGGCAAGAAGAAATGAGGCCCTGCGACCGGGGACCGATATGTAGGGGCGGACGGCTTGTCCGCCCTCTTTGGGCACACAGGCCGTGTGCCCCTACATGCGCACACCGCTGGGCTTCATTCGCGGCAACGAGGAGTCCGAACACTCGGCCCCAGAGCAATTCTACCCACAATAGATCCGGAAGAGCCGTTTTTCATTGACAGTCGCTCGCCGGCGTATACAATAGTTAAATGTGGAATGATCTGAAACATCTCGGGGACGGTGCGCCACGGAAGGATCACTCATGCTGGCAAAAACTTTCAGCGCCGCACTGATAGGAATTGACGCCTATGTGGTTGAAGTGGAGGTGGACGTCGCCCGCGGGGCCGAGCGGACCGTTGTCGTCGGCCTGCCCGACGCCGCCGTCAAAGAGAGCCTCGACCGCGTGAGGTCATCCATCTCAAACAGCGGCTACTTCCAGCCGCAAAACCACGCGATCGTCAACCTTGCCCCCGCCGACACCCGCAAGGAAGGCCCGTCGTTCGACCTGCCTATCGCCATCGGCCTGCTCATCTCCGACAACCAGATCGCGCCCGAGCGCGCGGCCGACTACGCCCTGGCCGGCGAGCTTGCCCTCGACGGCTCGGTGAGGCCCGTCAAGGGCTGCCTGTCGGTCGCGTTGGAATGCAAGAGGGCCGGCCTCCGCGGGCTCGTTCTCCCCGAGCAGAACGCTCGCGAAGCGGCCGTCGTCAAGGGCATTGACGTTATCCCCGTGAAGAACCTTTCCGAAGCCGCCGGATTCATCAGCGGATCGCTCGACATTCCGCCGCAGGAGGTCGACACCGACACCATCTTCGAAGAAGGTCGGCTGCTGGAACTCGATTTCTCCGACGTCAAAGGACAGGAGCACGTCAAACGCGCCCTGATCGTTGCGGCTGCCGGGCATCACAATATCCTGATGATCGGCCCGCCCGGCTCCGGCAAGACGATGCTCGCACGGCGCATCCCCACGGTCCTACCCAGGCTCACTACGCAGGAGGCGCTCGAAACCACCCGCGTTCACAGTGTATCGGGTCTGCTGCCGGCGGGCAAGTCGCTGGTCGTCGCCAGGCCGTTCCGGTCGCCGCACCACACCAGCAGCAGCGCCGCCCTTGTAGGCGGCGGCACCATCCCGCGGCCCGGCGAGGTGTCGCTGGCGCACAAGGGAGTGCTCTTTCTCGACGAGCTGCCGGAATTTTCGCGGCAGGCGCTCGAAGCCCTGCGCCAGCCGCTGGAAGAGGGAACCGTCACAATATCCCGCGCGGCGATGCGCCTTACCTTCCCCGCGGAGATCATGCTCATCGCCGCAATGAACCCCTGCCCGTGCGGCCACTATGGCGACCCAAAGCGGCGGTGCGATTGCTCATGGTTCAGCGTGCAGCGGTATCGAAGCAGGATCAGCGGCCCGCTGCTGGATCGCATCGACATCCACGTAGAAGTGCCCGCCGTGGCGTATCGCGACCTGAAAAGCGACGACGGCGGGCTGACCTCCCACGAAGTGCGCGAGATGGTGACCTCGGCCCGGCGGCGGCAGACCGAGCGGCTCGCCGGCACACGGATCACCGCCAACGCGCAAATGACGCCCAAGATGATCAAGAAACACTGCGCCCTCGACGCCGCCTGCGAGTCGCTGATCGAGCAGGGGATGACGTCTCTCGGCCTTTCGGCCCGCGCCTACACGCGCATCCTCAAAGTCTCGCGCACCATCGCCGACCTCGACGGGTCCGATGCCATTGCCTCGCACCACATCAGCGAAGCAATCAACTATCGCGATCTGGATCGGGGCAAATGGGGGTGAGGGCCGCAGGCCGAAAGCCGTTTGCCCATGCTGCCCTTCGAGGCAGGGAGGTCATCCTGATGCGAAAAGACCTGATCGATTGAGAAAGGCCGGATCGTGGCAATGAAAGAAAAACGTGCGCCTTGCGAACGGCTCACCCTTGTCGAGCCCACGCTCGAGCTGGAATCGTCCTTCCGCCAAATTGCGGAGGAGCACCAGGCCGAGGGGAACTATGGCTTTCAGAAAGAGCTGGCCGACTTCGCGTCGTACATCCGCCGCCTGCGAGCGACCGCGCTGGGCGAAGGGCTCAAACCCGGCCAGGCCCCCTCCACGACATTCTGGCTTGTCCGTGATGGGAAGGATATCGTGGCAAGGGCGTCGCTTCAGCACGAGCTTACGCCTGAGACGGAGAAGGAGGGCGGGCACATCGGCTATAACGTCCGGCCCTCGGAAAGGCGCAAGGTCTACGGCACGCGGATTCTTGCGATGGTGCTCGACAAGGCCCGCGAGCGGGGGATGTGTCGCGTGCTCGTTACCTGCGACACCGACAACATCGCCTCGGGCAAGATCATCCGGGCCAACGGGGGAAAATTCGAAAACGAAGTGATTTCGGACGACACCAGCAAGGCGAAATCGAGGTACTGGATCGATCTCTGAGGCCGGCGGCCGCCTGAGAAGGCGGCGCGGCGAAGCCCGCCTGAGAAGGCGGAGAGACGTTCGTATGTGTTTAGCGTGCGCCGCCAAGACGCATGCGTCAATGGAACACGATAGCCATAGTTGATCGAATCGGTGTGTTGTCGCATGCTGCCTGGAAACGCCGGGCGGCCATGTAGGGGCGCGGGTTCGCAGCTCGGCTGCCTTCAGGCAGACGAGACCTTCACGGACTTCCGAGTCCGCCGAATTGTCCCCGCCCTCTGCCGACCGCTTCGGTCGGTCATCTTGTCTACAAAGGAACGGGCGTGACCTTCACTGACTTCCGGGTCCGTCGAACTCTATCCATCCTCCGGCGAATCACGAGGAACGTTTCAGACCTGCCTTTGCTGCCATCTTTGTTTCTGTACCTTCGTCTGCTGTCGTTCTGCTTCTGCACGCAAATACAGAGGGCGGGGAATTCGGTCACATCGCGTCGGCCCATTGGCCGCCACGATGTGCTGCGAACCCGCGCCCCTACAGCGCCCAAGTCGATCCTTCTTCATGTACAATGGTTATG
>Ga0114922_10000260_pt1 | contig 50688 bp, 34 predicted proteins | sample AartaG_FD_100975 | JGI IMG/M metagenome (GOLD analysis project Ga0114922, IMG submission 100975) | Deep subsurface microbial communities from Aarhus Bay to uncover new lineages of life (NeLLi) - Aarhus_00045 metaG | ecosystem: Environmental > Aquatic > Marine > Oceanic > Sediment | place... | reverse complement strand
GGTGCACGGCAACGAGACCCGGCGCCAAGCAGCTAAGGGAAGGAACAGTCTTCCTGAAAAACGGAAGGGAAAAATCTTTCGGCGCGGGACGTGCACACTTGACGGGAGAATACCTTTCATGGAAAGGGCGGAGGACGCGGAGAATGCAGAATGTCGAATGCTGAGTGCTGAAATCCCAGACTCGGTCCTGCCCTGCATTCATCATTCAGCATCCATCATTCCCCCTCCGTCCCCCACCCTTTCCTACGGAAAGGATGGGGCACCCACCCCGTCGACTGAGAAATATAGCAAGCAAGCCCCGTCTGCTCCGAGGTATTTTTTTCGCTGTTGTGTCGCAGATTTATTGAATTGATCTATACGTCCAGGGGATTTTCAAGGGGCGGCCACCTCGGGATCCTGCCAGAGGTGAAGGCGGATGTCGAGCCTGCCGTCCTGGACGGCTACAACGCCGAACCGGCCATTCATGTCCGTGAAGACCAAGTGGCGCTCGTTCCGGCGGACCACCTGCAGGTAGGGATCGAGGTGCTGCAACAGGTGGTGATAGGTCGCTTGCGCCGCAACAGGCTTCCCATACGGGACGATGAGACGCGTAAAACTTCCTTCAGACTCCGTCTGGTAATGTCCTCCAACACCGTAGGCGGCGCTTACCAGTTGGAGGATATCCCCCTCCCCCAAAGTAAACACGTCCTGGAGGGAGCAGGGACCACGAACGATGAACTGCGAACCAGGTACAAGCCCTTCCTGAGGCAGAAGGTCCAGCAGTACAACTTCCCGGTCGTCCGGGATCGTGTTCAATACGTGGTTTGTCAAATGGACCATGGCCGAGAGGTAACGCTCGTCGCCGGAGAAATTGTTGACTTGGACGAAGTACTTGTCTTTCTGTACCGTGATCTGGTATCGGTTGCCGAAGTTTCGCCCCAAGACACCCGGCACGAGCGTTCCCTTGCCGCGGAAGCGCAAATAGATGCTACGCGCCGCCGTAGGCTCCTCCATTTCGTAGACTTCCAGATCAAGCGCGGCATCGCCGCGGTGATAGCGCCCAACGACGACCTCCCTAAAGCCCATCTCTATGAACAGCTCAGCGGCGCCGTCAATGTGATTGAACAGATCCTGACCTACAAACCGCCGCGATCGCCCAGCCAGCTTCCACTCCACGGCGAATTCATCTGGGAAGACGGGTTCACCCACCGCTGCTTCCTGCTTTGGCACTTCCGGCAGACGACTCGCCCGCGATGTCCCATTATGATGGCAGGCTACGGGCCCTATGGCCGCAAGCGCTACGAGCGCCAGGGCTACGAGCGGCAGGGCTACGACCACCAGCAAGGGAACGGAAGCCGCCCTGGCAGTATGTGGAAGAACACGTAGCATGGGCATTGAGTGGATGTTCTTGCCGGCTGCAAGCCGGCGGCACGGACGATCGGCAATCCTGGTCAACGAACTGTTAGTCCGATTCATGCCGTCGTCCCGCTGACACCGGCTACGCCCGTAGCACTTGCACCTTCGCCGGGTCGACCACGCCCAAACCGAGTCTCTCCGCGTACCGGAGATACTCGGTATACTTGGGGTGCTCGTTCACCTTGACGCCCATGCTCTTGCGCTTCTCCACCGCCAGTTTGTGGCAGGCCGAATCGAGGGCAAAGGGATCGGTGGCAAAGAACAGGGACTTGTATTCGTAGGTGAACTGGGCCGCGGGCATCGGCCCACCATCGTACTGTCCGCGCAGACCATCGGTCACGTTCAGCACCAGCTTGTCGCGGATTGCGGGAAACGCCAGGACCTCGGTACAGACGTCGAAGAACAGCGGCCTATGCAGACGATTGGTGTTGCAGATGGCACCATAGCCGAGGTTCTTGGTGGCCATGGAGATTCCGTTCCCGGTGTTCTTGAAGACCGGAACGTTTATGATCTTGGTCAATCTCTGGGTCAAGAGCTTGCCGAAATAGGAATGCTTACCGTTGAAGACGTGCTGGTTGAGGTAAGGCAGGCCCTTCGGCCCCTCCACGTCCACCCAGTAGTACACGTTGCGGTCGAAGTTCGCCGCGCTGACGTGATTGCCGTCCTTGTCCAGCCAGCGACTGTGGTCGCCGTCCTCGCCCTCGGGAAGATCCTCGGACATCGTCTGGAGCCCTTCGATCTTCACCCCGGGGAAGCGCTCCGCGGTAAAACCGGCCTGCGTCAGCATGTAGTCGAAGCGGTCCCAGATGACGATATTCTGCTTCGCCAGGCCATTGGCCACCAGCCAGTCCACAATCACCTGGACAACTTCAAGCCGCGTGCTGATCAGCCCGGCACCGACGGGGTTGACCTTGATGCCAACGATGTCGTCTCTGTTGAACAGCAATTCGAAGCTTTCGCGCAGGTTCCGGCCGGTGAGCTTCGTCAGGCCGCGCGCGAACATACGCTCCACGGCGCTCTGCACGAAGTGGTCATCTGCCACGGCCTTGGCGTCTTGAATGTGCACCACCCTGCCTGGGAATAGACCCGGGAGGGAGTACTTGGTGCGCGGGACTTTCAGCGCGTCCGCCACGTTGGTCTTAGGCCGCTGAGGCGGCGTGGGCTTAGTCGCCTGTTGGGCCCACAGATGTGGGGTGCCCAGCAGCACGCCGGCGCCCGCCGCGCCAACCTGCAAGAACTCACGTCGATTGACCGTATCGCCCGATTTCAGATTGTGGAGGTGTTTGTGATGCATCATGTTCACCGCGTAGGCTGGGAATCGCCATCCGATAACGACGCCGCGCGGGGCGCGACTCGGCCGCCCGCGTTCGCGACCATACGCATACCCTATTCCGAGGCCGGCCTCGACGCAAGCGTGGGGAGCACCTCAGCACCACGGCCCGGACCCGGATGGGCACCGGAACGTCGGCTCGGGAACTGCGTATCGGACCGCTGGATTCGGCGTTGTCGTTCCTGCGGCCGGTGGACTATTATCGAGGAGATCCGGAGGCGCTGCCGGCCGAGCTGATGGGCGAGCACGCGGCGCTAAAAAACTACGGCGGCAAAGTTGACTGGACGGCATGTTCGCACAACTGCTGCATTCGCAGGCACTTATGACCGAGAACTCTGATAAGTCACGGCGTTTGCTTGCTGTAGACCAAAGGTCGCGACTACGCCTTCAAAACACCGCTGAGCCACCCTGTTTCGCGCTACCCGCCTTGAGGTTGTCTCCAACAAGTTTCGCCGTCCCAGAAAAAAAGAAGCTCGTAAGCCCCTTGTTTTCAAGCCTTTACACGTCCCTGGCAGGATTCGAACCTGCAACCTTCGGCTCCGGAGGCCGACGCGCTATCCAATTGTGCCACAGGGACAATTCAGGGATCGAGTTTAAGCGAAATCCGGCGGCGGTCAAGATGGGAGCCGGCACAACCAACCCCCGGCCACCGACGACCGTCAGGAGTGATACGCACGATGCAAAGCTCCGGCAGACGCACCCGAGTCGCCGCCGATGCCAGTGCGTGAGCCTCACACCGTCGCCATCGAGTGGCGGCGGGACGGCGGAAGAGTCGACGTGGAGCTGCCGGCACAGAGCCAAATACTCGCGGTGACATGGGGAATCGCGGGGATAGCCTCCCGGCCTTGTAAGAGAGTTATGCAATCGCACAACTTCAGTAAACTGAATTTGTGGCTTGACAGCGCCGGGAGGCTGGGTTACATTTTGAGTGAGTATGTCGTTGCGTGGCTCTGGTTTTTTGAGTCGCGCGGGTGTATGCCCTATTCTGCTCTTTGACAAGTGAACAGGTTTGTCGTCGTGAGAGTGTGACGGCTTGGCGCAGCTACGTCCAATCGCTGCGGTGAGCCGTAATGGCCTGAGGTTCCGGTTTTCCTTTACCGGGGCTTTGGCGATGTTTTCTCGCCGGTTTTTCAGGAGCCGGCAGCTTGCACTCTCGCGGACGTATGCGAGTGTAAGTCTTCGAGCATCCGACCCGTCCGGGTGGAGACATTCGGGCGGCGAAGATACGAATTCCAAGTGAAGAGTTTGATCCTGGCTCAGAACGAACGCTGGCGGCGTAGCTAAGGCATGCAAGTCGAACGGACACTTTCGGGGAGTAATCCCTGGTTGTGTTAGTGGCGAACGGGTGAGTAATGGAAGGATAACGTGCCCCGGACTCGGGAATAGCGGCGTCCTTGACGCTTCGGCGTCGGGGACTTTGCGAAAGCGCCGGTAATACCCGATGACCCCGCCATATCGCATGATATGGCGAGCAAAGTTTCGGCGGTCCCGGATCGGTCCTTCCCCTATCAGCTTGTTGGTGGGGTAAAGGCCTACCAAGGCGATGACGGGTACCGGGTGTGAGAGCATGACCCGGCACATCGGGACTGAGACACTGCCCGGACACCTACGGGTGGCTGCAGCAACGAATCTTCCGCAATGGGCGAAAGCCTGACGGAGTGACGCCGCGTGCAGGAGGAAGTCCTTCGGGATGTAAACTGCTGTCAGGGGTTGGAAAGATCTGATCGACCCCAGAGGAAGCCCCGGCTAACTACGTGCCAGCAGCCGCGGTAATACGTAGGGGGCAAGCGTTGTTCGGAATCACTGGGCTTAAAGCGCGTGCAGGCGGAATGGTAGGTCTCCTGTGAAAGCCCTCGGCTCAACCGAGGAATTGCAGGGGAAACCCTCATTCTTGAGGCAGGTAGAGGCGACTGGAACGTGTGGTGGAGCGGTGAAATGCGTAGAGATCACACGGAACGCCGGTGGCGAAAGCGGGTCGCTGGGCCTGTCCTGACGCTCAGACGCGAAAGCGTGGGGAGCAAACAGGATTAGATACCCTGGTAGTCCACGCCGTAAACGATGCGCACTAGGCACGAGAGGTTCTGACACCGATCGTGCCGAAGGAAAACTACTAAGTGCGCCGCCTGGGGAGTACGGCCGCAAGGCTAAAACTCAAAGGAATTGACGGGGGCTCACACAAGCGGTGGAGCATGTGGATTAATTCGAAGCAACGCGAAGAACCTTACCTGGGTTTGACATGCACGGATGCCCTTGTGGAAACACGAGTAAGCTGCCTTCGGGTGAAACGCGCACAGGTGCTGCATGGCTGTCGTCAGCTCGTGCTGTGAAGTGTCGGGTTAAGTCCCTTAACGAGCGAAACCCCTGTCGCTAGTTGCCAGCGGTTATGCCGGGAACTCTAGCGAGACTGCCGGCGTTAAGCCGGAGGAAGGTGGGGACGACGTCAAGTCCTCATGGCCCTTATGCCCAGGGTGTCACACGTGCTACAATGGCCGGTACAGAGCGAGGCGAGACCGCGAGGTGGAGCAAATCGCACAAAGCCGGCCCCAGTTCGGATTGGAGTCTGCAACTCGACTCCATGAAGGTGGAATCGCTAGTAATCGCGTATCAGCCATGACGCGGTGAATGTGTTCCTGAGCCTTGTACACACCGCCCGTCAAGTCATGGAAGCTGGGAGCACCCGAAGTCCGCTAAGCCAACCGCAAGGGGGCGGCGGCCGACGGTGAATCCGGTGACTGGGACTAAGTCGTAACAAGGTAGCCGTAGGGGAACCTGTGGCTGGATCACCTCCTTTCTAGGGGATAACCTAGAAAACTGGAGATTACAGACTGAGAACTGCACGGTTCCGGTCGCGACCACGCGGCCGGCCCGGGTTCCAGTCTTTGGTGAGGCCTGTGGGCCGATCCGGTTTCCAGTTTCTAATTGTCAGCGCATTATCAGCATGCCGGATGTCGGCATGTGCGTGGCCGGGGCAACCCGATCACCCGACGACAACCTGTTTTCTTTTGATGTTATGTTATTCTGCGAATGTGCGGGATGTCCGCATGGTATGTTGTGTTATGGAGAATTTAGGAGATCGAAAATGACGAAATCATTTCTTGAAACCCTTGCGTCTGCCTATTCTGACACCACCGTGGAGCAAGCGAAGAGTGTTTTTCGAGACCTTTTAGGCACAGACGACATTGAGCTCGTCTACCCTGATAGTCCTAGGGGTCCTCGCCGTGTAGCGTGCAACGCCATGCTTGGAAACGTCGTGCGCCGGAAAAGGGTTGAGTTACGGGCGACGTTTGCCGCAACAGATCCAGTCGATGGGTCGGAAATTGATCCTGTGGAGTTAGATAGAGTCCAGAAGAAAGTCAGCGCCCCTACGGAGCATACCATACCCGAGTTACGTAGTGTGGTGAGCACTGGGGATGTGGACCCGGTTGTCGAGCGTGTCATCCGGGAACTTCGCACTCAGGAGCGCCGAAGAGATTTCATCTGGGCTGGCTTCGTGGTTAAGGATCTTTTGCCAAGTCTTGGCCTCGACGAGCGCGAGTCGCAGGTCTTGTTTGACAACATGAGGAACGAGGGCATGATTTCGCTGACCAAAAAGCCCAGCCCGAAGAACCCGGATTTCTCGGCGACAAGTGTCCAATTGAACAATGACCATCCCGCAGTGCGTCGCGTTTTGGGTGGGAACGGTGAACCGAAGAAGGGATTCCAGCCGATTCCGATTCGAGGCGAGCCCTTATCGGCAACCATAATTCGAGAGCGCCGGTAACGCCTGATGGTTCGCTTCTATCTTGAGACCTCAGCGCTCGCGAAACGGTACATTCTGGAGGAAGGGACTTCTCGCATTCTGGAGCTTATCGAGACCAGCGAATGCTTGATCACCTCGAGGCTCACATTGGTGGAGGTGGCGTCGGCGGCCGTGCGACGGGCAAAAGCGGGGGACATCTCTGGGGAGGAGCTCTTGGGACTTCTTCACACGCTCGAAGATGAGTTCCGCACGCGCTTCGACGTGATAGAACTGGGAGGCGCCACGATCACCCGAAGCATTGATCTAATTCGCGTTCACGCTCTGCGCGCAGCCGACGGAATACAGTTAGCCTGTGCTCTCATAGCCGCAAGCGAGTCAGCAACAAACCGGGAGTTCCTGTTTGTGTCTGCCGATGTCGAGCTCAACGCCGCTGCAGAAAAAGAGGGTCTGACGGTCCTGGATCCGCAGACGAAGTAGACGTACCGGGTCGGATGGCCTACTTTCTTTCAAGATGGGGGAATCGATGATAGCGTACCGCCCGATGTTCGCGCATCGGTCATTGTGTCCCCCACCTCGAAACGAGATGGGCCACCCGTCGTTCGCCAGTGGACGGTCCTGCAGCGGCTGGGCAATGACCTGAATCCGTCGTTGCAAACCACCTACGATCCGCAATCGACCACCTTCACGTACTCCGGACATTCGACAATCCGCACCGTGTGCACGCCGGTCTGATTTCGCCATTTGACCTTGCCGTTGCCCTTGTGGTCGAGCGTGATCACCCGCTGATCACCGTTGTTGTCGATGGTCAACTCGATGCCTTCCACCATACTGGATTTGACCTTGACCTTTAGCTTCGTGTTACGGCATTTGACCTTGAACTTGCGGATCAGTTCGCAGGTGAGCTCACACTCGTCAGGAATGCCGTTGCCGTTTGCATCCTTGCTTCGTCCCGACGCGATGTCGTCGCCGTCGTGCAGGCCGTTCCCGTTACAGTCGATCGCAATCGGCAGGAAGTAAACGTCCTGTTCCCCGTTGAACGTGGCGGCGTAGGCGATCTTGGGCCCGAGTTCATCCGAAATCATATCGTAGTAGTCGCCGAGCTTGTTCTGCCTGGGCCAGCCGTCGTGGCTGTCGAATACCGGAGTCACCGGAATGTTCTTTGACCAGGTTTCACCCGCGTCGGTGGAGTAAGCGTAGAACATTTCGGAAAGCTCGTCCTCGCCCGTGTTGCGCGTATCGTTCCAGATGACGTCGATACGACCGCTCGAGGGGGCGACCGCTATAGTGCCGAACCATTGCCAGGCGTTGGTGCCGACCGGGTCGTCGTTGACGCGGCGCGGGCCGGTCCAGGTCCGCCCGTTGTCCGTGCTGCGGGCGAAGATGACGTCCAGCGGGTCGTCGCCCCACGGGTTGACCGAGCTGAGCATGTAGACGTTTCCGCGCGTCGGCCCGTTTGAATGGTCCACAGCAACCCACACCTGCCCCATCAGCCCGCCGGGATTGGGACCGCGGCCCAGGAAGTAGTCGAGCCGTCCGCCCATGTCGATATCGACCGTAAGGTCGAACGTCGGGGTGACGCCGGGATTCTTGGCGTCGCTGGATCGCGTCAGGCGGAAGACACCCCGGTTCCGTTGCTTCACGCCGCTTGCGAAGAACTCTCCGTTTATTCCGATGTCGGTGGTGCCCCAGATCGGGTTCCCCAACAGCTCAATCGGTTCCTCGAAGCTGGCCGCCCCGTCGATCGAACGGGTGAACCGGTAGGGCTCGCAGCAGCCGGCGTGGTCCCAGGCGCAGTAGATGTGCCCGTGTCCCATCCCGCCCGTGCGGTCGACGGAGAACCACTCCTTGTCGCCGCCATAGGCGTACAGCGGGTCGGTCCATAAGACGCCCCCGTCGGTGGACTTGAACATGTGACACGTGTATTTACCGTTGCTGGTAAGGCTGTAGAAGTAGAAGTTGCCGTCCGCGTCGGCTTGCACCACGGGATCGCTACGGAAAACACCGGGATCGAGCACTCCGGGGAACGTCCAGGTCAGCCCGCCGTCGTGGCTGTAGGCGTACCCGGCCTGGCGGAAACTGGACTGAATGGAGTCGAACTGTCGCCAGCCGATGACGATTCGGTCAGGGTTGCCAGGGTCAATGGCGATCGATGGCTCGTTGGCGGCGTCGTCGAGGATATTGTTGCCGTTGGCGTCGACGTTCACCTGAACACTTTCAAACGGCCCGCGAACGACGCTGGCAGGCGGCGACACCTCTAAGGGCCAGGGCCGAATCAGCGGCGGATCGTACGGCACCTCACCCTGATCCGGGTCTACCGGATCCGCTGCCGACACCCAGGCCTCGTGTGGGCCCGGGCTTTCCAAAAACTGCACCCTGGATGCCTCGTCAGCCAACGTTCCTGCGGCAGCCAGAGCAACCGTCGATAGACAAGCAAGCACGGTCGTTTGGGTCCGTCTGTGACGCACGCTCATAATCTTCTCCTTTCGTTTTCCTGCAACGGGCGAGCCGCCCGCCGGCTCTTATTCGCCTGGAATGACCACATCGCCCCTACCATGCTCAAAGCCCAGACAGATGCCAAGCGCGAGGACGCTCATCAACCACAATCGACCACTTCCTCGAACTCCGGACACTCGACAATCCGCACCGTATGCACGCCGGTCTGATTTCGCCATTTAACCTTGCCGTTGCCCTTGTGGTCGAGCGTGATCACCCGCTGATCACCGTTGTTGTTGATGGTCAACTCGATACCTTCCACCATTTTCGACTTGACTTTGACCTTTAGCTTCGTGTTACGGCATTTGACCTTGAACTTACGGATCAAGTCGCAAGTGAGTTCACACTCGTCAGGGATGCCGTTGCCGTTAACGTCCTTACTTCGGCCTGAGGCGATGTCGTCGCCGTCGTGGAAACCGTTGCTGTTGCAGTCAATGTCGATCCGCAGGAACCACACGTCCTGCTCGTCGTTAAAGGTGGCCGAGTAAGTGACCATAGCGCCCAGTTGGTCCGATATCATCTCACCGTAGTCGCCAATCTTGTTTTGTCGAGGGAAGCCGACCCAACTGTCGAACACCGGCGTCACCGAAGTGTTCTCCGACCAGTTCACACCGCCGTCGGTGGAATAAGAGTAGAACATCTCGGACTGTCTTGCCACGCCGGTGTTGCGCGTGTCGAACCAAGTGGCATCGATGCGGCCGCTGTTGGGGGCGACCGACATCGCCCCGAACCACTGCCAGGCATTGGTCTGTATCGGATCGTCGTTGATGCGCACCGGGTCGCTCCAGGTTTGCCCGTCATCGCTGCTACGGACGAACATGATGTCGAGCGGATCGGCTCCCGTAGGATCGACTGATTCCAGAATATAGAGATTTCCGTGCCGTGGGCCCGGCGAATGATCGACCTTGATCCAGGGTTGACCGATCAATCCGCCCGGACTGGGGCTTCCGTTTCTGAACGCGACGTATCGGCCTCCCATGTTCGCGGTCGTGAGCCGCTCGAAGGTGGGCGTCTGGTTGGGGTCCTGGGCGTTGCGGGAGCGCGACACCGGCGCCCCTGGGGTAGCCCGAGCCACGGTATACACATCCCCGTCCGGCCCAACAGTAAGCGTGCCCCACATGGTGGTGGCTGACCCGCCCCTGTGGAAGGTCAATCCCCCGTCGATGGAGCGGATGAAGCTGCTTCCCCAGGCGGCATAGACGTTACCCCGACCCATGCCGTCCGTGCGGTCGATGGCCATCCAGGTCTTATCCCCCCCCAGGGCATAGAAAGGCCCCGTCCACGAGACTCCGCCGTCACGGGAACGAAACAGGTCGCAAGTCATATCCTCTTCAAGACTGTAGAAGTAGAAATCACCGTCCGCGTCGCTGTCCAGAACGGGATCGCTGCGAAACACACCGGGCGTCAACACGCCGGGAAAAGTCCACGTCCTGCCGGCGTCGTGGCTGTAGCCCCAACCGGCCTGGCGGAAACTGGACTGGATCGAGTCGAACTGCCGCCAGCCGATAACCATCTTGTCGGGATTGGTCGGGTCTATGGCGATCGACGGCTCGTTGGCGGCGTCGTTGCGGATGTTGTTGCCGTTGGCATCGACGTTCACCTGAACGCTCTCGAAAAGCCCTTGGACGACGCTGGCAGGCGGCGACACCTCCAAGGGCCAAGGCCGAATCAGGGGCGGATCGTACGGCACCTCACCCTGGTCCTGGTCCACCGCCCCCGCGGACACCCATGCCTCGTGCGAGCCGGGATGGCCCAACGCCGCCGCGGGCGGCTCGTCAGTGGAGGCTACAGCCGGCGTGAGGCAGACCGCGCCCAAAAAGACAGCGATGATCGTCAGTAAAAACGTGGAACGTGTGTTCATGATTCCCCTTCTTTCTCTTTCTTATGGTGTAAAGGCAGGGTCCCCCAGTGGACGCACCCTTATAGATTACCGTCTTGCCGCCAAAAAGTACAGGGATTTCCGCCGTGGGTCTCAACCAGGGCGAGCGTCACGATTGTGGGTAGAGCAAAGTTCCACTTCGCTCAGCGGAGTTAAAGCGGGTGCCGGTGGGCCGTGAGGATATCTGTCCTTCCCCCCGCACTCCTCGACTTGACGCTGGTGATGGACAATCTGAACACCCTTGCACCTGTCGAGCCCGTACGAGGCGTTTGCCCCAGCAGAAGCCCGCGGCTCGGGGTTAGTTACATCGAACAGGTTCTTATAGCGCAAAGGGGATCAAGAACATGATCAGGGTTAACAGAACAGCGAGAATAATGTCGGTCGCGCCAGCCATGACCACCTCCAGGTGACGTTGATAATCTACCCCAGCCCAAGTGTATCTTGCAGGTGCGTGCGGCTGTAGTCAAGCACGCGTGTGGCACGCCAAACGAGTTGTGTCGGCGTCTCTTCTACATGTGGTGTCCAGAGGCGTCGCGATGACTATATGTCGGGGCACGTTTCTGTGCGGCACCATTCCGGCCTGCCTGCATTCCGCCGATTGACGCTCGCCGGCGGCGACAGGGCGGCGCCAACGGTCTGGAGCCGCTGGGGCTGCCTCTGACGTCCGACTGGCAGGCGGCGGACTTTCTGCCTGTGCCGGCGAACGCCGCAGGAAAGCCTGAGCCGCATGTTCAGGAGACTGAATCACGTGCCGACAAGAAATCACAAGTACAAACAGACTTAGGCTGGTTTCCGCCCGACGAGGGTTGTAGGCTCGTCTATGCGTTAACCGGTCATTTTCTTGCCGTCAGATCTGCGGCAATCGAGAGGACAACGAATCGCATTCGTGCGCATTGAGGGTGACCCGCGGGTGGGCGTCGCACTCTTGAATAGGAGAATTCACTGATGATCCGAACTGGTATGCGCTGGGTGGCAACCCTGGCTCTTGGAGTCTTTGCCTCAACGGCTCTTGGCGGCCCGTTGCCGGAAAACTACACCCTGGGCCGATACATCCCCGCTGATGTCTGGCTCTACGCGCACGGAGTGCACAACGCAGAGCGCGACTTCCTTCAGAAGGAGTGGGGCGAGGTCTTCGAGGCATTCAAGAAGTCGGGCGTCATCGAGGAGTTCAAAAACCTCTTGATCTCCGACGTACCACAGGAGGAGCGCGAGCAAGTTGAAACGGCGATGACCACGGCCGTCGACTTGATCAAGCGCGTCCGCTGGGGCGATCTGGTCCGCCATGAGGTTGCGGTGGGCTATCGGATGAACCCGCCTAAGATGGAGGGTGACGTCACTGCCGGCGCGCCTGCCGACGTCTTTCCCGAGATCATTTTTCTCTGCCGGTCCGCCACCGATACGCTCGACGCCAATGTCGAGGGGTTGGTCGCGATCATGACACAGATCGCGTCTCTCGGTGATGCCGTCGAGTGTGCAAAAGTGGACGGCGCAGAAGCGCACTGGCGCCTTTCCTGCGCCGGCGTCCCGCTTACGCTGAACCTGTTTCGCCAGAGCAACGTCGTCGGGATCGTGATGGGCCGGCGAGGATGCCAGGACGTGATGAATCTGATGGCCAAGGAACCCAAGGGCAGCGCCATTGTCGATGCCCCGCGTTTCCGCCAGGCGCTGGCCAAAGTGCCCAGGCCGGAGGACAGCGTTTCCTATTTCGACATAAAGCTGTTGCTGCATGACGTTCGCGGTTACCTGAAGTTGGGCTACGACGCCGCCGGCAGGACGACGGAGAAGACAACGCCCGATGCCCCCCCCGATCGAGGAAAGAGGAAGGCCAGGATGCTCCTTCGCATGTTCGGGAAGCTGATCGATCTCGCCGATTTCATGGATTATGTCATCGTGACAGAGGAGACGGACGGTCGGCAGACGCTGGTGCACGAGGTGGCCGTCGTGCAAGTCGAGCGAAAGGACTCGCCGCTGGCCAGGCTCTTCACACCACGCCGCCCGTTCGAGAAGTTTGACACGTATGTCCCTGCGGAGGCGACCGGTTTTCATTTGAGCACCGGCGTGGACATCGGGCTGCTATACAAGATCGCCGTTGAGTTCATTCGAGACGACGTGCCCGACGGGGCCGAGGTCATAGCAGAAATTGAGGAGGCAATGTCCGGGGCGGGGTTCGATCCCGAACGTGACATATTCAGTTGGCTAAGCGGCGAGCACATCATCGTGTCTATGCCTCCCGCTGTGGTGACACCTATGGGCGGGGCTGACGCCGTGCTGATGATCCGCGTCAAAGACGCCGAGATTGCGTCGCAGAAGATCAACGCCGCACTGGAGAAGCTCAGCACGCAGATGGCCGGTCGGGGTCAGCCCCTCATGATCAATCCGGCCTTAGACGTTGAGACGGAAGGGTTCAAGACGATCAGCCATCCGATGCTGGCCATGATGGCCGGCGGGCTAACCCCGGTCTTCGGATTCACCGGCGACTGGCTCGTAGTGGGGACATCCGGGCCGGCCGTGGACAAGTGCCTCAAGACCGCCGGCGGCGACGCGCCGAGCATCCTCAAGAACAAACGCTTCGCCGAAGAGGGACTGATTCCAACCGGACCGGTAGTCTCCGCGTCGTTTGCCGACACCAGCAACATGGCGCAGGAACTGGCGGGCGTGGCGGCCATGATGGGTATGATGGGCATGTTCATGCAGGGGCCGGAGATGGAGCCGGCGCGAAAGGTGCTCGGTATCGTAACCAGGCTTGGACCGGTGGTTCAGAAGCTGGATTTCTTCAGTTCCGAGGCGTCGATGACGACGCACGACGGCCTGGAGTGGAAAACGCAGCGTGTGGTCACCTACAAGGACACAGCCGGCAAGGAGAAGAAGCCACCCATAGCCGAATGATCATACCCGAGTGTGCGGCGTGCCGATCAAAGCCGGCTGGCCTAAGCAGGACATTTCACCGCGGAGCACGCGGAGATCGCAGAGAGTTGATAGACAAAAAGGTTCGTGAAGCGAGCGAGAAACAGTAGGAATAGGGTGCATCTTGATGCACCTTTCCACTAACCGCAGCTTTCCCGTTTGCCTTTGATCTTTTTGCAAATTCCGGGTCCGCCGCCGGGGCAGTCGATCTTGCCCTTGAGCTTCTTGTCGCAGTCGTTCTTCTTTTTGCAGTTCTGCTGCGACGCGATGATGTCGCCCTCGATCGGGCAGGCCTCGCATCCGCGCTTGCTCTTGGAATCCTTCTTGAGCTTGTATTGGCACCTGGGAGCGAACGGGTTACGGGCCATCACCACGACGCCATCGCCGCGCCCGTAGGCAAACAGGCCCTCCCCCGGCGGATCAGGCGAGAAAGTGATAGACTCAGTGTTTGCCGTTTCCTGATCGTACATCCGCAGCAGCTCGCCGTCCGAAACCCGCCAGAGCTTGATCCTCTTGAAGCCGAAGCAACCCGCCGAACCCAACAACTTCCCATCCGGCGAGAATGCGACGGAGTTCACCCGATTAACGTGTCCGGGCAGTGTGCGGATCAGCCGTCCACCCGGCATTCGCCACAGCTTGATGGTGGTGTCGGGCCAAGCAGTCCCCGAAGCGAGCAGCTTACCGTCCGGGGAAAAGGCCACGCAATGGACATCACCCGTGTGTCCGGTCAGCGTGCGGATCAGCGACCCGTCCGACACCCGCCACAGCTTGACCGTGTCGTCCCAATGGCCCGAAGCCAGCACCTCCCCATCCGGCGAGAATGCGACGGAGAACACCCGATCAACAGGTCCAGGCAGCGTGCGGATCAGCGACCCATCCGAGACGCGCCACAGCTTGATCGTTTTGTCCCTACTGCCCGAAGCCAGCATTTGACCGTCCGGCGAGAATGCGACGGACATCACCGTATCTGTGTGTCCGATCAACGTGCGGATCAGCGAGCCGTCCGACACGCGCCATAGCCGGATCGTCTCGTCGGCACTGCCCGAGGCGAATATGTCACCATCCGGCGAAAAGGCGACGGAAAACACGGACCCACTGTGTCTGGTAAGCGTGCGGATCAGCGACCCGTCCGAAACCCGCCACAGCTTGATCGTGTGGTCGCTACTCCCCGAAGCCAGCATTTCGCCATCCAGCGAAACGGCGACGGAACGCACACTGGACGTGTGTCCGCCCAGCGTGCGGATCAGCGACCCGTCCGAGACCCGCCAGAGCTTGATGGTGCAGTCCGGGTCCTCGCCGCCGGAAGCCAGCGACTTCCCATCCGGGGAGAATGCCACGGAAAACACCGCCTCGGTGTGTCCGATCAACGCGCGGATCTCTCGTCCACTCCGCAGCCGCCATAGCTTCCCGGTCTTGTCCGCACTGCCCGAAGCCAGCAGCTTACCATCCGGCGAAAAGGCGACGGACAACACCTCATCCGCGTGCCCGGTCAGCGTGCGGATGAGGCGTCCACCCGGCATCTGCCACAGCTTTATCGTCTGGTCCTCACTGCCAGACGCCAGAATTTCACCATCCGGCGTGAAGGCGACCGACTGCACCCGACCGGTGTGCTTTCTCAGGGTACGGATCAGCGACCCGTCCGACACCCGCCACAGCTTTATCGTCTGGTCCTCGCTGCCCGACGCCAGGACTTCGCCATCCGGCGAGAAAGCCACGGACCGCACCCGACCCGTCCCCTTCTTCAAGGTGTGGATCAGCGACCCGTCCGACACTCGCCAGACGCTTATGACACCTTTGTAACGTGGTCGCCCCGTGCTGCTGCCAGAAGCCAGTAGTCGACCATCCGGCGAAAAGGCCACCGACAACACTTCATCCTTGTATCCCGTCAGGGTTCGGATCAACGAACCGTCCGAGACCCGCCAGAGGTGGATGGCTCCCTCGAGATTCGGGCCCGAACTGCCCGAAGCCAGCAACTTACCGTTTGGTGAAAAGGCGACGGAATACACATCCCACCCATTTCCACGGAGTGTGCGGATCAGCTTGCCATCCGAGAGCCGCCAGAGCTTGACCGTTGCATCTTCAGCACCCGAAGCGAACATCCGACCATCAGGCGAATACGCGACGGAGTAGACGTCGTCTGAATGCCCACCGGCCATCCAGACGATGTCGGGCCGGCCCTGGGCCGGGGCACGTACTGAGACGAGGTGAAGACACCCGAACGTGGCGAACAATACGACAACCGTACGTGAAGATCCGTTGAGTGCGACCTTTCGTGTCATGACGGACTCCTCCTTTGTTTGGGGCTGGGTTCCCACACGGGTAAGGCGGGTTCTACCAGCCGTTTGACGCCGCAACTGTGCCTGTGGCGGGCGGAACCCGCCGTACCACTGAGCCGCAGGCTTCAGCCTGCGCGATGTCTCCTATGCCGATCCATCGCTGCGAACCCGGACAATCACGCGGCGTCAAGCCCGCGAGTCGACCGGTGATCATCGCAGCAGGATTCCTGAAACGTGATGTACATAGATTATACCACATGGCACCCCCGCGTTCCAGGCTCACGGCGACAGCAGGGTATCGGCAGGTCTCGCTGCGCTCGTCCTGCCCTACGGACTGGTGCTCGGGGATGCCCTGGTGCGAGAGTCCTTTCTCGCACCCCGTCAGGTCTGGCAAAATGCGCGGGCGGCACGGGTGTGTCTTCGTGGCCGCCAGAAGATGTCGCGTCACGCCTCGTGGGCGACGCAATGACCCGCAGAGTTCCACGCACGAGGTGCGACGCTACACCCCCTGCACAAAGGCGGAGCTTGCTCTAACGCGCTCAGAAACGCTCGTCCTCCAGGGCGAATTCCTCGGGATGGGCCCGCTCGTATGCTTGCTCCTTGACCCGTCGTTGGTGGAGGTCAGACCTCGTCTTGAGTTTCTGCCGGAGGACGAGATTGAGGATCAACACCGCGCCCATCCCCCAGATCTCCAACCGGAAGATGGCCGTGGCCACAAGCCCGGCGGCCACGGCTGCGATCAATGCCGCCAGGAACCAACTGGTGATCACCCAGATCGCCCGCCCCAGTTTCAGGGCCGCGTCGCCACGCTGAAAAATGCGATCGGCCATACCGGTGGCCACCACGGCCGCGAACGTCACATACGTTGTGGAAACCGGCAGTCCCATGCTGCTGGCCGTCGCAATGACGCTGGCGGAGACGGCCATGATCACCGAAGCCCGCAGCGCGTCAAAGTGAATCGCCTTTCCTGCCTCGGTAAACGAGGGGCGGGGCGCCAGGGCCGGGGCTTTGCTGCGAAAACGAAGCAGGTACTCGGCCAGACTGACGCACCATCGAGGGGCCCAAAGTGCCACGTGGTCGCCCATGCTGCCGGTTGAGACCGCAGCCTTGGTGACGCGGCGGGCGCGTGGCCTGGTCATGCCCCAAAAGAGCAACAGACCACAGGCAAAGAGCATCCACGTCTCTATGGGCACTTTGCTGGCAGTATGCAAATCGCCTTTTTGGATCAGATGGATCGAGGCCAGGCCGGGCGAAGCGCAGTTGGCCAGGTCGTTCTGTCCGAAGGCAAACGCCATGGCCAGCGTACCCAGCACGGCCAACGCCGGGAACAGCAGATCGGCCGCCCGTTGCCGAAATCTGACCAGGGCCAGATGGATCACCACGGCGAAAAACGCCCAGAACGCGAAGATGACCACCGCGTGCCCCAACTGCTCCACAATTTCGGTGCGGAACACCTTGACCCAGGTGATGTCCTTCATGCCCTTGAGCAGCAGGAAGTAGAACAGCCCGGCGGCCATGCCTCCGCCGACCCAACCGCCGTGCAGGAGCAGGGTGGCGTGGTGGGTCGTTCGATCGCGGATCGCGCCGCGGACGGCCCGCTGGATCAGGAACGCCACAACGCCGGACATGGCGATCGAGCAAACGATCGCGATCACCACCTTGCCGGACTTGCTCCAGTTCACCGAGTCGGCGTCGGTGAGGAGGTCCATCGCCAGGGCGGCGCCGAGCAACTCGAAGACCAGGCAGGCCGTCGTGCTGACCGGCATGCCGAATCCCGAGTAGCCGTACAGCAGCACCGTGTCGACGATATAGACCGAGACGTAGATCGTCAGCACGGCCTGCAGCCCGAATTGGACACCTTTGAAGTTATCCGGAGTGAATATGCCCTTGCGGGCGGTGTCGATAACGTCGGACCCGAGCGTGGCGCCGCAGACCACGGCCACCCCGGCCACCAGAATGGCGGTCCGATGCCGTAGGACGCGAGACCCGAACACCGCGTTGACCAGATTGGCGGCGTCGTTTCGGCCGACTTCTATCGTGTCCCACACCAGCATCACGACCGCCAGCACAAGACAAGCAGCCAGAAACGGTTGCTGGAAGATCGTAGAATCGATGGCTGCCATCATTGGGGGGGGGGACGCCTATGCCTGATCCGAGGACTTCAACGCCGGAAACCAACAAATGGAGGTCTTGACCCGGCTCCCGGCCGCGCCCGGATGCGCCGGCCACGTCCCGTGGGTTCTCAGGTCGACAACATTCGCCGCAATCGCTCGCCGGTTTTCTCGGCATGGTCGGCGAGATTGCCGAGCTCGCCGAAAACGCGAAACCACAGGAAAATATCCGTTGCCTTGATCTCGTCCTCCAGGGCGAACAACTCTTGCGAGAGCCTGTACTGAACACGATCCGATTCCCATTCGCTTTTCTCCACCTCAGCGACCATGTCGAGGATTCGGTCCACCTCACCCGCGTTCAGATCCATATCCACCAGTTTGGGAAGCCCATCGGAAACGTGCTGGGCCTTGTTGCAGACGGTCTCGACCGAGGTCAGGTACTCGAATGCCGAATCCACCAGATCCGCTGGGAGAGCAAGCTGCTTGATGGTCAAAAGCACAGCGACATCCTCCGCCGAGTCGGCCATCCCGTCCTGCAGTTTCAACAGCCCCAGCAGATCGCCGCGGTAGACCGGCAGGAAGAATCGCTTGGGGATCGACTGTCTGATCTCGTCCTTGATGATGTCCGCCTTGTGCTCGGCTTTGAACACCTGCTTGGCCAGCGCCTGGAGGCCCTCATATTGGGCGTCGCGCACGGCCTCGAACATGGGCCGGACCAGCTCGACGCATTCCATCGCGGTGTTCATGTGATGCCGAAACGGCTCGAAAGGCGACTTGGCGAACAGATCTTGAATCAGCGACATCGGCTCAACCTCGCTTGCGGGCGTGGAGTAAGATACGCAATGCGCGGCACTATCGTGGCTTATGCCACAGATTGCAAGGGCAGCCCCGTTCGATTGCGGATTGTGGATTGCGGATTGTGGATTGTGGATTGGGCATTGGGGATCGGAGGTCGGCGGACGTCTCGTAGCCCCCCGGACGGCACCCTTGACAGGTCGCTTGTTTCGTGGACATTCACAGCCATGTCGTCGCGGAAGCACCATCGAGCCATCGAGCAAACATTGCGCGATCTGCTGGGCCCAAGTTTCGCCGGGATCGAGATCGGGGTCTCGCACAGTAAGCGCTGGAACAGGCCCATGGTCGTCGCCCGCTGGGAGGGGTTCGACGGCCTGATGGCTGAGCAGCGCTTCGAGCGGATCATGCGGGTCATTCCGGCCGAGGTCTACGAACAGAAGCTGACCGGGCTGATCTGGTTCGAGATCACCCACGGCGAGACGATCGACGATTACCTGAAAATGCCCCGCTCAGAGGACATCGCGAGCAAAGAAGACACGTTGATCGCCGTTTTGAACGACAAGGCGGTCTTTCAACAACTGGCCGACGCCTTGAGCGACGCACCGGGTGAGCAGAAGAGTGCGTCAAGATGCACCCTACCCGGCTGTGACGGGAACTTCACAGTGACCCGACGCATTCTAAAACAGTGTGGAATCTCCCCAAAACGCGTCGAACGGGTCTGCCTGCTGCTGATACGCCATGGTGCCTACTGCGACTGCCGGGTTTTGACCGTAGCGCGTGAGAGCGTCACCGGCGAATGAGTAAAAGGGTGCATCAAGCGAAAAAGGTGCATCAAGATGCACCCTACGAGGCTGAGTCAGCCCAGCCAGCCGCTGAGGGCGCCCGCCCGCCCGCCCTGTCGATTGTCATCCCTGCGTACAACGAGCGTCACCGGATCGGCTCGACGATCGAATCCATCGGCGACTACGCCGGTCGCGCGGGGCGAACGTGCGAGGTCGTCGTCGTTGACGACGGCAGCACCGACGGCACCGCCTCGGTTGTGCGCGGCCTGGCTGGATCGACGCCTCCTGAGGTCGCCGAGGGACCGCCGCCCGAACCTGTAGCCCGACGACGGCGTGGGACCGCGACCGAGACGGAATGCGAATTCGTCTGCGGGCGGCTGCGAATCCAACTGTTGGTCAACCCGACCAACCGAGGCAAGGGATACAGTGTCCGCCGGGGGATGCTCGCGGCCAGCGGGGACGTGCTTCTGATGTGTGACGCCGACCTGTCCGTCGCCATCGAGCAAGTGGAAACGCTCCTGTCTTGGGTGAAGCCCTCGGATAGAGCGGATTACACCCGCCGCCAACGCGATCATCGCCGTCAATCGGTGGGTGGAACCGGCTCTGCCATCTCGGCCGAAGGATTCGACGTGGTGATCGGCTCGCGCGACATGCCGGATTCTGTGCTCGACCCGCCTCAGCCGTGGACACGCCGGCTGATGGCCCTCGTCTTTCGTGAAATCCGCCGCCGCCTGCTGCTGCCCGATCTGCGCGACACGCAGTGTGGGTTCAAGCTCTTCACCCGCCAGGCCGCCCGCGAAGTCTTCGCGCGGCAAACCGTCGACGGCTGGGTGTTCGACTGCGAGGTGCTGGGGATTGCAGACCGCCTCGGCTACCGTATCAAGGAAGTCGGCGTTACCTGGCGCAACAACCGCGACAGCCGGGTCAGACCGTTGCGGGAGATCTTTCCGGCCTTGACGTGTTTGTTCTCCATCCGCCGCCGGCTCGCTCAGTAGGGTGCATCTTGATGCACGTTACCAAAACAGACAGAGACGGTGCATCAAGATGCATCCTACGCAGGCAGCAGGCCGACACTGCGACGGTAATCCCGGTATTTCTCCAGCGCGACCAGGTCGATTTCCGCACGTAACGCGCCTGGTCGGCTGGTGGGCAGGTTTCGCTGGATGCGCGTCATGTCAGGCCGATGGGATGGATCGCAGATCGTCGCCGCACCGGCCGTGGCGTGTTTCCACCGGCTGGGCCCATCGCCGCCGGCCACGCGGTCGTCTTGTGTGGAACCGGCCCAGTCACTGACCAAAACGACGACGCCGTTTTCCATCGCCCGTGTCAGTGCGAGGCTGCCCCACAACGCTCGTGCGTATTCGGCGTGTTCGCGCGAGCGGACGCCCGTTCTGGCCGGGACACAGATCAGGTCCACCCGGCCCACCAACTCACGAACAAGCTCCGGCCACCACAGGTCGGCGCAGATGAGAACCCCCACGCGAGCGGCGCCAAGCGTGAACACGCCCACACCGCCTCCGGCCTTTCTGCAATCCAATTCGGTGGAGAATAATTGGCGCTTATCGTAATGCCCGACAATCCGACCGCCGCGCTCGACGACGTAGCACCGGTTGACGGTTTGCTCCCCGTCCGGCACGACAACCGACCCCCCGATAACGTGGACGTTGCACGTGCGGGCCAGCGTCTGCAAGAACCGCTCGGCGTCTTGTCCACATCCAACATCCGGCTCGACATCCAGCCCGGTCCGCCCATCGAAGTATTCAGGGAGGAGCACGAGGTCGAGCGGCCCGGCTGACCGCAGCGACTCGACCTCCAGCCGGATGCGATGCACATTGTTGGACACCGCATCCTGCCTCAGTTCCGGCTGCAGTGTGGCGACGTTCAAGACTGATTCGGATGCCGGCGTGGATGACATCTTGCTGGCTCCATCGGCGGGCAGGCTTCAGGTCTCTGCTTCCCACCATATGACCGTGCGCAGTTGTACGACAGGGCCCACTTGGCGGCATCGCGCAGGCTGAAGCCCGCGGCTCGGTCATGTTGCAGAATTGTGCACGGTCATTTAGAGTCGCGCCACCAGGCGATGGTTCGTCGAAGGCCCTCCTCCAGATCGATCCGCGCGCGCCAGTTCAACAGCGCCTTCGCGCGGCTGGTGTCCAACCGGCGGCGAGGCTGGCCGTTGGGATAATCGGTGTTCCACACAATCCGGCCGTCGAACCCGGTCAGCCTGGCAATCAAATCCGCCAGGTCGCTGATCTTGATTTCGCGGCCGGTTCCCAGATTGACGGGCTGCGGATCATTATGCACGACCGCAGCCGTCAGGATACCCTCAACGGCGTCATCCACGTATAGAAACTCGCGGCTGACCTGCCCCGATCCCCAGCATTCGATGCGCGACTCGCCTTGCTCGATCGCGTGGCAAAACTTGCGGATCATCGCGGGGATGACATGAGATGTCTCAAGGTCGAAGTTGTCCCCCGGGCCATAGAGATTGACCGGCAGAAGAAAGATGCCGTTAAAACCGTACTGGGTGCGGTACGCCTCAAGCATGGTGGCCAACGCGCGTTTGGCGATGCCGTACGGGGCGTTGGTTTCCTCTGGAAAGCCGTTCCACAGATCCCGTTCGCGAAACGGCACGGGGCAGTGTTTCGGGTAAGCGCAGACCGTGCCGATCTGGACGAACTTCTCGATGTCACGCTTTCGTGCTTCCTCGATAAGGTGAAGCCCCATGGCCATGTTCGCGTAGAAGAAGCGGCCGGGGTGTTGCTGGTTGGCTCCGATGCCCCCGACTTCGGCGGCTAGATGAATGACGATGTCAGGCCTGGCGTCGCGCAAGAGCCGTTCGGCGGCCCGGGCGTCGGTCAGATCGTAATCAACCCGGCGTGGTATGAAGATATCCGCGCAGTCCTCTTGTTCGAGGCGCGCGCACAAGAGGCGTCCGAGGAAACCCGCTCCGCCGGTAACGCAAACGCGCTTTTTGGACCAGAAGGGATTCATCGCTACGCACTGTTGTCAAAAGCGGTATAGGCGCCTCGCGCACATTGCTTCTGCCGACGGTTGTCGGTGGTAGGCTCGGAGCCGGTCGCCTTCTTCTGTTATGGCAGACTCAGATTTCGCTCTAGACCTACGCCGTTTGTTCGACCGTATACCCGGCATCCACCAGTGTTCGCTCGCGTTTTGCCAGCTTCATGTCCTCCTCGATCATCATCCCCACAAGCTCCTTGAAGCCCACGCGCACCTTCCAGCCCAGCAGGTTCCGGGCTTTGGAGGCATCGCCGAGTAACAGATCGACCTCGGTGGGCCTGAGGTATCGTTCGTCGATGCGCACGTGGTCCTCCCAGTCCAGGTCGAGCAGGCCGAACGCCTCATCCAGAAGCTCGCGTATGCTATGCGTTTCGCCGGTGGCCACCACGTAATCGTCCGGATCGTGCTGTTGCAGCATCAGCCACATCGCTTCGACGAAATCGCCGGCGTACCCCCAGTCGCGTTTGGCGTTGAGGTTGCCCAGATAGAGATGATTCTGCAAGCCGAGCTTGATCCGCGTGGCGGCCCGGGTGATCTTGCGTGTCACGAACGTCTGACCGCGGCGCGGCGATTCGTGGTTGAACAAGATGCCGTTGCAGGCATAAAGCCCGTATGCCTCGCGGTAGTTGACCACCTGCCAGAAACCGTGCACCTTGGCGCACGCGTAGGGGCTGCGCGGGTAAAACGGCGTGTGTTCCGTCTGCGGCACCTCGCAGACCTTGCCAAACATCTCGCTGCTGGAAGCCTGGTAGAAGCGCACTTCGTTGCCGGTCGTGTCGCGATAGTCGCGAATCGCCTCCAGCAGGTTCAGCGTTCCCATGGCCACGACCTGGGCCGTGTATATGGGCTCATCGAAGCTGGTCCGGACGTGGGACTGGGCCGCGAGGTTGTATATCTCGGTGGGTTGGGTCTCGGTGAGAACCCTGCGGAGGTTTATCGGGTCCAGCAGATCACCATAGTGGAGCTTGAACCGTACGTCCGGGTCGTGGCGGTCCTGGTACAGGTGCTCGATGCGCTGCGTGGTGAACACGCTCGATCGGCGCATAATCCCGTGAACGCAGTATCCCTTTGCCAGCAGCAGTTCCGAGAGATATGAGCCGTCCTGGCCGGTCGTGCCGGTAATTAATGCCACCTTTTCCGTCACGTCATCGCCCTCACTTCACACCCAAGCCGCCCTACGCCCTGTCTCCGCTGGTCCACGAGTGCGAGAACCACTTCTCGCAATTCCTCTCTAGGGAATCACCCACCGCATGATCACAGATCACGTGCAGGGATCCGCCGGCTCAATGGGGACGAGCTGGGAATCTCGTTCCAGCAAGCGCGGCTCCAGCAAGCTCGGCTCCAGCGATACATCCGCCTGGTTGCGGGCGCTCGAAGGTAGTAGATCGGACACAGCGGCGCTGGCCCTGGAGCCGATTTCGCCAACCGGCTCCCGCTGCGGCGGTCTGAACCAGTTGTACACCGGCCTGCTCGTGCGATTCGTGAGCTCCCGGAAACGTTGCTCCGCATGGACGTAGGACGTATTGCCGACCACGTAAGCATCCGGCCCCAGCGATATCGCCTTTTCAGTATTGACAATCGGGATGCCGCGATACACACGCCCGTTTGCCGCAAAACGGTCGTCCGCGACGGCGCGGATCGTCAAGCCCGCCTCGCACGCACCGCGATAAAACGCAAAAATGTTCTTGCCAACGTCCGCCAGCACTATCCGTCGCAATCCGTTGTGGAAAAGCCGCTCCATCTCGGTGCGGACGAAACTCCAGCCGAACACCTGCTCCAGGGTTGAGGCGGACAATCGCTGCCCGCGGAACCGGCGACGCTCCAGCAAGCTTCGCATCCGACCGCCGGCGACACCGCGTCTAAAGGCCGACAAGTGGCCGTCGTGCTGAGCCAGCCATCGGTAACGCTGAAGCCAGTCCTGCTGATAGATCGAGCGGAAAGGCGGCGGCAGATACCTGGCGATGACCCGCAGGTTGTTCCTGACATCGTAGTAGGTGGTGCGGCGCGTTTTGCGCGCGTGCGGTGTTTTGAGGTGATCCACCTGCAAATCGGCGAACGTTTCGATATTCCAACCGGCGCCCAGCAGCCGAAAGCTCAGGTCGTACTCCTCCGCCTGCATGAAGAACGTGGGATCAAGCCCGCCCACGCTCCTCAGCGCTCGTCCTCGAAAGCCCACGCCGCAGCCGACGAAAACGTGCGGCAGCGCGCTGCACTCCTGCGAACCGTCCGGCAGGTGCACGGTGAACGCAGCGGCGCCGAGTCGGCGGTCGTCCTCAAAATGCCGGATCATGCGCTCCAGGCATCCCGGCCGAGGGGATGAGTCATCGTCAAGGAAAACGACCGTCAGGCCGCGCGCCGTCTCCACACCCGCCGCCTTCGCACAGCTTCCCATGTTTCGGCGCAACCGAACGAGACGCACGTGGGGCAGGTTCGACACCAGATCGGCTGTTCCGTCGGTCGAGGCATTGTCCACAACGATGATCTCCAGATCTCGGCCGTCCAAGCCGCAATCCGCGACTGCGTGGAGCGTTGTCATCAAGACATCGCGCCGATTGTGCGTCGCAAGGATGACACTGACCCGGGGTCGATCGCTCATCAGGTTGCCTCCAAATCTCCTGTAGGGCAGGACGAGCGAAGCGAGACCTGCCACCATCTTCCAATCGAAAACGAAGTTTCAGATGTATTATCGGTCGCCGTGGGGCCCGACTTCACCACGGTCCATTCGCCCGTCACGTTGCCATGCCGTCAGCCGCGCGTTATTATCATGACGGCGGCCGTTTTGGACCGATATTCTTCGAGGTTCGTGGCACCGAGGTTAGTGGCACCGGCGACTCGCCGGTGTATGAGGCCGTGGCGCAGATGCCTCACAACCCTCTGTGGCACCGGCGCCGGTGGAGGAGTGTCTGGTTCTGCAGCCGGAGGAGCGAGTCATCCAGGCGGCGCGGCTGGCGCCGCCTCGGTCGTCGGGTTGCTCGTCGAGCCGGATGGTTCCTACGCGCGACGATATCGTAGCCGGGTGTGCCGGCTCGGGCCGTGGCGCAGTCGCATAAGGACGCCGCCAATGAATAGCAAAGCCATTGTCTGCGGTTGGGTCGTTCTCCTTGTGGTGACATGCTGTGCCGCCAACGCCAACCTGGTCGTCACTCTCTCCGCCTCATTCGACGAGGAGGGGAACAATCCGGTTCCCGAGGGGCGGGTCGCCCCGGGAACCACGGTTTATGTGCGGGTCCTGCTGTCGGTGATCGGCGACGACGACCCGCTGCCGGATGTGCGTCAACTCCAATTTGACTTCACCGACACCGACGACACGCTTAGCGTCAACGGGTTCGAGTGGCGGCTGACCGAGGCCGGAATTGATGATGGCCTCTACCAGAAGGAGCAAACGCTGCCAGCCGGGGTGCGGGCCAACTACCAGTTGGCAGGACGAGTCGAGGGTTTTATTCTCGACCTCGGTCAAACACCCGTCAGCGTCGCTTTGGCCACCGTGATCGTGAACACAGCCGGGGAGCTTGACATCACCCGAGCAGAGACGGGCGATGTCAAAAACCCCGACCAGTGCATCCGCTTCCAGTCGGGTTTTGGCCTCGATGTCAAGGTGTTCAACCTGGAAAACGGCAACGTTGACGGCGGCAAGATGACGTTCACGACCGAGGAGCCTCCGCCCCCTCCTCCTCCTCCTCCACCACCTCCTCCGCCCGTGTTGACCGACCTGGCCGTCACGCCGACGACGTTCATACTGGAGGCGATCGAGGCCCAGAAGCAACTGGTGGTCACCGGCACGTACTCCGACGGATCGGTGGAAGATCTTACGGGCAGCGAAAGCGGCACCACGTACTTGTCAACCAATGAGGACGTTATGGTGGTCGACGTGGAAGGGCTGGTAACGGCCGCCGGTGAAGGTACCGCCACCATCACGGCCATGAATGAGGACCTCAGCGCGGAGTCCTTCGGCACCGTCACGCTCGACGGCGGGGAAGAGCCGGTCCTGGAGTCGATCCGCGTGGTCCCGACGGCGTTTACCATCGTCGTTGAGGACGGGATTCAGCAATTGACCGTCATCGGAACGCAGTCCAACGGCGAGACGGTCAATCTGACTCTGGCACAGAGCGGCACGGTGTATGCCTCCAGCGACGAGGACGTTGCGACCGTCTCGGCCGACGGGATGGTAACCGAAGGCGGCACCGACGGCAGCGCCAGCATCAAAGTGACCAACAGCGGCTTCGAGGCAACGGCTGAGGCCACGGTGGATGTCGAGCGCGAGCCGGCGCCTCCCGGACCGTGTCCGGACCCGGACAACCCCACACTCGACCGGATTGAGTTCACCATCGGCGACATCGAGATCGACGAGGGTAGCGAGCTGCAACTGACGGTCCGGGGCATCTACTGCGACGGCACTGAGGTCCTGGGCATGGAACGTCTTGAGGAAACCACGTTCGAGTCCTCCGACCCATCGATCGCGGAGGTGACGGACGAGGGACTGCTGACGGCCCTCGCGGTGGGAACGGCGGGCATCACCGTCAGCCTCGATTCCATGAGCGACGAGTTAAGCGTCACCGTCCTGCCCGTCGAACCGGGCCCCCCAAAACCCGGTGACAACGAGAACCTGAACGAATCCCCGAACGACAACGCTGGGGACTCGGGTGTGAACCGTTGCGGCCTGTGCGGCGCGTTCGGCTTGATCGACGTTTTGCTGCTGGGGCTGGCGTTTTGCGGGTTCCGCTACGGCAGGTTTATGAGGCCCTCGTAGTCCCGCTGACATGAGCTCAACTTTTGCCGTTTCTTGGAGGTCTATTTGCCGGCACACTCAGGCTTACTGAAGTCGGACGTCTTTTGTGATATCAACCTTGGTGTGCCATGTCCCAAAAACACCCAAGCAAGGCAGAAGCGAAAGCACTCAAGCAAGGCGGAAACGAAAGCACTCAAGCAAGGCGGAAACGGGACGGCAAACCCCTGGAAGGCTGGCGGATCATAGCCCAGGGCGAGCGCAGCGAGCCCTGGGTGGACTTATCCGAGCCGCGACCGTGAGGGAGCGCAACGCCCTATGTAGCTGGTAAGCACGAAGAACGGTATCGGACTCTGATGCACCATTTATGAATCACTACACTAGGTGTTGCGCGAGGATTTCCGTCGCCCCTACCGGGGCTTAACGGACATGGCATTGCTGCCCCAGGGCTCGCTGCGCTCGCCCTGGGCTTTATTCCATCGCCCCCGTTGGGGGCTTAAATGACTCGGCGCTCTGGGGGCTTGAGTAACTCAGCGTTTTCGGGGCTTGAATGACTCGGCGTTGCTGACTCCCGCGAGCTTTGCCGCCGCAGGAAGTACTACTGCTCACGGGTCGCCCAGAACGGCAAAAGTCGACCTGAGAGCCTGTCCAAAAACCGTTGTGGCACCAGCTTCCGGCCAGTTGAATCCACGAGGATCTTTGCCTGCGCCCGGTGAACATGGCGTGAATCGTCCGGCGGCGACAGCCGGCAGAGTGAGTCGTTCCACGGCGCGGTGGGAACGAGATGGGAATCTCGTTCCCGCGAGATTCTCTTTGCCTGCTTGCACTGGCTTCAACACCGCTGAGCAAAGTGAGACTTTGCTTTACCCACAATCGTGACGCTCACCCCTGCGCCTCGCCAAAACGCCCTTGGAATCACCTCCATTTGGTGTTATGGTATGTATCGGCGTTTCGACGCCGCGTTTGGGCATCGCGAGGCGCAATTGATGGCCGTATCAATCGGGCGGATCGGGAGTGAGTTGATGAGACGATTGCTGCTTCCACTTGGATGTGTTCTCGCCTTGGCCGCCCCGGCGTCGCCGGCCCGGGCTGACATCATCGTCACGCTGGAAGCCTTCGACGGGGACGATCCGGTCGAGGGCAGCGTGGCGCCGGACACGGAGTTGTCCGTCGACATCCTGCTGTCCGTAACTGCCGACGATGATCCCCTGAATGAGCTGCGTGTGATGCAGTTCGATTTTCGCGATACCGGCAACGGCCTTGATATGACAGATTTTGAGTGGCTTTTGGATGAACTGGGTGTGGCGGGCAGCTACTTTGTCGAACCCAGCACGTCGATCGCCCGTGCCGACTATATTTTCGGGGACATCATCGACCTGGGCACCGAACCTCTGCGCGTTGCTCGAGTCACGCTCGTCGCCAAGGACGACGGAACGCTCGATCTGACCGGCGCTGAAACAGCCGACCCCAATAACAATGAAGAGGGTCTGTTTTTCAGCGCGGGCATCGCCGCCCCGCGTGATTTCTCGATCTTCGAGGAAAACGTCCAAGGCGGGACCCTGCTGATAGAGGTCCGGTCCGGCGGGGGGCACCCCGGGCAGAACGATAACCAGAATGAAAACGAGAACGAGAACCAAAACGGCAACCAGAACGACAACGAAGGCAGCAACGACAACGACGGCCAAGTGCCTAACGGCCCTGATTCCAATGCAAATGAGCCCGAGTCGGACCGAGACGTCGGGCCGCTGGCCGAGGTTCAGTTCTGCGGTTTCGGGATGTTGGGCACGCTGTTGGCCGGGCTGGGCAGCCTGACCATAATGCGGCTTCACCGTCGCATCTGGCGATAGGTGCGGTGAGTATTGAATCAGGGAGACTCTGATGGATAAAGTCGTCCAGTTTTCCGTTTTTCTTGCCAACAAGGCGGGAGTCCTGTCACAGATCTTTCGCGCCTTGGCCAAGGCGAAGGTCAACATCTCGGCCCTGGCGATGATGGACGCGTCAGAGCACGGCGTGCTCCGCATGATCACCGACGACATCGACGACGCCCGCCGCGTCCTGACCGCCCTGAATATCCCGGTCACGGAGACGGACGTCCTTGCGGTGCCTCTGTCCAACAGGCCCGGGGCCGTCGCCGACGTTTGCGAAAGGTTGTCGGGCGGGGGAATCAACGTCAGCTATCTCTACTGCACGACCGGCTCCAAGACCGGCAAGGCCGTCGCCGTTTTCAAGGTGCCCGATATCCGAAAAGCCATCAGATCGTTGGAGACCGCCAAGAACCAACGCCGCGACATGAAGGTCAAACTCCGCCGCCCTCGCTCGATGACCAAGCGGTAGGACGTGCCGCTTGATCGCATTGCCCGTGGCTTTCGGTGGGACAGAGCCCGGCGGCCGGTGTGGCGGGTGCCCCATCGACCGCAAGCCGTGGAATCCACAGGCAAGATGCCTGTACTACTAACCTTCGATTTCTGCGCGCCACGCGCAAATTTTCTCGGGGCGCGATTGTAAGTCTTTGCGCCACCTTTGGTTGTGGCCGAAGGCCGCGCTGTGCCACAGTCTTGCGATGGGCTCTTGGAGCGTGTGTGAGAAGCGGGACGAAAAACCGAGCCGCGACCGTGAGGGAGCGGTTTTCCGCGGATGATAACCGTTCACGGGATACAATCGGCGATAACGTCCCAAGAACCGCGTTTTTGCGGGGAGCGACACAGCGATATCTGAGGTCGTTTTACCTTGCCATCGAAGAAAACACTTGTTTTTCAGGGGTTTGACCCCGTGAGCGGTTTTCCGCGGATGATATCGCACCGCTTCCTTACGGGCGCGGCTCGGATAAGACCTCTCACACACGCTCTTAGTGAGATGGGCGACGCGGGCATGATTGAGCAAAGGAGACCGGGCACGCCGGGCTGCCGGTGCCTCGATGGAATTGACGCGGCAGTCGCCCCCCCCCGGTCGAGTCAGATGACATTCCTGATGACCTCTCCCACCGTGGCGAACCGGAATTCCTCGAGCAAGCGGAGGATTTTTCCTTCTACCGTGTGTCGATTGCGCACCTGGAGGCGGTGATATCGCCTGACGCGGCGAGCTTGGTCAGCACCCAGCCGATCGGTATCCGGTGGTTTCCCGGTCAATTCGATGTCGTACGGGTGCAGGTAGACAACGGCCGGTCGCCGCCTTTGAATGCGCCGGATCGCCCAGCGCGTGACGGCAAGGGGAAAGTGACGAAGGTACCCGCCACCGCACGCTGGGAGTGGAATGCACCCCGCGATCGAGACGGTTGACATGGGGACCTCGATGATGGTGCGTCCGCTATCCAGCGTTATCTCGTGGATATCAGGCCGGAAGCCGGGCCATCCATGTGGCAGTGGCCACCGGGAGAGGGACTGAGGTGCATCGAGATGCACCCTACCGGAAGGGAAGATACTCGAATCGAAGCGGAAGCCTACATCGGCCAGGACCTCGAGTGCCCAGCGCGTGTCAGGCGTGATCGAAAAGGCCGGAGCACGGTGACCGGAAACCTGCACGCCTGCGGCATCTTCCACGAGCGACTTGGCCATGCTGATTTCCTGGTGGAATCCTTCGGGGGTCAGTTTGAAGATCTGCCGGTGGCGGTAGCCGTGCACACCCAGTTCGTGCCCCGCCGCGGCGATATCGCGGATCAACTGTGGGTAGCTTTCCGCGACTTCGCCGAGTATGAAGAACGTGGCGCGAGTGTCGTACCGGGAGAACAACTCCACAAGACGATTGGTGTTGTCCACGACTGCGTGCGTAGGGGAGGCCTCGACGTCCAGCCAATCTCGGGCCAGAACGTTGTGATAGTCTTCCACATCGACGGTCAAGGCGTTGATCATGCGTTATCCGAATCCCCGAAGGTCAGGTGCCAGTCGGATAGAGCGTTTGGATTCCGCGACATGCCGGCAGCGCCGGTGCGATGGTAGACAAAATGGAACCGCTTGGGGAGTAAGCGAGCCGGTGGGCGCAGGTAACCTTCGTCACTCAGTGCTTGCTGCAAGAGTGGGCTGGTGGCCTGGCAAGTGATCAGGCACACGCCCCGGGCAGCGAAGTCCTGCTCAGCGACGTGGAGCAATTCGCGGATCGTGACAAGGCCGCCCGAGGCTACGAGATCGAGGATCATTCCCACCTCCATCCTCAGACGCCGGCCAACCGACATCACAACGGCTCCGACTACTTGACCACCACGGCGAGCCAGCAGTGTTCTGTATGCCGAGGCAGGCTTGTTGCAGTACCTCCAGTTCCAGTAGGCAGCCGAGCGAGGAATGTTCAGGGCAGCACACTCGCGAGCGAACGGCTCGGCCACCTCGTCGAGCTCTTCGGGGATTTGATCGACGGTTTCCACGTCGAGGGACGCCTGCGGTCTGCCTGCCGCCGGTCGGCGGAACATCGCTCGTGGAACCCGGCACAGCCGGTCTACCCGGCACAGCCGGCCTACTTGGCACAGCCGGTCTATCGATCCGAGCAGTTCGGCGGCGGCTCGACCAGCGCCAGGACGAGGCGTGGCCGACCTATTTGCCACCTTCACGTACAGCGGGATCAGACCTGGGTACGCCCATCCCCCGAATCGTCGGAAGCCCGGAAGCGAGGCGTTGTTGGGCATGGTTATGCTGAAATGAGCACCGCGGCGGGCGGCGTGCTCGTTGGCGCTCGTCACGAGCGAGTGGAACACGCCGCGGCGTCGGTGAGCGGGGTGGGTCAGCACCCCTGTGTACATCGCGCCTTTGAGCCGAGCGTCGTCCCACCGGAAGTCGAACAGGGTCACCGGCTGAATGCCAATCACACGCCCTTTGTGTTCCGCCATCACGATGTCGGCGCGGAATTGCTCGTTGCTGAGGTACCGCCACTGCCAGTACGATCGATTCAGTTCCGGATAGCGGTTACCGTGGACGGTGCGGACCAGTTGGAACACGGCGTCGGTCTCGTCCGGTTGGCCCAGTCGTGTTGTCCAGTACTGATCCGACATGGTCGTCTGACTTTCGGTGCAATGTGGACCGGCCGTGCCGTGTAGACCGGCCGTGCCGTGTAGACCGGCTGCGCCGTGTAAGCCGGCTGCGCCGGCGCGGGGCCGTTCTTGCCTCACGGTCCGCATCTACACACGAGTGGCCGTCCTCATGCTCGTCTGCGCGATATAAACCGGCTGCGGCGGCATTCTCTGAAGACTTCAGCCAGTTGTCCGGCAATGACCTTGCGGTCGTACTTCGCAGAGGCGATCCGGCGGGCGTGCCGGGCAATTGCCTCGCGCTCCTGAGGATGGTCGGCAAAGTATCGGATCTTCGCGGCCAGGTCCTCGGCTGATCCCGGCTCGCTCGCCACGCCCACGCCCTCTGCCTCGACCAGTTCTGCCGTGGTTCCAGCAAAGTTCACGATGGTAGCCAGGCCCGCGAACATATAGTCGAAGATTTTGTTCGGCGTCACCCAGCGAGGCCTGACGATCTGCTTGAGGATCATCAGCCCGATATGGCATCCGATGAGAACACCCGGCAGTTCGTGTTTTGGCACCGGATCGAGCATATGCACGTTTTCCAGCTTCCGTTCGGCTATGGCCTCCTTGAGCTGCGGCTTCACCTTGCCGTCGCCTATCAGCGCGATGGCAATGTCCGGGCGGTCGCGAAGGTGCTCGGCTGCATCGATCACCTGTATCAGACCGTTCGCGTCCCCGTGCGCGCCGGCGTAGACGGCGATCGTCTTGCCAGCCAGTCCGTGTCGCTCCAGGAACTTCGTGTCGGGTCGGGCGTCGGCATAATACCGGGCATCGGCCCCCAGCAGAATCGTCTGCAGTTTCTCGGGCGGCAGGCCACGCTCCAGCAACCGTTTGTGGAAACCCTCGGATACCACCAGGATCTTGCGGGCCTTTTTGTAAGAGAACGACTCTAACCACTCCCACACCTTCGCTTGCAGACCCGGTTTCATGCGGCCGGCCGCCAGCAGGTCCTCCGGCCAGAGGTCGCGCACCTCGAAGACGTAAGGGATACGTTTGACGGCGGCTCCGCAACGGGCCGGAATCCCCACGGTGAGCGGCGTGCTGGTGGCGAAGATCAGATCTACCGATCGCTCCCTGACGCAGGCCAGCGTGGCCAGAAAAGCGAACTTCAGGAACGACCACAGTCGGGCGGGGACGTTTTGCTTGTTGCTGTAGTACGCCTTGCAGACGACAACCTTGACACCGCCGATGTCAAACGTCTGTAACAACTTCCATGGCGACATCGGCGGCAAACCGCTCTGCTCGTGCAAACCGCAGATCACGGTCACTCTATGGCCCATCTGAAGCAAATGTCTGCTCACGTCGTAGCTGCGCGTACCGCTGGTGCCCTGACTGGTTACGAAGTGTTGGTGTATATAAACGATTCTCAACCCCCGCCTTCCCTCCAAACCGTCGTGTAGAAGGTGTGCGGCAGCGGGCCGGTGGAACGTACTGCCAACGTCCGGATCGGCTGCTTCCGGCCATAGTACAGCGACTCATATCCACCGTCAGTGCGAGCCTCTGCCAGTGCCGCCTCCATCCGGCCGGCAGTGTCGACTTGGAGGCGCCAGCCGGCGGGCAAACTAACGCACACGGTTTGCGCATCCTGACTGGTGATCTGAGCTTGTTGCGGGAGATGCCACCGCAGAGTAAGCAAATGCGTGCCCGATCCTTCGATCTTGTCTGTGATTTCCCATCGACCAAGCCCTACGTCCACGACGATTTCACGCGTGTGGACGAGTCCAGGAAAGCATCGGTCATAGGCGTAAGACTGCCCCTTCCACTCGACCCGCGTGGCTGAGTCTGAAAAACGCTGAGTCCGCGCCGTCGGCCAGGGCAACATGGTGAACCTGGAAACAAGCCGGAAGGGCGACGTTTCATCCACCTCGATGGTGTTGTGCGCTTTGATGGAACTGAAATAGGCCTGCAAGGCCGGCTCGTCAGGGGCGAAGTACCGGTATGAGCCGCAGTCGCGCAGAAGATTTACTCCATCGGCCCATAGGTCGAGGTGCAACGGGTCCGCGTGCCCTACGCGATCGCGATACCGGTGACAGCGTACCATGCCCCACGTGCGTTTCGTCGCGAGCGTGTAGTAACCGCCGGCGGCGAACTCGGTCGAACTGCGGGAGCGAGCGGAAACGTGTGCTTCGGTCGCTTGCGGCCCGAACAGCCATAGCAGGTCTTCGTCCCAATCGCCGCCCCGATAGGCCCTTTCCCGATGGAACAGATACCGGCAGCTTTGCACCACCGGACGATAGTCCAGGTGATCGCAACTGTTCAGCGGCAGAATCAGCGCTGAGTCGTTGGCGCCGTAGTTCGGTACGCGGCCCGTATCGGGATCCGTCATCTGAAACAGGAACTCCGCAGCCCGGCTGACCCTGCGCGTAAGTTCGCTCGAGAGGGGCTGCTCGTTCAACTCAGCCAAGCGGATCGCCCAGATGCAGTCGTGCAGCATCAAGCGGTGGTAGCTCATGGAATGCTGCAGGTAACTCCCGTCTTCGTAGATCTGCCGACGTATTTCGCGCTCGAGGACCCGACGCCCCGTCGCCTGCCATTTGGCCGACCGTTTGAGCTCGGGGAACAGAAACGCCACGGTCAACAGACCGGTTGCCTCGCTGATGGCATGGTTGTTCTTCTGGGAGACGGCATAGCCGATGTTGCGTGCGATGCGATCGGCCTGGATGGCGAGCAACTTGACCAGACTGACGATGCGGTGAGCGGTTGTGGCCGGGCTGTGCGAGAAACCGTAGAGGGCAAAGCACCAGGCCATAGTCCGCAGTGCCGTTTCCTGCCCGCATTTCCAGTTAGGCCCACGGTTCGGCGGGTTCTGCTCGCGCCAGGATTCGAACAAGCTCCAGAAGGCTTCCGGGTACCTATCGTCGCCGGTCAGCGCGAAGGCTCGCACCAACCAGAACGCGCAGGCGAAACGCGACGGCTCCCAAACGTCCTTGATGTCTCCGGCAGGGGCCAAGAAGGATCGCTCCCTCACGGTCGCGGCTCGGAAGGTGGCGTAGTCGCACCAGTGAGTGCGAGCCTCATGTCGGCCGCCGGTGAACGGGCTGATCAACCAGTCCGCCGGCTGACCCAGATCGAAAACGTGCTTGCCGTAGTATAGAAACCGCCCGCAGGCGTAATCACCCGCCACCGCACAGGTGCGCTTACAGCCCGCGGCTGAGACTACCTGGCGAAGGGCTTCGGCGTCCGGCGGGCGCCCCCGCGCGAAAAAGAATCGCGCTTCGGACGCCTCCCGATACTCCTTGTATTCGTCAGGGTTCGTGGGGATGCCGCCACGCACGAGGTCGCTCAGGTTCACGCTGTCGAGCTGAAGCGTCGGAAAACGCCGTCGGAGCAAGCCACTCTTCTTCCGCAACGCATAGCCGGCGCGATACAGCACCCAACGTGGGCCAAGTCGGCGAATCAGCTCAACGAATGTCCCAATCGACATGGTTGGTTTCCCACGTGGCACAGGTAACTCACCTGCGGATCGTCCCAACTGTTCGTTTTCCCACGTGGTACAGGCGACCCGCCTGTGGATCATCCCAACTGTTCGTTTTCCCACGTGGCACAGGCGACCCGCCTGCGGATCGTCCCAACTGTTCATACCCGCGGGCGAAGCTCGCCCTTCATTCTTCATTCAGCATTCAGCATTCGAGATTTTGCCCTACCCTGTGGCACCGGCGACTCGCCGGTAACCGTGCGGACGGCCCCCACCAGGAGTTTTCCATCGATTCCGCGCAGCGCCTGACCGCTGAACAATACCACTTCACGATCGCTTTGGCCGCGGGGTAGGACCAGGGAGCCGAACTGGAGGTACTTCGCATTCCAGCGATCCTTGGGTGCCTCATAAGCTTTGAACCATTGCTCGGTGTCGCGGGATACCCACAGCGCGGCGTTTTGGGATCGATTGACTCGTGAGGGTTCGACCGTCGTAGAAATCGCATAGATCCCTCCGAAACGGCAGCCGTAAATGCAACTACCGTTGACCTCGAAAACGCGCTCGAGTTGACCGGTCTTCTTATCGAGGCACATGACGGCGTTGGGTTCAGTCTCGGTGTCGGTGCCATAGACGAGCCGATCACCCAGATCAAATGCACACACCGCCCGGTGCTGCTGCCGCCCCTTGACCACCCATTCGAAATCCGCCAGGTCTTCGGAGAACAACCCAATGCCCGGATGGTGTCTTAAGTCCCCCGCGAGCAGCCAGTAGCGGTGAAGGCTCTCGTCCCACACGATATTGTGCACGTGGTAGATGGTATCCGGCTCGAAGACGTGAGCGAGTTCGAAGCTCTGCCCGGCGTCTGTCGATACGTACACGCGCACCGGCCGACGATGCTTGTAGAACCCGTACTCGCCCCAGACAATCCGGTCGTCAAGACCCACGGTCATGCACATCGGCGGCATCAACGGCACGTCGCCGACCGGTATCTCGCTGGGCCTCATGGCTGTGGCGCCGGGGGGACAGTAGTAGATCCAATGGCGGTTGGCAGCCACGCACGCGCCGTCGGAGCGGACGGCCAGCGATCGAACCTCGTGGCGCAACAGTCGGCAGGCAAGGCGTGAGGACTCCGCCAGGCGGCGCGTGAACGGTCGCGGCAGGGCTGCAACAAACTCCCACGTTCGCCCTTCGTCGGCCGTGCGGTAGATGCGTAGATGCTGCGAGACGTAGAACGTTCCGTCCGGTCGGGCATACAGGACCCGTCCCCGACGTATCTGCCGCACATCTAAGATTGCGTCATTTATTCCATTCATCGCACGAGATCGGACGACCGGATCGAGCGGATTCCACGGCGGCAAACGTGGCCCGCATCACGTTGTCAATCTGGGCGAATGGGACAACACTCGGCCCGCCCCCGGCGACAGCTTCAACGAAGCGTCGGAATTGTTCGGCATGCCCCTTGTCCGCGCGTCTGAGCCTCATTTTTGAAAACCCCGGCCAGCCGTAGCCACGCAACACCCTGAAGTTGTCCAAACGCAACGTCTTGCCGTCGCAGAACACCTCCAGGGTCTCTTTCGGATAACTCTTGTGGCCGTTACTGAAGTAGTGCAGCGTCCCGATCGAGCCGTCGCCAAAGGTCAGCGTGATGGTTGCTTTGTCTTCCCGGACGCCCAAGGCAGGCGATTCGCCTATGGGCGTGCTGTGGACCCGGACCACGGGGGCCCCGGCGAGGAACATCATCAGATCGATCCAGTGGCATCCCTCGCCGACGATTCTCCCCCCACCGATTTCGGGGTCGTGGACCCAACTATCCTGCGGAATCACGCCGGCACTTACCATCATGCTCATGCATATCGGCTCGGCCCGGGCGTCCAACAGAGCCTTCATTTTGAGCACGTGTGGCGAGAACCGCCGGTTGAATCCAACCAGAAGCTGACGATCCTCTGCCTGGTCATAGGCCGTCTGGATCTGCTGAAGCTCCGTGAGATTCAAGCACAGCGGTTTCTCGACAAAGACGTGCTTGTCTGCCTCGAGCACGTCTGTCACGATTGGGGCGTGGACGTCGTGACGTGTAAACACAAACACGGTGTTAATCTGCGGATCGGACAATAGTGTCCTGTAATCGGTGGTGGTGCGCTCGAACCCGAATTTCTTGCCCGCGTGGGTTCCCAACACCGGGTCGAGGTCGGCGATGCAAGCCAGACGTGCGTTGGTCTTGCGCAGACAGGGCAGCGCAGTATGACGCGAGAAATTGCCGGCGCCGATCACGCCGACGACCGCCCGCACGAGGGAATCATACCGACTGGACGCTGCGCGGCGGCTTTCCATCTTGTCTTTGGTGGCCAGCGCTACGGTCGTCTTGCGCAACGCCCCGCCTTCCGGATAGGTCAGGACGATGCCCAGTGCATCGCGCTGCTGCTTGAGCATGCGATAGGCCTCGGAGGCACGGGCTTGCTCAACGCATTCGCTGACCAACGGCGACATGTCCAGACGTCCGGCAGCGAGGAGTTCGAGGACTGCCTCGAAGTTGCGTTGTGCCGTCCAGCGCACGAAGCCCATAGGATAATCATGTCCGCGATCCTCGTAGGATGCGTCGTAGCGCCCCGGCCCGTAGGAGCACGAAACCTGAAAAGACAGCTCCTTCTTGAAGAAGTCGGATCGCCTCAGCTCCAACCCGACGACGCCGACCAGGACGATACGCCCACGCTTGCGGCACATGCAGGCGGCCTGGTGGACGATATCGCTGCTGTGGGCGGAGGCGGCAATGATCACACCGTCCACGCCACGACCACCTGTAAGTGCCAGGGCCGACGCCACCGGATCGGCCTTGCCCGGCACGTCGAGCGTTTCCGCCCCGAACCTGCGGGCCAACGCCAACCGCGCTGGATTGACGTCGACGCCCAGCACGCGGCATCCGTTGGCCACAAGCAGTTGAACGGTCATCAAGCCGATCAAGCCAAGCCCGGTCACGACCACGGTTTCACCCAGCGTGGGCCCCAGCAATCGAACGCCCTGCAACCCGACCGACGCCAGAACGGTGTGCGCCGCCTGCTTGTCCTCAACCGTATCCGGGATGCGGGCACACAGGTTGCGCGGAACACAGACCACGTCGGCATGCGGACCATTGCTGATCACGCGGTCACCAACAGCAAGACCCCGGACACCTTCGCCGACCTCGAGCACAACGCCGGAATTGCAGTAGCCCAGTGGAAGTGGTTCATCAAGACGCGAGAAGACCGCATCCAGGGTCGGCAACAGCCCGTCGGCCTTGATCTTATCCAGCACCTGTCTGACCTTGTCCGGCTGAGATCTTGCCTTGGCGATCAGACTGCTCTGACCGAACTCCACCAGTGTGCGTTCGGTGCCGGCGGATATTAGGGTCGCCCGAGATTGGATCAACAGATGCCCAGGCCGAACCTGCGGACACGGCACCTCCGCGACCTCGATCTGCCCGGTGCGAAGTAGCTGCAGGACCTGTTTCATGGATTGCCCTTTTCGTCAGCGCTCAGCCACATCCGTTGAAGCACGCCCTTATGCGCTGAGCACCGCGGCCCGTCAAGGCTCCGCTGGGCGCAGCCATCGCACCCGAATCGCCGCCTTTTTGGGGATGCACCCAGCGCTGCGCAATGCTTACCGTCTTGCGCCGGATTCGCTACCGCTTCGTCTGGGGGCCGACTCATCATCGCTTCTCAGCATGGCCCGGTACACAGACTCTCCACGCACCTGATGGCATCTGCGGCAATCTCGTCCCACGACTTGAACTCGGTCCGCAGACGCTCGCACCCGCGGGCGACAAGTTCGCGGCGGAAGCTCGAATCGCCACGCAACCGCAGAATGGCGTTCTTGATCGAGTTTACGTCCCAGGGGTCGAAGTAGAGCGCGGCGCGGCCACACACGTGGCGGGCAAAGTCCAGATCGCTTGTCAGGATCGGTACTCCAAAGTGCATCGCCTCCAGATAGGTGATAGTGAACGACTCCAGCAGCGTCGGTAGGAACATCGCCTGGCAGTGGCGGTAGTAACCGGCCAGTGCGGACTGTGGGAGCGGGCCGACGTTGACTATACGGCCGCGCACATCCGGGTGTTTGATGGATCGAAGGAACCTCCCCGCCGTCGGGTATTGATCCGCAGCCACGGTCGTGATCACCACGACATCGGCCAGTTCATCGGGAAACCGGCGCAACATTGTCACAATCGATTCCAGATTCTTGTGAGCGTAGTAGCGCGTCAGGCAAAATAGCTTCATTCGGTCAGCGTACGGAGCCAAAGCCTCGGGCATGGATTGATCGGAATTCCCGTCGATCGTGAGTCTCGACACCGCGTTGGACATGATCGCCGTGGGACCGGCAAAGCTGAAGGCCTGCAGCAAGCGGCGATTGGCGACGGGCGTCTGGCTCCACAACATCCGGGTGTGTCGCAACACCCGACGCATGTGCCACAGGTTGTACCTCCATTTCAGTGCGAAGCGGAATGGAATGCGGCCGTAGTGGCGGCGCGGGTAGAAGTAATGCGCGTCCCACACCGTGAGCACCTGCGGGCACGGCGGCCGGCGCAAACCACGGTTGGCCAGCGCCACCAGCACGTCTGGACGGAACGGGGTGATCACCTTGCGCAATACGAAGGTCTCCAGCCACCAGCGATTGACAAGACCACCGCGCAGGTCGAAGGCCACCGTCTCACAACGTGGGATCTGCGCGCAAACTTCTTCAAACCCCAACCCGGCGGTGATGGTCACCAGATACTCATGTTGAGGTGCCACCCGCCCTATCGCCGCCAATAGACTCTGCCCGGCCCAGAGCCCCCCGGCGACGCGCTGGCCGTGGGCTAATACGGCGATCCTCAGCGGCCGATTCGACTGACTATTCCCTCTCATTTGGCATTCAACCGTCAGTACACAACGTGGTGCGTCCGGGACGCACCCTACGCGCTGCAGAGCACGGGCGGGCTAGCCGCCAGTGGCACCTGCCACGGTAGTCCGCGCAGGCTGAAGCCCGCGTCTCACCCTCCCGCGTACGCCCGGTCAAGCCGGTCCATCATCCCATCACAAAGCCGCTCGATACGCGGGCTGATCTTGGGGAACTCGCGCCTGCGGAGCGAGGTGGCGAATATGTCTGCCACGATGGACGGGTCAAAGGTCAGACCGAGAAAACGGCACATGCGCTCGAATTCCTCTCGCGGTTTCTGAACCGTGTCCTCGTACCTTACTAGAAGCGTGTCGGAACGATCCTGGAGATTCTGCCTGAAGTACAGGCGATTGCGCATATACCAGAAGAGTGCACACGCCCCGTGAGGACAAAGCCCGTCCGAACATGCCTGACGGATCTCGTCCAAACACTCGTCGGTTACCTTCTCACGGTTCCACTGGGAGACGCCCCAGTCGCCGCCGCCGTCCAGAAGGTCCTCGATGTACATCTTGGTCTGGTCGCCCCAGTACTCCACGGAGGAATTGGCGACGTCCCTGTAGTCCCGGTATATCCAGATCGCTCTGCTACCGGGATGCTCCGTGAACAACTCGAGCGCCCGGTGGGAGTCGCAGATCGGTTTGAACAGCACGCACTTCGCGGTACTCCGTTCGATAAGGGCGTCGCGGACCTCCTTGCCCACGATGCGGCAGTCTCGAAAGGCGCGCGGGTCATGTTCCTCGAACTTGTCCACCTCCATCAGCCGGTCGAGGGTCCGTTGCGCCATCGTCGTGCCAGAACGCTGGCAACCAAGAATGAACGCGACCGTCTTATCGTCTGAGAGCGGCTGGCCACGTCGAAAGCGGGCCTTTCTTCCGGCAAGGCGATGTTCATACCAGGCATGATCTACGTATCTGCGCACGCGCTTCAGAAATGGTGGTTGCTTGAGATGTTCTCTCCTCACAACTTCTGGACGAGGCATCACGGTCTCTCCGGTAGCAACCCCGGCAAGTGCTTCGCGAAGGCGTCGCGCAAAAGGCACAAGCGACCTTCGTAAGTCATGTCGCGCACGCGTACGTACCCGTTGGCAACGAGGCGCTGACGCAGCGCGGCGTCAAGGTATATCCGTTTGATGGCGGCCACCAGCGCAGGCACGTCCCCGGGGGGTACTAGCAGGCCATTCTCCTCGTGGTTGACCAACGCAGGAATGCCTCCGATAGCGCTGGCGATTACCGGAGACCCGCCCGCCCAGGACTCGATGATCATGCGGGGGCTCCCTTCATAGTGGCCCAGTGTAGGCAGAACGCTGATGTCGGCTTCGCGATAGTATCGCCACAAGGGCTCGCCGTTCTGGATAGCGCCGAGGAAGGTCACGCGCGCGTCAACGCGCAGTTCGGCGGCCAGACGCTTGAGTTCGCTCATGTAGGCTCCCGGGCCTGCAATGTTCAGCGAAACATCCCACGACTCGTCCGCCAGCACCCGCACGGCGCGAATCAGATGTTGAATCCCCTTCGACTCGCGCAGCACGGCAGCCACGAAAAGGCCAAGACTGCCCCGCGTGCAGGCATCCTTGCGCTCGTGGATGGCGTCTTCGCTGATCGTGGAGTGCGTGACCACTACTTTGGGCGCGTCGCTGGGGGGAAACGTCTCGAAGAGGTGCGGGCTCACCGATATGATCAACCGGGCGACTGCCGCCAGCTTCCTCTCGGCGCGGTAGGAATAGAGATGCCCGGCCAGTCGCGTTCGTAGTCTCACAAGGGTCACAGCGTCCGGCGGATGGCGCAGTGTTCCTGCGAGATCCAGGTAAACCGGCGTGTTTGCCGCCAGAGCAGCCATGCCCGCGACAAGCCCCAGCGTGTTCGGCAGGTAGAGCAGCACAAACTCCGCACGTCCGACCAGATCGCGCAGCAGCAGGCGCGACCGGCCGTATGCCCACGATCGTCGAAACGCGCCGCCGGCCGTGATGCCAGGCCAAAGGAGCGGTTTCCAAACGTTCCGGTCCAATGCGACCATCATGTCCAAGGGCGCCCGATTGTCCTCCGGCAGCACCACGACCGTGCCGGGAACCAACTCACCATACGGACGAAGGGCGCCATCGATGAACGCCGGCACGAGGACATCGTCGCCCCTGCGGATAGCCGTGCCCTGGCTGATAATAACATGGTGAGGCAGATTCAATTTCCTTTCAATCGCCTCAGTAGTCCCCTTACGGAATCGACCGCGTATCTGCGGTCATCCGGAGCGACGGCGAACAACCAGGCGACGCTGAGCAGGATCATCCCGCAGCACGACAATTGGCCGAGCAGGGCTCCCCAACCCGTGGCAGGATACCAGTAGTTGAAGATGAATGCCGCAAGTGCCATCGGCAGACACGTCAGCGCAGGAATGCCGAACCCCTCCCAAACAAACCTGCCGAGCGGCTGGCCGACCTCCTTGCAGCAATACCACGGGAGGATCAGGCCCCACGCGGGAATCATTGGGACTATCACCGCCCAGGCCACCAGCTCTATCGTAGCGCCCGTCGCAGAAACGACAATGGCGACCAGAACCATGGAGATGACGCCGGATGCAACGGCAACAATGGCCGGGAAGCGATGCCGCCCCATTCCGTTCACGACGTTGTAGGCCGGCAGAACGATCCAAAACAGGCCATAGCCGATGGCCAGAATCCTGAAGGTGCCGGTGATACGTTCAAGGGCGAGCGCGCCGCCCGGACCGGCATACGTTCCGCCAACCCACAGGCGCAGGAGCGCGTCCGCGAACAGCAGCATCATCACAACACCCGCGACCGACATCAGCCCGGAGTATAGCGACGATCGCAGCAAGAGATGCCTGATCGCCTTGACGTTGTTCTCGCCTTCAAACTTGCTCGCCACAACGCGTGTGCTGATGCCGAACATCACTACGAAGGAATGGCCGGCCACCAGGAACATCAAGGCAACGGAGAAGTCCGCCGCCTGAGCCGTCGACATGTACGCCCCGATCAGAATCTGGGCGAGTTGGGACCCCACGGTCAGCGCCATCATGAACACGACGCTGTTGATTCCGAATGACAGCATATCCCGAAGCAGGGATCGATCTGCGCACCAGGGTTGCCATTTCACGGGGGGGCACAGACGCAGCGCGGCAAGCGTCCCCGCGACGGCACCGGCGAGTCGCGTTCCGCCCTCCACCGCTGCCACCAGGATCAGCCCTCCGCCCACGCCCAGGCGCTCAAGTAAGGCGAAGATGAGCACGGCCCTGAAAATCGCCACCAGGATCTGCAGACCCGACAGGATGTCGTATCGTTGCAGTCCCGAGACCACTGCGCCGTAGGCGTTTTGAGGAATGAGGCCCGCCATCGCAAGCCCACAGCAAATAACCATGATCCGCGATGCCCAACGGTACTGCGGCTCGACGTCAAACCAATCGGGAAAGAAGTAGGCAACGATCCCGGTCATCACGACGATCAACAACCCGGCCACGCTGTAATAGGCCGCTGCCGTATTGACATACCGATTGATCCGGTCCGGTTCCGCCGTGCTGAGCCGCAAGGCCACTTCTCGTCCGATCGCGGATCGCAAACCCATGTCGAGGATGCGCGTGTAGGCGAAGATCTGCCCGAGGACAATCCAAACGCCATAGTGCTCGCGCCCCATGACACCGATCATGAAAGGCACCAGCAGGAAGCGAACGGCAAACGCCACCACTCGGGCTGCCGTGTTGGCCAGAGAGTTGACAATGAGGCGAGTTCGTTGACGCATCTACAGCACAGTCGGTTCAGAGTTTCCTTACCGATCGCATTCCGCCCCGGCCTCCTGCTGCCGTGGATGCGTGGCCTGCGTTTCTCGGGCAAGGGCGAAGCCTCTTTCCACCAGGACCGCGAAGAAGAAATACACGTAGCGGGAGTTCGGGTCATACAGCGTATCCAAGGTCAATCCGCCGATGCCCCACGCGAGGAGCCCCCACAGAACTCCGGAGGCGATCGTGCGGTACGGCTCGCCGGCGTTGCGCACCATCCACCAGCTCCGCCGCACTATCGTGCCGAAGAAGGCACATGCCCAGATCAGACCGCAGATCCCATGGACAAACAGGGCGCTGATCAGGACGTTGTGAGCATGCAGACCCACTCGGAATACGCCCACGTTGAAACCCTGCCCCAATATCCAAACCTGCGCCGTGGCCGTTTCATAGTAGTCTATCCACGCTTGGATACGCCCGGCTGCGCCCGCAGACCACTCACCTCCGGTAATGGTATCACGGATTCGTTCCCAGAGTCCTAAGAACAGTTCCCGTTGCCAGAAAATCAGCGGGCACGCCGCAATGACCAGCAGCCACGCGTGACGCTTGTGGCGCCCCACGAATGCCATGGTCAACAGCGCTGCGATCAGGCTCAAGGCACCGGCGCGTGATTCCATCATGACTACGGCGATGAAGAGAACCGGAAGACACGCAAACAGAACGAGTTTCTTGATCCCAACGGGCTGGGAGCGAAGCATACAGGTGACGAACAGGAAGACCATACCAAGGAGGACGGACCCTATATTGTGATTCACAAGGGAACCCATCGCTCGTGTGACCACACCGCCGTACCACCATTGGGCCTCGAGCTTCTCCGACGTGAAGATGATGAAATACTGCGGCATCAGTTGGTGAAGGATGGCCGTCATCCCAGCCAGCGTCAATACAATGACAAATACGTAGACTACCCTGCGCAGGTCTCGTACGGTGTCGATCGTGTGTACCAGACAGTAAGTGAACAGGACGAAAATAACGCACTTGAGAATCTCCTTGACGATCTGGACCGGCAGTAGCTCCGGCATCATGGACCATCCGCTGAGGTTGGCAACCGTCCAAATGATGAAGTAGGTCGTCACGCCGATCCCTGCGAGGCCGAAACGAAGACGTGTGCGGCCGAGAATGTTGCTCCGGACCACTACGATGAGGAAGAACACACAGATGAACAGGTCATCGATCCCCATATTCCATGGGAGCAGATTGAGCCTCTGCATATAAAGATGCGGATAGAGGAATACAATCGGCCAGACCAGGACGGCTCCGATCTTCGGTTCCACCAGGATCGCAACCAACAGCAGGATGGCCACTACGATCAGCGCGTAACCGATCATTCTATCGTTCCCGTAGCGATTGAAGGAGATGAGCGTTTGCCCTCGCGTTCCGGCGTCGCGAAGGAACCGACGTACCCCCAGACCTCCCTGTCCAACAAGTTGCCCCGGCTGTGAGAACGAATCGCAAATCGATATGTCGTTCCCGGCTTCAAGTCGCTCAGGAGCGTCACATGGCGCCCGGATTCCGCGTGTTTTGGTTCGGACCGGTGATCTCGCAGATTATTACTCGCGGCCGTCGTGTACGAAACGCTCCCCGTCGACCACTTTCCTGCCTCCCACGTGATCCGGGCCGTCGTCGACGAAGGTGTCTCTACCTGCACATTGTCCGCCTCGTGGTACCAACTCGGAGGCCAACTGACGGCCGGTGAGAAATCCCCCAAGAGGTATTGTTTCTTGCGCAGGGCGAAGTACGGGGCGAAGTGCTCGTCCCAGTCCGCGCTGGTGGTCCATTTGTTCAGGGACCAGGTCGCCCGCTCACTTCCGTTGAGGTTCTGCCCCGCGAGTCGCATCGTGTCGGCTCGCGTGATCGCGGCTCGACCGCGAATGTGGGGTTTGTGGCAGGGAACGGCCTGCGACAAGCCGTATCCGCCGGTGTAGAACGCGAAGAAGGGATCGTTGGGGTGGTGTGTCTGTTCCGCCAAGACTCCGCATTCGCCCTTGAGCGTGTAATTGACATAGGCGTCAACCTGAACCATAACCAGCCCGGAGTCGTGCCCCCATACGTCGATCGAGTCGTGGTGATAGATAATCCCCTCGTCACCGATGTCCTCCCGGACCTTCCTGATGAAGTCATAGGTGAGCAACCAGTCGCCAAGGGAAGCGTTGTCGAAATACCATCCGTCAAGCTTATAGCGCTGCTGGAATTCCCTCATGAACGCCAGGGCCTTCTGCATCGCCCCAGGCTCGGGGCGCGCATATTTGCTCGTCTTGAACGCTGATCCCTTGAAATACGTGATCACTTTGAAATGCAGGTCATGGGCTTCCTTGATGAACCGTTCAATCGACGCGGAATCCGCATAGCGGTACTCGAAACGCTGCTTGGCAGTGTTGAATGTCGGTCGCACGCCGCCGTGAACGCCCTTTCCGGCGCTGAGATCATAGAGACTCTCGAAGAGCACGATAACACCGAAGCCCCGCTTGGCCGCCTCGGCCAGTTGTCTGACGCGTCGCGCCGGATCTTCGAGCCTGTAAACGAAGAAACAGTGTGGCCTGGCGTCGGCGCCGTAGAGCTTCTCAAAATCGAATATCTTCGGAGGAAATACTGAAAACGCCGTGCGCCGATCGGGTGGCATGATGACGGTCAGGCTCTGTGCCTCTGCGGTCGTCACCTTTACGGGACTCTTGGGAAGGGAAAGATGCAGGCTTCCTCCACTCAGGCCCGCCCACATCCTGTCAGCGCCGCGTCCCTTGCACCATGGGGCGTCGGCAGCCAACGATTTGAAGGTATACGTAACCGGTTCGGTGCACACGTTCGAGAGAAATACCATAGAGTCGCCACGCACGTCAAACGAGACCGTACGACCATTGATGATGCACGACCGCTTCGACACCGGGCCCACCGTGAACGGACCGGTTTGACGCTCAAACTCGATCCGTGCCACGGGTCGTGGCGCAACGTCGTTGATGGCCGGGTCGATTCGACGAACGAGAGTCACTCGTGATGGGCCGATCTCGAAGACCCCACCGGTTGTAACCACGGAAACCCGGTCGCCTCCGTCGACGACCGAGACGATCTCCATGCCGTACTCGGCACTTCCACTCGGTACGATCTGGGTCGGCCCACCCTGTGCAACAGCCGACAAGACCACCCACACTAAATGACTGTACGCAAGCACGTGTCACCCTCGACTTCGCCCAACAGCTCCCCTGCGGTTGCGGCTCGGACGGCCGGCGCGGAATCGCGCACGGTCACTCGACTTATCGGCACGTTGCTGCAACACGCTTGATCCCGGCAACTTGCCCGCCGTTCGACAGAGAACGCGAGGGATATCAGAGCGGATCGGCATGCCGTTGCCAAGCATCTTAACTTGTCATCGTCCCGTAGGCCCGACTTGCCCGGGCGAAAGCGTTCCAGTTCGGCGTGCCGGCACCTTGGCTCGCGGTCGGGATCCGTGATTCTGACCAGGTACTCGTCTGCGCGAGCAGCTTCGCCCGGACGGTGCAACGGCGTGCCCTGGCGACGGTGATGCAGCCTGGCGAGCCAGAAAAAAGGTGCATCAAGATGCACTCTACCACACTTTCGTGAGCCGGTGCCTTTGATTACAACTTGACTCGTGGTATCCTGAATCAAGGGTCGCCATCGCGGTTGGGATCCCTCGCAGGAGAATGTAAGCCATGGCGTTGCACCAATCGAAGCTGTGGGGGTGGTCGACGAATCTCGTTGTAGTCTTGCTGTGGTTGGCTTTCCGGCCGTCGACGTCGGCTTCAGCGTCTGATCGGGCCCTGCTGATCGGCATCAATGATTACATCGACCAGCGGATCAACGACCTGCGAGGCTGCGAAAGCGACGCTAAGGCCATGCGGCAGGTGTTGGTGGACGACTACGGGTTTGACGCCTCGCAGATACGAGTTGTTACAGCCCCGTCGGCGAGTCGGAAGGTCATTCTCGACGCGATCGATTCATGGCTGATCGAGGGAACCCGACCGGGAGACCGCGTGCTGCTGTACTACAGTGGGCACGGCTCGCAGAGAAAGTGCGGGGGGGGCAAGCCCGACGAGCCGGACGGCTTCGACGAAATCCTCTGTCCGGTGGACTACAACCCGGAAACACAAGCCAACTGCATCGTCGACGACGAGATCGCCCGGCGTTTGGCCAGGCTTGACGGCCGCAACGTCATCGTGATCGTGGACGCCTGCCACAGCGGCTCGATCACCAAGAGCATCAAGGGCGTCAAAGGCGGTAGAGACCGGTTTCGCGGCGTCGAGACGATCGACACGGCCCAGAGCGTACCCAAGTACATCCCTACGCCGGGGGGTGGGGCGTTCAAAGACATCTTCTTCCGTCCGCCAACGACCTTCGCGGCCGACTCGCCGAACCACGCCCAAGCAGGGCAGCGACGCTCGGACGGGTCGGATGCCGCGGACGCGAGTGAAGGGGCCCAGCGCGTTATCGACGAGGTGCGCGCCAACTACGTGGCACTGACGAGCTGTGCCGATGCTCAGACCTCGGAGGAGATCCGCGTCCGCGTTGGCGACGACTACGTCCGCCGGGGAGCGTTTACGTGGATGCTGGTGGAAGGCCTTTCCGGCCCGGCCGACCGCAACGGCGACGGGAGGGTGACCTACCGGGAGATCATCGAATACGCCCAGCAGCGCCTCCGCGACCCGCGCTACGACCTGACGCAAGCCCCAGAGCTGCGCACCCGTGGCGCCTTCATGGATCAACCCTTCCTGGGCCGGATCCTCAGCAGCAAGGGCTTGGGCAGGGTGATCGAGGTCAGCGGCGACAAGGTGACCATCAACCGCGGCGCTCAGCACGGCGTGTCACGACAGCAGACGTACGAAGTGGCCGGTGCGAAGAGGTATTCCGGCGACGGCGAGATCCAGATCGATGCAGTCGAGCAGTTCCTGGCAGTGGGGCGGGTCAAGGGGCAGATCACGGTCCGCCCAAACGATGTGGTCCGCCCGAAGGGTATCTTCTACAACCCGGGCGGGCTGACGGTGTGGATCCCTACGCCGGTCGGGTTTGACTCGCCCGCCAGCGCGCATGCAAGCCTGTTGCAGCGCATCGCCGGCATCGACGGCATTGTGATGACCGATGACCCGTCCGTGGCGGATCGCACGGTGCGCATCGAGCAGAAACACAGCAGAATGTCGGCAGCGATCTACAGCCGCTTCGGGACGCTGCGCGGTAGGGCGGACGGCTTGGCCAATCCGGCGGCACTTTGCGAAGAAGTCGCGAACCGACTGATCGGCGAACTCCTTATCATGCAGTTGAGCCGGTTGGAGAAACAGAGCGGCGAGCCGGAGTTGCACCTGTGGGTTCGGGGCGGGCGTACGACTTTCGTGGCGTACCGGGACAAGCGCCGGCAGGAGACGATTCGATTCGAATTCCGCACGTCGCGTGATTGCTATCTGACGCTGATCAGCGTCGATGTGACCGGCGAAGTCCGTTGTGACTTGCTCCGGCCCAATTTCTTTGCTCGGGCCGGGAGAGACCACTGCCTGCCGCCGCTCGATGAAGAGCCGTTGTACGTCTATCCTCCGGCCGGGCGAGATGTGATATTCGCGCTGGCGACGGCCAAGCCGCTGCAAACCAGTGACATCGGCACGAAATCGCTTCGCGAGCACGGTACGTCGCGGGTTATCGAATTGATCACCCGCGCCATCGGCCCCCGCCAGGAAAAGACGGACAGACCTCAGAAGTTGTCCGAAGTCGTCCACCTCGCCCGCGAAGGCTGGGCCGTGGCGATGGTGGCCGTGGACACCTTGCCCGAGGAATAAAACCGTCCCTTTCAGCAACGTAGGGTGCATCTTGATGCACCTCTTCAGCTTTCGGCGCCACCCGCGGGCCATACGGACTCCAGGTGAGCCGAAACCGCACGGTTTCCGGCTCCGGATCGAATAGCAGCGTAGGGTGCATCTTGATGCACCTCTTCAGCAACCCAGCGCGGCTCCGCCGCAGCCAACAATGCGCGCAGGACAACAAGAATGTCCAGGATAACAGTGCTCGACAGTCATAAGTTCTTGGCCATGAATTCCCTCCATGGCGGGCACAGGAGCTATTTTAGGCTGCTTTGGGCAATCTGCCGAAGCACCGTTTTATTCGGAGAGGATCATAAACCCTGGAAAACTAGGCCTTTACAACCGCGAGAACTTATGACTGTCG
>Ga0114922_10000259_pt1 | contig 50814 bp, 29 predicted proteins | sample AartaG_FD_100975 | JGI IMG/M metagenome (GOLD analysis project Ga0114922, IMG submission 100975) | Deep subsurface microbial communities from Aarhus Bay to uncover new lineages of life (NeLLi) - Aarhus_00045 metaG | ecosystem: Environmental > Aquatic > Marine > Oceanic > Sediment | place... | reverse complement strand
GAATTACACCCGCGTAACTATCGACTCCGAACCCGCCCAGACAACACAATTATTCACAACCATGATAGCTACGGCCTTTATAACCGACGATATTGACACTATCCTTCAGGCCGGCCTTAAAGCTATTGATAAAAACTGCGATATTCGGCAAATTGTCACAGATGTCCGCAAATGGCATCGCTTATATCCCCAGGATTGGCGCACCACCCGTCAACTCATTAAAGAAAAATATAGCAAACACAACGGCGCAATGAGAGATAGAAACGGATACGAGCTAAATACCGCCTCTACCATTGCTGCCTTACTCTATGGCCGGGGTGACTTCACACAAACCCTTATCAACGCATTCAATTTCGGCTGGGACGCCGACAACAATGCCGCTACTTCCGGCACTATCATCGGAGTAATCAAAGGCTATCGCTGGATGATGCAGCAAAACTGGAAAATAGTTGACCGTTACCATAATACGACACGGGATAACATGCCGATGGACGAAACAATCACCAGCTTCGCCGATAGGATAATAGACCTGTCTGAGCGTGTAATTATCGAAAAAGGTGGACAAAGAAAAAACACCTCCGGCCAAATCGTCTATCATATACCCCTTGAAAAACCAAAAAACATCGCACCCCTGCCCAATCTCACAGACCAGATAACCCGCTTACAGAAAAATATGAAATCCATAATCAAAAACACAATCGTAAACGAAAACGACACCAGAAAACTTGCCTTTGCCGCCTATTCAGCAATCTGCCTCGACCTTGCCCAAAGCATCAGCCAATACCACCCCGAACATTGGTCCAAAGCTCTCGAAGCTCTAAACAAATACCCCAAAGTCATCCAGGTCCTCTTCTTCCACAGCCCCTTCACCGAAGGCGACCACCTCCGAAAAAAAGCACTCGCCGCAGGCCTAAAACAACCAAAACAAAAAACCAAAATCTGGTAGATACGGTTTCAATCCTCTATACGCAATACACGATGTCTAAAATGTAGGGGCAACCCCGTGTGGTTGCCCTGCCTGTCCCGAATTTGTCAAGGGACTCATGTTGGAAGGGCCTCCTTATCATACCGAGTACAACCAAATGTAACGAGTTGACACAAAAGTTTATCCTCGATGTGAGCTGACTTGCTTTTCTGTCGGGGGTCACCCTGAGCGGAGCGAAGCGAAGCCGAAGGGTCTATTTAAAACATTGCTGCGAAGCAGCCGCCGATAAAAGATGTCACTCGTTGTACCAATCTTTACTAAGATCATTCCATGTAGAATTTATCGACTCGATAAGTGCTACCTTTTTTTCACGTTTCCATGCCTTAATTTGTTTTTCCCTGTTAATGGCTGAAGAAGCATCCCTTATTGTTCCAACATACAGCAGTTTATCAATATTGTATTTATCCGTAAAGCCGGGCATTAAGTGGTTTTTGTGCTCATAAACTCTCTTCTTAATATCACCGGTCATTCCCACATATAGCGTTCCGGACTTCCTGCCCATAATATAGACACAAAACGTTTTCATATTAACATTGTAGCTGCATTGACTTGTTAATAAAGGAAGAAAAAATAGTAGCGAGTCGAAAGAACTGTCATCCCGACCGAAGCGGAGGGATCTATTTAACTAAGTGCCCGAAGGGCCTCCTTATCATACCGAGTACAACCAAACTTAACGAGTAGAAACAAGAGTTTATCCCCGATGTGAGCTAACTTGCTTTCCTGTCGGGGGTCATTCCGAGCGCAGCCGAGGAATCTGTTAATTAAAATGCCGACGTAGTCGGCCACAAACGTCTATTCGCTAAGCCTTATCTTGTTTCTGCCATTCCTGCTAAACCTGCCCTGCCTGCCCCGAGTTTATCGAAGGAAGCATGGTCGAAGAATCACCAATAATCAATCGAAAGGTTGGCAGCCTCAAGCCTGTACCCAAGGTACTTGTGCCTAAGGTGCGAAGCTTGGGAATCGCTCGATGCCACATTTCTACCTTCGGTTCGCACTAATTTATAATCACTCCGTGCCTGCGTGACAGTTCGATGCTCATGCTGGCCTTCGGCAGAAATACTACATACTCCTTGGAGACGAAGGGCATTCTTATCATACTGAATGCAGCTGCAGGTAGCGAGTTGACACAACCGTCACCCTGAGCGCAGCCGAAGGGTCTATTTAAAACAGATGTCATTGCGAAGGAGCCGAAGGCGACTGCGGCAATCTTCGTTTTTCAACTCAAAACTCAAAACTCAACACTCAATTTATCCCATAGGGAAACTGAATTGAGAAATCTGGCACACGATATGACATTTGTACACGTTAAAAGGCAAATTCATGCAGTTCTTGTAAAGTCTGCTTTTTCCTTAACCAGCAGGAAACTTCGTGTATTCGATTGAATTCTGTTGAACCGCGTGTAACGCACGGGCTCAATCGCGACGCGCAGCGGCGTCGAATTGAAGCCCATTGTTCGGCCCTCACTATTGAGGGAGAGTCGTACTTTGTTTGATTAAACAGACTTCCTTACACTTTTTGATAATTGAGACAGATGTATCAACTCTGTTTCCATCTTTTTCATGCTTTACCAAAACTGTGCACGAGATTCTTCCTGGAAGCCGGTTCGTATGCAACTCTTCCGTGGTTATTTCGGCTTGCTTTCCAACCATCGTCAGTATCTGTGGCCTTGTAACTATGCTTTCTCCGTTGGGGTTGGTTTCAGTAATGGTGATGTCAACAGTATACTGCCGAGGCCTGCCATGTTCATCAGCCATTAGCATGGGCCGGACAACTGTGTCTACCTCATACTTAACTGGCTTGGCTTGACAGCTGGCTATTACGATAGTTACCAGGATAAGTAGTAGTACCTTGTGTGAATACATATATGTTTCTCCTTTGCGTTGACTAACACTGCGGGTCTGGGGCGGCGAAGTACGAGCCGTCCCTAGCACCCGCATGTTAGCGTATCATTAGTCAAAGTCCAGTTCTTCCTAGTCTAAGGCAGCGTCTGCCTCCTCGCCGGCTCCCACTCCATAGTGTTCGTAATAATCTTCGTCTTCCACTGCATGTAAATGAAATACGACGCCATCGTATATCCCAATGTCGGAGAGCTTGTCTGAGTCGGAATACGCGAACTTTGCGCCTTCCCCCGATGCCAAAACTGCACGGAGCCGTCTTTGTTGTGAACGCGATAGCGCGCGCCATTCTGCGTGTGCCTTAACATCGACCAAGACCCATTTGAGTTTGAAGTTAACAAAACCTCCAGGATCAGCGTATTCACTAATCCCGAGGCCAGATTGCCCTTTTTGCGATAGCCATCGGACGCTGACTATAGGCGACACCAAAAGATTGCATAGCCTTCCTGTATGAGCAGATTCAATAACAACTCTAAAAAGTTCCTTCGATGTTTTTGGAGACCTGACAAGTGTTGCAAGTTCTCGGGCAAGAAGCTGAGGACCTAGGTCGTATTCCCGATACGCAATATTGCACAGTAACGGATACTGTTCGAGGACTTCGTCCTTCGAGTTGAGAATAAGCGGCAACACACGTTTGATACCCGAGTTGTTCTGAATTGCTAGCGCCGCGCCCAATTCGGACTCTGGCCAACAGCGTTTAATGAAATACCGTGACAGACATAGCAAAATGAAGCGCGATCCCCGAAGGCCGTCGTTAATACGTAGCGCAATGTTGTCACCCCAGCCAATCTCCATACTGTCCAGCCAAAATGTAACTCCTTCTGCGGCCAATGCCTCAGCTAATGGTAGTATATACCTTTTCTTATCCAGCCCTGCATGGCAAATGAAAAGGTCTTGTAATGATTCCATCGCAGACTCCTGGCTAACAATGTATATATGGTTTCCATCTAAGACGCCGGACCTCTCTGAGTGTCCGTATAACACTCCTTTACCCAAAGTCCATACTCATATGATATCATATTCATTCCCTAACGCACGTGGTCAGTCGCGACGCATTAGCGGCGTCTCATTGGAACCGCTTGTTGGGGTTGAATACATCACGATTAAGCGAGACTAACCGCCCGACCATATCTTATTCCCTATCTGCTGGATCAGGTCTGTATAATCTTCTAACGTCCATGGAACATCCTTGGGATTGATCTGTTCTCCTCTATCCTTTGCCAAGAGTAGAACAGCTGCCCAATGATCAGAATCACCCGCCATGTTTTTGTAATTGCTCTTTGCGAGCTCCGCGAAGACTTCAGCCGCTCGTTCCGAAGCCCTTTTTATAGCGTTAGAAAGTGCTCCGAGGTCCAAAAGGCCCAGGAGTTGCGCAATTGATACCAACTGGATATCACCTTCAACAACTAACTCATCGGTCCCCAGTCCAACCGCTGAAGCCGTTTGGGCAATTGAAGCAACATCCCGTGATGTACGAAGGTATTCCAGAACGGACAACCGATCAAGAGCAACGGTTGATTCACCGGCTGATACACGAGCCGATACACTTTCTCGCACTTTCTTTTCCTCTTTTTTCAATTCCACAAACTGTTCGTCAGCCAGCTCAAGAAGACCCGCTAGGCGTGTGAGTTTCCTGCGGAACTTGGCAGGTATTTCGTTCTCGCGTTTGTATTGAAGGCGGTGAGAAATAGCGGCCCATGCATGCTGGAGTACCGTCCGAATTTGTACCTCAGCCCGTAACTGAGCGAATCCTTCCCATTCTCGCAAAGAAGCACGGTCTGGGCCGAGAGCAATAATCTTGTGTACGGACAAATAGCCAAACTGGTCTGGCGCGAGAATCTTCCGCTTGTCTCCACTCTGACTTGCATCGACGTCGAACTCTGTGTCAATCAACTGGGAAACAATGTCAGCATCGTCTGTAGTATAGAGGACCACCCTTACTCCTGCTAGGTCCGGTATATCATTCAATGGATCTACATATTGTTTCCCCGGACGATTGAGTTTTTCATAAAAGCTCTCAACAGTCTTCGCACGACCCTCAATAGCGTGATAACGCACATTAGACAGCTGAAGTAGCTCTTCAAGTAGTAGTTCTAGCTTCTCCACGAACCTTACATAGGTCGGACGTAATGTGGTGAAAGCTTTTAGATGTTTATTTTGGTATTTCTGTCGATTGCTCTTGCGTTTCTTCGTCATACGCTAAGGTTCCCCCAACAATGTATATCTGGTTTCCGTATAATATCCCGAACTTCTCGTCGTTAAGATTAATCCCGGCCGCTGTTCTACTCCGATAAAATACAGACAATGTTTGTCTTTTTCAAGAAAGAAACTTGCCCCATAAGAAACATTTCTTCATTTTTCTAATTAACCAATCCCATTATGAACCTGTACTGTGCTGCCTGCGGTTCGGCTCGACGCCGCATTTCTACCTTCGTTCGATACTATTTATATTTACTTCGTCCTGCCTTAAGGCATCCCTTACGGGAATGACAGGACTTCCGTATTCTGTTTGATTCTCATGCTGGTCTACGGTAGAAATGCTATTCAACTGCCCGCTCTTATCTATGTGCCTATAAGGCACCTCATGCTGGCCTCCAGTAGAAATGCTATATAACTTGCCTACCCCACCTCCAAAAATCCCATACATCCCGATTCAAGAGCAGCTTTCATAGCGTCTATTTCAATAACCAGTGGTCGAAGACGCCATCTTTGACAGAAGCTCACTTCGTGAAAAAGATAGCGGCCAGAACACCAAAGCTTGCTAAAAAAACCACTCAATACGCATCACACAATACACAATACGGGCGAAAAATCGCCCAATTTTCGACAAAAAACGCTGGTAATTTTTGACAAATTTCACCCTGAGCGCAGTCGAATGGGTCTAGCACACGATATGAGATTGGTACACAGTCGCAAGTCAAGTAGATTTTTGTTTTTTTAAGTTGATTTTTGTCGTAAATATGGTATAATACCCACCTGTTAGATAGAAATCTAACGCAAACCCCCAGGAGGGGAAGATTCAAGCAAGCAGGCCAGGTCATAGGTTAGTAAACCAAGCCAAATTTATCCTTTTATCATTCGTTTAAGGTCTTAAATGATGAATATTCAGTTAAAAATGAATAAAACTCATCTAATCAAAGGAAAAATCACAAAAATTGGTATAACTTTTTGTGAAAACAAACCCAATTCACCAATTGTCCAAATGAACTTATCTTTCTATATAACAACGATTTATACGATTTTTAACAGTCTGACAAAAGTCAAAAACAAACCCAATCAAAGCCAAAACAAACCCAATTCAAACCCAATTGCCGAAAGCCCAAAAATGAACGCAAATCAATACAAAACAATGAATTATGAGATTTTTTCTCACTTACTGGGTGAGAAAACAAAGCCAAACAAAGCCAATTCAAACCCAATTTGGCCGCTTTGTACTCATAATGATTCGCCCATTGATATTGTTTCTATTGCTAAAATAGGTAAACCTATATATCATAACCAAAAATTTATGATTAAGAATATTTCACAGGAGGTAAGAATTCCAATGAACAGAATAACTAAACATTTTGCAGTGTTGGCAATCTGCCTGATTAATGTGATCCTTATCACTCAGGCGCAAGCTGAACCACCTTCAATTTTGTCAATTCGACCAAACTCAAGATCAATTGGCCTTTACGAAAAATTCGAGCTGCGTATAGATATCAAGGCTGCTTACACCAATCCATTTAATTCCAACGAGATTGACTTCACAGCAGAATTCACCTCCCCTTCCGGCCGCAAACAGCAAATCTGGGGATTCTATAATCCATCCGGCTGGAGCAGTCTCTGGATGGTTCGATTCTCTCCAACAGAGAAAGGCACCTGGCGATACGTGGTATCAGTCAAAGATTCCCAGGGAACGGCAAAAAGCCGCACGGGTTCTTTCACCGCCATAGATTCGTCACATCACGGATTTATCACAATCGCACCAAACCAGCGATATCTAAAATATAGCGACGATTCTTCGTTTTACGGTGTCGGCCTGTGGTACAACGACAGCTACGAACAGTTTAACGAAGGCAGAATCACTGAAGAGGGACTTGACAATCTAAAGAGTCGCGGAGTGAATTTTATAAGCTTTTTCCCGACTCCTCTTGAAACCATGGGCTCAGGCCTGGGCCGATACGACCAGAACCGCTGCGGCCGTATGGACCAGCTTTTTCAATGGTGCGAAGAGCGCAATATACATATAAGCTGGAACATCTGGTTCCATTCGTATATTTCTATGGCGGTCTGGGGCGGCGGCAACGCAAGATACAGAAATAATCCCTATAGTCTTGTCAGCAGCGCAACTGATTTCTACGGCAGCAAAGAGGCCTGGAAATACCAGGAGCAGCTCTACCGATACATAATTGCACGATGGGGATATAGCCGGGCTCTGTTTCTCTGGTTTGTCGTCGACGAGATTAATGGTACCGAAGGCTGGACCAAAGGAGATAAAGCCATAGCCGAACAGTGGTGCCGTAAGATGGACAGCTATTTCAATGAACACGACCCATATAACCGCCCCACCACAGGCACCCAGAGCGGAGGCATAGGCCAATGGTGGCCCGAAGGGTATAAAATATTCGATATAGCCGGCCGGGAAATATACGAAGCACAGGGCCATCCAATGCCCAAAAGCGGAAAGCTCAGCCCCCGGGATGAAAGCCCAATCCGAACCAGCTACAATAATTATGCAATCCAGACACAAAACCTTTGGAACGGCTTCAATAAACCGGCCATCATTGGCGAGTGTGGTTGGGACCATACGTATTATGAGCCCGGCATGCCCGGATATCTCGCTATCTATCATAATGCATTATGGGTCAGCCTGACGAACGGATCATGTACGACGCCGTTCTGGTGGTCATTCTCCGACTTCATAAATGATAGTGTCGTAACCAACCAGATACTTAATTTTGCAAGGTTCGTTTCAGATATTGATTTTGCAAATTTTTATCTCGAACCCGCTAAGATTTCTGCCGGCGATTGTGATGCATGGGCCATGAAAAGTGATAAACTTATTTTCGGCTGGGTTGTCAATGCACGCACGAGCGTAGCCAATGAGACATTCACAATCTCAGGATTGCCCGAAGGCACTTATGAAATTCGATTGTACCGGACATGGCGTGGCAGATTCATGGACAAACAGACCATCAAATCACAAAACGGCACACTCACCTGTACGATACCGGAATTGAAGACCACAAGGGGCCATGCTCTGCATATTGGAAATGATATTGCTTTCAAAATAGTGCCAAAATAACCACCTTTCGGACTCGGACCTTTTATTTAGGATCTAAAAAGGAATTGACATAATGAACAGCAAATTGCTATATTCCAACAGGTTAATTATTGAAGCGCCCGTAGCTCAGTAGGATAGAGCATCGGTTTCCTAAACCGAAGGTCGGAGGTTCGAGTCCTCCCGGGCGTAGTTCACAACTCACTGAAAACAAACCACTTACGAAAACAGACACTCCCGACACTGAATCTGAAAAACAAAATCTTGCTCTCAGCTTGTTTTTTGAATCGGAAAATGACCCGGGTTTGAAGCTGATTTTGCAGCGTTGGCCGGAACTTCCGGAGCATATCAAAGCGGCAATTAAGACTTTAGTGGAAGCTCATAAAGGAAAAGAATTCCAAGGTACTAAAGTTACTGGTAGTCAATCGCCTGATTAAGTCCAGCTCTGAATTTTATGTGCATCATCACTGGTTTGATCAGACGGCAATGGATTTTTTGCTTGATAGCGACTTTCAGGTTGCTGAGAAGAATCGCCTGTATCGTTGCCTTGGCCGCATTTTACCCTACAAAGATGAACTTTGCCAGCATCTCAAAGAACAATGGGAGACTATGTTCAAGCTTCAATACGATGTTTTGCTGTATGATTTGACCAGCACCTATTCCGTATATCATGGCCACATGTGTGAACATCGTGTGGTCATGAAATGTTTGCTCTCAGTTCTTTGGTCCGTGTAGCCCAAAACCACTACACTTTTCAATAACACTATTGTGGCTGTGTTTAAGGGCATTTAACCGGTTCAATTGTGTTCCGACTAAATCCCGATCTTTACGGAAGTGACAAAAAACACAGAGGGCTCTTCTGAAGATCGCGTGCAATTTTTGCAGGGGGTCTTTGAGTTTTTTGAATTATTATTGTGCCAATATCGCCGCAGACCCGGAGGTAACCAAATTCGCAGAATGCCTGCAATAACTACACAAAGACTAAGATAGCGTCCACCATTAGTTCAGATTTCTTACGATATTTGAATCTTTCCATAATTCTGTGCGGTGAGCCGCGCTTTTTGCAATTTCCATAGGAAAGTTGTATATGTTCTTGTGCTTCATTGTGCTACGAAGCGGTTTCTTGCTTCGAGTTTAATTCATAATGCTCTACATATGAGATCTGAGTGTTTTTGCTAAGCACCTTAATAGTAAGGACTGAGAATGCTTGCAAAAGACACACCCCAACAAATATTTAAAATTTCTGTGAATTTTTGAATTTACAGTTGAAGCTGATTCCTATTATATTATTATTGTATAACGTTTAACTCATAAATCTGACTATCTATGTTTGTTTCATCGGTTGTAAAAGCGGAACTGCTTCGCGAGATATAGACTATCAATTTTGAGCTTTGGGGGTTTTTGATGTCAAGCATTGCGAAGAGCGCTAATAGCATAGAGGGTGAACGAAACTGGCAAGTCCTGAAGAGAGTAGAACTTGCTGCCAGAATCTTTAGGGAACATGGCGATCTAATCCGCGATATAATACGCTTTAACGTGCCTAAGGAAGCAGACGCAGACGATATTTTCCAAGACTTTTTTTTGTCTCTTGTTTCCAGACCAGTTCCTGATACGGTGCAAAATATCAAGGCATATCTCTACCGAGCTATTAAAAATGACATTACTGACGCCAGCCGTCGGACAAAAAACTACAAATCTACAGTTCAAAGATATGCCCAATGCCACAAGTATAGGACGATGAGGAAGCGGCCCAATAACATTGTAGCTCAGTCCGAGAAGGTGCAAAAAATCTTCCAAATAATCGAACACAAACTACCACCACGTGAATTTCAGGCTATTACTGAACGTTTTGTCCATGACCACAGTATTAACGAGGCCGCGAGAAGAATGCACATCGGTGAAAAGACTTATTCTCGGTATCTTTGGTTGGGACTAAGGAAAATACGTAGTATTCTTATAAATTCTGGCATGATGAATTTCGGTAATTCCAACATGTGAAAACACAATAGAGTATTGAGAAGACCTTACGCACTCGATGGTTTCCTGAATCTAGTACTCAGTCCGAGCTAAAGTGTCGGGTATAGCTTTCTCATTTTTATTCGGACCTCTGCTCTAATAAATTGTCAGTCTGTGCCTGTTTTGTTTACCGAATCACTTCGGCAAAAAAACCTAACAGTCTTTATTCTGTGGACTGAGTACTAGTGCTCTTTCACGCGTTGATTGACGGATAAAGCTTCAGTTTAATCCTTGCATCATCAGTTGTAAATCGCCAGTCAACCTTTGTTTCTTTAGCATTCCGCTTTTCTGCCCATGCGTCCACCTCACTTGCCAAATTCGCTATATTATACCAATTTTAGTTATTCATTGCCGATTCAATCAAAGGAAAAAGACATAAAGAATGATCCTCAACGAATTTGTTACTAATCTTTTACTGTTATCTGAATCCTTTTTTTGGTACCAAGTTCAACATATAGGCGGTTTAGTCCGCTTATATGGTGGTATTGGTAAGCGAGAGAGGTATATACCCTGAGGCTGAACAAGCATGGCATTAAGCTTTAGACTATTATGTGTGAGAATAGTGAAGAATCAAAAGACCGGTTTGCACTACGAAGAGCAATTAATAGCGGTGATTCTGACGCAATTACTTACCTCTATAAAAGGTATAAGTCTTTTCTGACAAATTACATAGAACGAAAAGTCGCTTCCAACAGTGATGCTCAAGACCTTGTTGAAGATATATTTCTTTGCCTTTGTGAAGGTAAATGTAAGTACCCTATAAATGAAGATGTTCGGGGGTATCTGTGCGGAATAGCTAAAAACGTTGTTCAAAGCCACCTAAGAAAGAAAAAATATCAGATTCGTACAAGTCGTCTGTGGAAAGATGAGAAATATCCTGAGTCTTTACAGCCTTTCAGGGCAAACACGGCAGGTCAGCCTGAAAAAACTCTTGAGCTAAGTGAGTTCAGAAAAGCACTGCAAGAGGCAATAGCTCAGTTACCGGAAAAATCTCGCCAGGCAATAGAATTGGTGTTGATACAGGAAATTAGACCCTGTCATGCTGCTGAAAAAGCTGGTTGTTCACCTGTTGTTTTTCGTAATCGGCTGAGCCATGGCCTGAAAACACTGCGGAAAAAATTTTCAAAATTCTATCTTACGTTTGGGGTGTTTTTTACCACGTACCTTATAGAAGACGTATTCTTATGACAACGAAGAGGAAACTTATGAAAGATGAGTTTGTTGAACCGATGAACTGCAATGAAGTCAGGCAATTTTTGCCTTTCTTCGTCTTGGGTGGCAAGGGGATGAGTCTGGATGAAAGAGCCGCGATGGAAGAACATCTACAGTTTTGCCGTCGCTGTGCTAAAGAGTGTATGGAAACAAAGGCCATTATTGGCCTAATTCAGGATAACCTCGATTACCTCATAGAAAGCCGGGTTTTCTCCATGCCCGACCCTCAGGATATAGCAAAAGAGCCCGCTACCGAAGAAAGCTGTCGACAATTGTTGGAAAAACTCGAACGCACCGAAGCAAGAAAAACACACAACAAAAGAGTCCGGCAGGCTAAAAAAATCCTTAGGATTTCCAGTCGTATTGCGGCTTGTTTAGTTATCGGCATATCTGTTTTTTTTGGACTTTTGGTTTATATAAAGCCTAAGATTGCCCCAGAGCCTATTTCGCACCAGGTTGCTTTATCTCCAAAACCTTCTGCCAAGATTGAGTTAGTGTCAGAAAATGGCAGCATCCTAATTCCCACCAATAAGCAAATAGCTTCTGCCGATGAATTAATGACGCTTGTTATCAATGGCAAACACCGCATGGTGATGAATATCAATACGGTTTTTGCTATCGAGCCGAAGGTAGAGAACAGCAATGTTGGTTGTCTGGTTAAGCTTTATTCAGGCCAGATTTACACTCATGTTGAGCATGATGGGAATTCATTCATCGTTGATACGGCTCATGGCAAAGCTGTAATTACAGGTACTACTTTTGACATCAAAGCTACAGAAGATAGTACAACATTGGTGGTTAGTGAGGGAACAGTTCAATTCGAATCAGAAAAGGGTGTTGTAAATGTGGCAGCAGGTCAAAAATCCAAGATAATTGGCCGATCTGCTCCGTCAATTCCCGTATCATGTAATACAGCCGAACTCACTGCATGGGCAACTGGTTATGAACCTGGGCCTGTATTAGCGCAGGCCGAATCAGATACCGATCCCTGGTACCTTCCATTGTTGCCTGAAAACAAACCTATTATTCTTGAGGAAATAGACTATGATCACTGGGTTGAGCAAAAACAAGACTGGTTCAAACAGGAATTCCCATGGATATTCGAGCTAAAGGAAGCATTAGCCAAGGAAGGTATTAAGGTCGATTATCCTGAACTTCTTATCAAGAGTGGTGATGTTTGGCAGTTTGCATGCTTACAGACAGTACCTACAAGATTCTCCGCGCCTACTTTTAATTCTTTACTAAGATTAGCCAATAACTACGGCTTTGACAAACAGTGGTTATTGGAAAATGTCCCTGCAGCTAAATCTACGCTGGAAAAGCCAGTATTATCAGATAATAGTTTTACCGGCTTGAAAGCATTTGAGCGATGGCTTAAATACCTTGATGAAACAGAAGAATTAGCACCACCTACATCTATTTATTCATACCATGCCAGCAAGTACTTTGCTGAAACGAGAAGCTTGGTCTGGTTTGCGGTACGAGATGGCAAGTATGATTTAATAGACAAGAAACGTGCTGAAATTTTGGTTTTGTTGCAAGAAGAAGTTACTGTTGCTTGTATGTGCCAAAATGAGGCGTTGTACACGTCAGATAAACATAAACCGTCTTGTTGTAATAGATGTCAAGAGCCGATTGATAGTGTTGTTGGGTACATAGAAACAATGAAAGCTCTTGAAGAAAGGATTGCAGAATATGAAATCGCCAAGTGACACAGTTTTAACGTTATTAGGAGTCCTGTTACTAACGGCATCTTTCCTAAAAGGTTGATAGCTCTTGACCGAACCTGTTGTTAATGATGATACTTGGCCATATAAGGTATTTTCGATTTTTACAGTTGAATTTGAAATTGCCTTGGGAATCTGGCTGCTGGAAAATGTTCCATTAGCTAAATTAACAATCCTGTACTTCAGAAAGAAAAACTCATCAGCTTAGAAGCATTTGAAAAATGGTTAAGTCGTTTTGAGGAAGCAAGGCATTGTTCAGGTGAACTTGAATCTGCAATCCTTTGGTATTCACTATGTGTCAACAGATATGTTACCAAATGTAGAACTTTGCCACTGCTACATGCAAGAAAAGAACAAATGGGTTATGAGTTCGAAAGTGAAGCCAATTTGTTAGATGCCGATGCGTAATCGGCATCGAATGTTGATGAGCAAAGAAAATATATTAGTGAGAATAAATTTTGAAAAACACCAGCAAAAAGTGAAAAAACGTAAGATATTAGGGCTCTTCTATTGGCAATTTTTCAAAAGGGCAGAAAGTGAGGTGTTTTATGAAAGTTACTGATTTTGGAGGTTCACCATTAGGTGGGATTGAGCCTTTGTGTGGTTGTGGTTGCACCTGCCAGTGTGCTTGTGGTTGTGAACCCTGTTCAACATACTCCTCAACTCACAGCCGTACACAATCGAGGGCCTCAGCCCAGCTTGCGAATCAGAAAAGTCCAACCGTTCCCTAGTACAGAACATTAATAGTAAAAAAAAGACCGCCCTGTTGTTCGAGAGAGCCCTAATATCTATAAATTAACCGTGCAGAGTTTTCCGGTACGAACACCGGAATCGGAAATAATACCTCACCAGAAGGTGAGAAAAAGGTTTCGAAGCGTGGCTTAGTAATAGGAGCAAAAAAATGAAAACTCATAAAAGTGATACTTTGTATGATATAGTTGAATATGTCAAGAGAATCTTTCCCGTGCCTCCAAGATGCCATCTGTTTCGAACGGCGAGACAAGACTATGCATATGACACGAATACGGGAGAAATCATCACATGCGACATTGTGTCCATAAACATTATTAAACATCTAGGCAAACCTGATTTTGGAGAATCTGTGCATGAATTAATCCAAAAGCATGGCGACGAACTTGTTGCTGATAGCCTGACGCAATTAGTGAAGCTATCGGCAGATCGAGAGCCCCCATTATTCTCAACAAGGGGCCCGACAGAAATTCGCTACTATCTGGGCTTCCATGAGTTCAAGGAGCTACTTGAACACAAGCTCGAAAGCGTAGTTGTCTCGCTTACAAATAACTGTAATATGGCATGTCGCTATTGCATATACTCCGGCGAACACACCGCTCGTGCTACACATGGCAGTGATGTCATGTCGAAAGAGACTCTCCAATCCACATTGGAATACTTTGTTGAACATTCTACAGAAACAGAACTTCCCCACTTTGGTTTCTACGGAGGTGAACCAACTTTGACGCCGGAACTAATACGCTATGTAGCAGATTATTTGACTGAGAAATTTGGCAATAGGCGATATACAGTTGGTGTTGCATCTAATTTCTTTAATGTCAGTAACGAAATGCTATCTTTATTCAGAGACCGAGACTTCTTGGTTTACGTCAGCCTCGATGGGCCACAACATATACATGATAAGTGGCGAATTAGACCAGATGGCTCTGGTACCTTTGCTCAGGTGATGAAGAATATGCGGAGGCTGAAAGAGCTTGATCCAGATTGGTATAGCCAAAAAGTATCGATAGTATCGACTATGACCCCGCCCTTTAACCTATATGACCTGCGGAACTTTTTTGAAAATGAAGACTTGATCCCTAGCGGTAACAATGCACTTCGATTTAACTTTGTAGAATCTGAAGAGAGTAGCGCCCCTGATTGGACACCTGAGCCTTCTCAAATGAAGTCCTACATGCAAATGCGACAAGAGTATTTAAATAAGGCGCGCCTCGGTAAATTAAGTGACTGGGAAGGAAACCGATTTATCAAATCATTGTTTGACCAAGAATTCTTAAACATTTATCGACGACATCGTAACAAGAAATCTTTCCCAGATTCGACTTTTCCAGGGGGTATCTGTGTGCCCGGGAAACGGAAGATATATGTACAGTCGGACGGAACTTTTCTACTTTGTGAGAGAGTGCCCGAGTTCAAACCCTTCGTTATTGGCAATTGCCAAACGGGAATAGACTCATCAAAAGCGTATCAATTATGTCAGGAATTTGCTGAAATAAGTGCCGGTGAATGTGCCCAGTGTTGGGCGGTGTGCTTATGCGATTCAATTTGCTTTAGGGATGCTTTCAATGACGACGGTCCCTCGCCACAAATAAAGCACGCGGCATGCAAGGTATTACGCAACCATAAGTCGCAATTACTCAGTGAAATGTGTTCGGTATTGGAGGAGAATCCTAAGGCATTTGATTATATGGATTCGATTACCGTACGGTAGTCCGATTTAGTGAACAGCTTAAGCTCGACAGTTGTTAAGTTTAAAGCAGTTTGTACGAACATACAGGATTTCTAACGTCATATGATTTTGTACAGGAACTGAACACGACATAGACCTTTTTGTTCAATGAGAGACCAGCTATAGGCAGTCAAATATAAAATAAGAAATTTTGTAATTTTGCTCTTTGACAAGTGAAGATTCCTCAGGATTAATTGGAGCGACTTCATGGTAGATACAGGCACCATCCAAGCTACGGTGCATACTCGCTGAGTTTGTCGCAGCGTGCCAGACCTTTTTCGCCTGAGCTTGTGCATGTTTACCTCGTGGGGCTTTTCGAATCACTTCAGACAGTTCTTCTCGATTCGATCCATATTCAAGATGTCTGTAGGGATTGGTGCTGCGAACAATAGCTTTTGGCTGGTGACGTAATCGGCTGGTGACGTAAAATGGGTCTTTGAAGAATTCTTCGTACTCCGGCCAGATCAGATGCAATCGGGACCAGATCAACTGTTTCAGAAAGGCTGTTTGTTAGACCAGCCGATAACGCATGCGTGTTAGTTTCGGCATGTCATGCCCACCTCACCCGGGACAAGAGCAGCTTATATTCGCTGTTTTTTAAGCAGTATAGCGATGTAAAAGGCATCAATCTTATCTGTTTTGCGCTTATGGATGCCTTTTTTGGCTTGCTGATCTGAGTATTGTTTGATCCTCTCGGTTAATAATGCAGAGGACATGTTTGTTTTTGGCAATATCGATGCCACGGAATCGTATGTATCGTTTCTTTCTGTTCATTCTTGATCAGGTATCCCGGCAACCTTGCTAGTCCGCAACCTCATTCGTTATACAGAGTGTCTCCCGAAATATCGAGATCTCCAACCAGCTCACACGTGGCTTTCTAATAAGGGCCAGCAGTCTTTCTAATGAGGCCGAGCTTCAAGGAGAATGCACGCTGATCATGCCCTGATCTATTTGTTAAACGGATTCCAGGATTTTGCTGGTTACCTGGTCAAATTATCAGTAACTTTTCGCGTAAAGTTTGGCGCTGCTGTGCGTATCGGCAGAACCTGATAATAACCGTTAGGCGATAAGACAGAGAATGGCTGATAGGCAATCAGCTTCAAATCGATGAGTAGATCGCGGGCAATTTCAAACTATTGAAAATCCAGTGGGAGGATGTCACAGATTTTTTCTTTTCGGTAAAAGCTGACGCCATTTCGATCTGCTACCAATACCAGGAACAGATAAAACACCTAGTCCTGGTGGGTCATAACGGCAAAATAACTCTCTTGCAAAAGGTGGTGATCTACCCAAGCAAATGAGCCATTGACTTTTCTTGTATTTTTGGGTTGTGGAACGTGAACTTTTGGCATAGCATATTAACTCCTAAAAAGGCCAGGCGATTATAAATACCTGCCGAGACCGCCTCGATCAACGCATTTCGTCGGCATCGCCGCCCCATCGTCCCGCCCATCTGATGGTATTTAGAGAAAAAAGGAAATATCACATTTAGGGACAACTTTTTCAAGAGCGGCTTTTTTCTTTCCTGAGAATCTTCCAAAAAAGTAAATCTAGTTTCGGCTTAACAGCCGGAAGTAAAAGTGGAGCCATATACATCTATTAATCCCTTTTAGGACAAGTAAAAGTAAAGGGGATTCAATGGGATCAATAAGTAAATTCATTAACTGTACTATATGAGGAACTGCTTACTATGCGAGTAAAATATAGAATTTGTGTTTTTCTGATACTGGTAATTGCTATTCTGGTCACGGGAGTGCTTCTATGGCTATGGTATCCGTCGCAGAACCGACTGCTTCAAGAGAGACCTCGCACAATCTCTGTAGCAAATCAGATGAACTCAGCGAGAAACGCGAAGAATACACAATCACACGCCTTACCGGCAACAGAGACAAGCACTAACGAAACACCTGATTTGTCCGTTAGTAAGGTTGAAACGGTCATCGACAACACGTATAATGATTTGCCTGAGCCCTTCACAGAAGATGAGATAGACAAGCTGTTAACAAGGGTAGATATTATGATGGCGGGGGAAGATACTATGAAGATATGGAAGACCCAAGACAAGATAATGAAACTGTGGCCGGTGTATAGTAATATTAGAGATGAGTTGCACAATGAGCTTTCCCGCAAGTTGAGTCTAAATAATATGTCGGAGGAGGAACTTCTTGAAACCGCTTTAAAGTTCCGGGAGAAGTTTTGGCAGACAGGGGGCGGATTCTCACAAGACTCATATAGGTATGCTTATAGGGCCCGTCTGCTGTTGGAACTGGCTCATGATAGAAATCCAGAAAACTTGGCGACAACAGACGAGCTTGTTGAAACAATCCAAACAGCTCACCCATCTATTATGTTTGATGAGGAAACGAACAAGAAAGTGCGGAATAATGAAATTGGAAAAACACTTTTGAAATTGCGTTCAGAGCAGTTTAAGCAAATTAAAAGGGAAATTTACCAAGATGGGCGATTTCCCACTTTGCAGGATTTTATACGCGCTGTCGATTTGGCTGTGCTTCTCAGCATATATGATAACCCATCAGCCAAGGAAGTGGTCGACTGGCTACAACGTGAATCAGACCGTGGCGATTGGGCTGCTTACAGAGGGAGCCTATACGAATTTCAGAGTCATTTGAGCCGGAACAGAGCTTTCAACTTTAACATCTACACTTCGACTAAGAGCAGGGTCGGGGAGGAACCAAGGTATGGTCGGCGTTACCCATCATTTCGTGGCCCCAATCCTGAAGAGCGAGGCTTGGTGCTTTGGTCCCAACTTCCTGGTGATGAATTACATTTCCATCATGTCGAGAAATAACAGTAGGAAAAAAGTGAGGTATCCAACCATATGGTTGTTAATTCACTTAGAAGCAAGAATTATAAACAATTCTTTGGTCAACACTGTCAAAATATATTTGTAGGACTAAAGCAGGTGCCCCGTATCCTCAAGTTGGTATGGCAGGCATATCCGTTTGCCGCTATTACCATACCGTCCCTTGCACTTCTCAGTGGTCCGCTTTCGGCTTTATACCTTTATAGCTGGAAGAAGGTTATTGATGGGGTAGAGCTGTGGTTGCGGGGTGATACTGCTAGTGGACGAGAGAAGATCGTCTTATTCATGAGCCTTGGTTTTATTATTGTATTGGCGCAACTTGGTCTTGAGCGGCTCCTTCGTTTTATGGAGCAGTTGCTACAGTTGAAGCTCACACACTTTATCCAGAACAAAATCTTGATACAGGCCACAACATTGGACATGACATTCTTCGAAACGCCATCGTTTTATGATAAACTGCAGCGGGCTCAGCAAGAGGCTGCTGCACGGCCATATACGATTCTATCCTCGCTAATCGCTGGTGCAAGACAATGTGTTACGCTCTGCTCGTATATGGTAGTGCTGTTTACACTATCTTGGTGGACTCTTCCTTACATATTGTTGGTAACAATGCCGGGCTTATTTATTCAAGCCAAATTTGGTCGGCTACGGTGGACCATCCAGTACAACAGAACCCCAGAAGAGCGGCGAATGTTTTATTATCAACACCTGCTAACCTCCCGCCCTGAAGCTAAAGAAATACGTCTGTTTGGTTTGGCAAACTATCTTATCTCACAGTGGCGGAAGATGTTTTGGCAATTCTACCAGCAGGACCGTAGGGTGGCAGCGAGGCGAAACCTGTCTGAGTGTGGAGTTGTTGTCGTGCATACTACTGCGACTGTGGGGTTCTATGCTTTCGCAATCTATCGAACCATTACCGACCCACTAGTCACCATTGGTAGCTTATTAATGTATACTCAAGCAATGGAGCGAAGTGTTGCCTCAATGTCCGTAGTTTTTCAGGCTATTGGATCCCTTTATGAGAATGGTCTTTATATAAATAACCTGTTCGATTATCTTTCGCTACAGCCCCTGGTATGTACTCCTAAGGCCCCTGCGTTGGTACCGAAACAAATGCGCCAGGGAATCAATTTCAAGTCCGTAAGTTTCCGATATCCTGGCACCACCGAATATATCCTAAACGATATTTCTTTTGAAATTAGCGCAGGCGAGCGGATTGCGATTGTGGGAGAAAATGGAGCAGGTAAAACTACATTGGTGAAACTGCTGGCAAGGCTTTATGATCCGCAGCAGGGGAAAATCACTGTGGATGGCATTGACCTCCGAGAATTCGATCCTGGTAACTGGTACAAGCAGATCGGGATCATTTTCCAAGATTTTGTTCATTATTGCGTAACTGCGCAAGAGAATATTGGATTTGGCGAACTCATGCATCTTGAGGATATCGCACGCATACGCTCGGTTGCTAAACTCAGCGGTGCTGCAGAGTGTATTGAGCGACTGGAAAAGGGATGGAAGACCATCCTCGGTAAGTTCTTTGATGAGGGGCAGGATCTGTCCGTAGGTGAGTGGCAAAGGATAGCACTCGGACGGGCTATTTTACGCGATGCCCAAATACTGGTACTTGATGAACCGACGGCCTCTCTTGATGCTAAACAGGAATACGAAATCTTTGCAAAATTCAGCGAGATTGCTAAAGGAAAGACCACGGTTTTGATCTCACATCGCTTCTCAACAGTCAGGATGGCCGATCGAATATTTGTGATCGAAAGGGGGCGAATACTCGAATCCGGCACTCACGATGAGTTAATCGCGCTTAATAACCGGTATGCCATGCTATTTGAGCGGCAAGCATCGGCTTACCGATAGCGCATATTTGTCAATTGGAGGGTACAAGCTCCAAGTAAAACTAGAATTTGTGTTCCCCGGGTGCAAACCATGCAGATTATACCAGTCATAATTAATTATTGCGATATAATTACACTGAGATATGCTTTGTACAAACTCAGGATCAAGACAAGCAGCTTGCCAAACATCACAAGCAGCCAAACGCAAATCGTCATAATTCTCATAGCTGCGATTTGACCAATAGTGGCTCCTAAAATACTGCTAAAGATTCTCCACCGGATTCAGCTCAGGGCTATATGCAGGCAACTATACAATCGTCACATTTTCCGGAATCCGAAGCTCCTTACACTTGACACTTGTGAAAGCCAGCTTGATCCCAGAGCAGGACGGCGTGGACATTCTCAGATCACTGTTGACCGAACTGACGCAGGAAAAGACTCATCATTCGTCCATCAACATAGGGCGATAGCAAACCCACAGTCTCGCCGGTTCTCGGACAAACCGCTGCCAACACATATACCCATTCATAACCTGTCTGTTTCACCACTCGGGGGCTAGTGCCTCTTCAAGCCCAGACTCTGGCCAGAGTCCCTTGTTGGCCGAAGCGTGCCTCATCTTCAAACCACGGCTCTATGCGTTTGCGCGATGGCATCCAACCTCTCTGGGAGGTTTTTTTGAAGGATTCCTGAACTGTAGAGTCTGCCTTTTTATGCCTAGGAGTCTGTCCGAGTAATTGATTTAGGCAGTAATCTTCTGTTTTCTTTTGGCTTCAAATCCTGGTTTTACAGTGTGAGAATTTGCTTGCCGCTGTAGTTACGCTTTTGTTTCTCAAAATGGTTGTGACCTTTGCCATAAAACAGCAGTATCCAACATATTATTAAGCCGCGATGGCATATTGAGCCCTGAATAGTTTCAATAAGTTGTGAGTCAGGCAGACAATCGCCCACTCGCCACGCATCTTCTCAAGGCCCCGCAGCGAAAACTGAACAAACCCTCTCGCTCGTTTGATCTGGCCAAACACCGGCTCGACTATACTCTTGCGTTTAGAATAAGTTTCGAGTCCCTTCCTGGTGCGGAGCTTTCTGGCCATCTTTCCTTGAACGGTTAAATCCTTGAGTGGCTGACCACGAGGGATTTTCGGCACAGGATCATTGTGCTTAGTTCTTTTGGTAGCAATATACGCATCTATTTCTTAGGTTACCATGACAAAAATCGGCATCCGCCACAAGGCGCAATCACTTTTTATTGTTGGTATTAGTTCCTCGTTGGTTTCAAAGAGTTTCATTGCTCTGGTAAGATTCCCTGAGTTTTGGTTTATCAAATAGTTTCCGTGGTCTGCATTTCGTGGATGTAAATTTCTTCGAGGGCTGCATATGTTTAAAATCCTGTTTTCATGAATGGCTACCAGTCGACCATGCTTCATAATGCCAACGCGGTCAGCTATAATTTTGGCCCTGAATATATCGTGTGTGATCATTAAGCTAGCTTTTCCCTGTTCCCGCAGCCACCGTAGTTGGGCCAGGAATTCTTGGGCGCTTGTGGGGTCAAGCCCGCTTGTAAGTTCATCCATAATGATTACCGGAGTGTCTTTTAACAATGCGATGGCTATACCAAGTTTTTGCCGCATACCTTTGGAGAAATGTTTGAGACGCATCCTTAATGCCCTTTCAGGCAAACCCACCATCCACATTACATTGTCATAATCCTGCTTTGTAAAACTCTTTCTGCTTGCCGGTTCAGCGAAAAACGCAAGGTCTTGTCTTGCTGTAAACATGTCATAAAGCTGAACATTTTCGGAAACATAAGAAACATACTTTTTTGCTTCAAGCGGCAATTTATTTACAGTCATAACTGTTGATACTTGCCGACCAAGTTGTCAGCGGGATAAAGTCCAGGAGTATGTTGATCGTTGCTGTTTCGCCTGTACCATTTGCTCCAAGGCAGCAGAAAATCTCACCTGGCTTTGCGGTATAACTTACATGGTCCAACGCCAGAACACCGTCTTCGTACCGTTTTGTCAACTCATTAATTTCAATCATTTTGTTATTCTTTAAGCTCTCATTCTCCAATCTATAGTCGGTTTTCTGTCACCGTACATCGTACCTTCTAAACTTTAAAAAAGATAATACAAAGAATATAATATTGAAAAGAAAAAGCAGGAGTATATCAATCCAGACGGCCTGCAAAGCTTCTGCCAAAGCAGGATATCGATAATGCATTTCAGGAATCGTAACCCCTGCCGGATTGAAGCCCTCTGCCGGCACATCTGTACCTGTCGCCATACCGCCAACCATATATGTTTTCTGGATATAGTTATCGTAAATAATTGTCTTAACCTGATCCTGGAATCTTCTTGCGTTTTCCCTAAAATTGAGGGGTTCTGTCACTCCCGTGTGTGATAACCCGGAAACGAGATATGTATAACAACAAAAGGGAGAAATCCTTGAGAGATTCATTGCAACGATAGTTTGGGCATTCTGCTTGTTGCTATAGTGTTGATCGATTTTTCCGATTTCATCGGCAATACGCCTTTGGTACACCTTGTCGAGAGCGAATGCTTCTTTATCATACTGGGCATAGGCTTTTTTCTCGTCGTCAGTTTCAGGATGCATTTTTGGCATTTTTGGTAAAGGTAGGCCAACAGAGGTCAGGCATTTCCTGAATAATTGCGCCTTTTTACTGTTTAATTCAAACTCGATTTGTTCTTTGACAATTTGTTTGCGAAGACTTACGACATTTGGAGATTCCGTCGGACAACAAATTTCGGCTATCATAGGACTGATTTTCGGTATTACCAAGACAAAGATTACCCAGACAAAAAGCGACATCACAATAGAGGTTATAGAAGTGTGCGTCAATGTTGAAAGGCAAATACCCAGAGTAACCACTGCAAGAATGAACAGAAAGGTAATCAACACAATGACCAAGAAAGCTGGCCAAATGTGTGATGATAATATCGACATGTCGGCTGACGCGTCCAAAATTATCAAAGCAATCAAGAGGGAAATGACAAAAGGAATCAAGAGAGTAATGTAGCTTCCTACAATTTTGGCTAAAAGAATTTGGCCGCGGGGAATCGAATTCGAAATCATCATACGTAGCGTACCCATCTCCTTTTCACCAGAAATACTGTTGAAGGTAAAGATCAATACTGCCAAGGATACGACAAAGCTCACATTGAAAAGCAGGTCTGCTTTACCAAAAAGTAACGACTGAGCGTTACTGATGCCTAACTCCTTAGATATGCGAAATATACCTTCCCGAGATGTTACAGCCTTGTCGGGGAGAAACTGTTCAAGCCCTAAAGCAAAAACGCTTAACACCGAGGGAGGACGATATCCTTCCACATTAACGTTGCTATGTATGCTCTTACCGTAATGCTGTTGATAAGTTTGCTTGGCTTTCTGATAATCAGCAAGCCTCAGTTCATAGTTTTTGCAGCTTACGTACATTCCAAGAGGAATGAGCACAACACATAAAAGTGTTGCGATTATGAAACGCAGATCAAGCATCATACCCAAAATCTCTTTTTTGATAACAGCCTTGAGCATTTGTATGTCTCCTTAAATGTAGAAAATGTCATTTAATTATCTGTTTGTGTTTTTTCTTCTGCTAAGTTTTACGCCAAAGTATACTATTGCACAAATCAAAGCAACCAGTGCCAGAACCAATATTAGCGTTGTTGCAATGTGGGTTTCTGCACTGATACGAATTTTAAGTCTCTTTTCCAGTGCTTCTACAACTTCACTACCGCTTTATCCGCGAGCCTCGACAGCTTCATATTCTCCTATCTCCTAAGTCTGAGCCCGGCCGTAAGTTTATTGTTATCGTTTTTTTATCACCCTTAGTTAATTTGGCTATAGATTTCGGCTTAACTTCTGCTGTCCAGCTTAACTGCGGTGATATTTCAAGGATTATGTTAAACAAATCTAATGTGTCGGTATTTTGCAGATCAGTTTTAATGTTTATATCTTCTTGTGGCTTAATTTCGGTATAAAGGTTGTTTATAAGAATTTCCTGCCTGCCAGCACCTTTGGGAATCAATGTTAAATCGACTCTGCCAGCTTCTATTTTCTCTAATTTCTCAGCAGAAATAGCTCTGGTAGCATATTCTTGCTTAAGTTTGTTTATCGCTTCCAACTGTTTTGTCGTGACCATCCAGACTTGAAAGTTTATCACAACACAAGTGGCGCTAATCTTCGATAACGCATTCTCAGAAGTTAAAACCGCTTCCAGACACTTCCCTTTTGTCATTAAATATTTACCTGCCACCTAACTATTCTTTATATAGTTTTCATATAACATCTCAATCCTCTCGTTGTTCGAAGCGATTTAGCTTAGGCTCCGTCTCCGTTGGTACGATGTGGATGCCAATCGCAGCTAAAAAATACTGCTTCTGAATCGGGAATCCAAGGTGTACTCTCTCTCACAAAAAGCATATTATTGAGTATATACAGAATTGTGCAAGGGAAAAGTCAGATTTTAAAATACAGCTTGAGGCATTTAGCCAGCTCACATCCATTGGATGAAGCTCCCTCCACAAATTATTGGCTATTTCTGCTTGACTCTGTCTTGAAGAAGTGAGATAATACAATCAAAAGATTCAGAAATTGTGCGTTCTCTGAACCATTGTCCTAATAAAAGTTCCTCTGCATGAATCATTGGCAACCTTCAGAATTTTCGTAGGATTTCGGGCTGTCTTAAATACTACGTGAAGTGAACAATGACGATAGAGCCACTACACTTTTGATTTACAGTTTCGTGGTTGTATTTAAAGGTGTTTAACGCGTTCTGTTGTGTTCAGATAATTCCCAAAGCTTCATAACACAGCAAAAACACAAAAGTTTTTCTGAATATTGCCTGCGGTCTGTGCAGGAGGTCTTCAATTTGGGGGCATTCTGACCTTACGTATCTGTGGCGTGTGGTCATCTACAATACCTATCAGCTTGACATTCGTTCTTTCATCGTTCACAAAAAAGACACTGCATCCGGGAGCCTTTACAGGTCTGGCAAAATCCCCGAAGGGCTTGAACCAGTTGGGAAGGGTACCAAACTCTTCATAATATCCCCACGTAGTCTTTTTGCTGAAAGAATCAATCGATGACAATATGCCAGGAAATATCTGGTAAGGCAACTTGCAGTTTATTTTAAGCCAGAAACAGCGAAGACAACAGTTTGGCATGGCTAAATTGCCTAAATTTTTCGCTGATATTTGTATTATGTCGTTAAGGCCAAAGGATCTACCGCAGGTCTTAGGATTAACGAGTAGTATCAGCAAGGCAATGACCACCGCAATAGCCATCCCCGTCAGCCCTTTGCTCGGTCTCATCCGGAGAAACCAGGGAAAACCAGGAAAAACCAGTTGACAAACGAGCTGGATTTCATATAATCTCAGTCAGTTCTTACGGATTCGTCCGGATGAAAGCCGGTCAGGCACATCCGGCGCGGATTGATCCGTCAACAGATAGTATGAGTACGTTTCAAGATTGAGACGGGAATCAAGGCAATTGGAGTCAATGATGGAAGATCGATGGTTCTCCGTAGATGAGATCGCGGCCTATCTCGGTATCAAGCGGGACACGGTTTACAAGTGGATCGCCGAAAAACAGATGCCCGCTCATCGAATGGGTCGTCTTTGGAAATTCAAGAAAGATGAGGCGGACGAGTGGGTAAAAGCTGGTGGAGCATGTGCATCGAATAACCAAACATCTAAGACATGAAGAATATGAAAATGAAGTACAAATTCTCAGGGCATCAGACGTTTGTTTTCAGGCATGGGTGGCTTGAAAAAGGCGTTCGGAGTGTGGAGAAGCATTCGAATATCTTCTCACGTGACGATGCTTTAGTGTTACTGGGCGTTGGCAAGAACATGGTTGCTAGCATCCGACATTGGTGCGAGGTCACTCAATTCATTGAGACTGACGACGGGACCAAGGGGGGCAAAGGACGACAGCTTCAAGTCTCGGATATCGGGCGGCGGCTGCTTCTAGATGGCGGATGGGATCCCTTCCTCGAAGATGATACATCGCTTTGGTTGATCCACTGGCTTCTAGTTTCAAACCCCGATATCGGCACTACGTGGCAACTCCTGTTTTCGAAGTTCTACCGGCCGGATTTCACGAGAAGAGAATTGGTCGATTTTATTGCCTCGTTTGCTGAGAAGGAATCAATCAAGGTCAGCGACAATGTTATCCGCAGGGATACGGACTGTCTGATCCGAACGTATGTGGCCGGCACCAATGGCAAGAAACAGACAGGCCCCGAGGAAACTTTCGACTGCCCTTTACTTCAGCTCGATCTGATCCAACCGTCTCCCGATGGCGACCTGTACAGGTTTGCTATAGGTCCTAAACCATCACTCTCCGCTGCGGTTTTTGCATTTGCGCTTTCGCAGTACTTCGATCGTGCGGCGGGGACCACGAACACGCTGAACTTACAGAAGTGCCTGTACAGTGAGGGTAGCCCCGGGCAGGCATTCAAGCTTGACGAGAATAGCCTGATCGAATACATCGAAGACCTGGAAGATCAAACGAGCGGCGCCATGATGATCGACGAAACGGCAGGACTGAAACAGATTTACCGCAGGCGGTCTTTTGATGCCATGCAGATCCTGGATGACTACTACGGGAGTAAGAACCGATGAACACCTCGGCATGCCCAATCGGCGAATATTTAGAAGTCGGGCGAGGATTCAGGCGCTCAGTCAACCTAGAGAAGGACTACCGTAGCGCTGTCCAGAACGGCGATTACATTGTTACTCCGATCGCGATCGAGGCGATGCACCGTTTCAAGGAGGGACTGGCAGATGGGTCCCCATCACGGTCATGGACCATCACCGGTCCCTATGGAGTAGGTAAGTCCGCCTTCGCAGTGTTCTTGACACGGATTTTGTGCTCCGCTGATACATCCGGGTCGGTAGCCCGAGATCAGTTGAAACAGGCGGATCCTGAACTCGCCGTTGAACTGGCGGACCTCGAGATCTGTAAGAACGGAGCAAAAGGATTGTTGCCCGTACTCATAACGGCGCGCAGGGTTCCGGCACCTCATTGTATCGCCGAAGGCATTGTCTCAGCGTTGAGCGCGGAGAACAGCAGGAAACTGAAATCGGTTGGTCGCAAGTTGGCCCACGAACTGAACGCCGCAACGAATGGTGCTCCTCTCGACACCCGGTGGATTGTCTCAACTCTTGATCTTGCCAGCCAAACAGCAAAGGATGTCGGCTACAGAGGCGTCCTTATGATCATAGATGAACTCGGGAAGCTATTCGAGTACGCCGCCAGACACTCTCGGAAGGGTGATGTCTTTGTGCTGCAAGAATTGGCGGAACATGCTGCACGGAGCAATGATTTTCCTCTTGTTATCGTGGGGCTACTCCATCAGTCATTCGAGGAGTACGGTAGACATCTCGACATAGGTACCCGGCGAGAATGGTCAAAGATCCAAGGTCGCTTTGGCGATGTTGCTTTCCTGGAGCCGGCTGACCAGGTGATTCGAATGGTAGGTGAAGCCATTCGCTGGAAGGTCTCTCCCCGGCCCAGAGGGCTAAAGCCAAGTGTGGAACAGGTTGTTGTCGCTGCCTCTGATCTCGCCATCGCGCCGCCGGGAATGCCAATTGACGAGTTCAAAAAGGCTGCAGCAGCGTCGTATCCACTGCACCCCCTGACTCTGGTCGCGCTTCCATACATCTTCAGACGTTTTGCCCAGAACGAGCGATCTCTGTTTTCATATCTGAGCAGCATGGAACCCCAAGGCTTCCAGGAGTTCACGAGGACGAGGCTTATGCAGCCAAAGACACCCAAGTTTGTGCGACTTGGGAACCTGTTCGACTACTTCACCAGCAATTTTGGACTTGGGTTATATCGGCAACCCCAGGCTCTCCGTTGGTTAGAGGCCGCAGATGTCCTGGATCGCAAGGATGAGCTCGGGGAACTCCATCGCGAGGTCGTGAAGACCATCGGCGTTTTGAGCGCGCTTGGTCAGTTCTGTCACCTTTCTGCATCCGCAAGCATGATCTCCCTAGCTGTTCATGATTCAACTACACCGAACAAGGAACTGCAGGCTGTCCTGACAGATCTGAAAGATTCTTCTGTGCTGACTTACCGGAGTTACAACAAGAGCTATCGGATATGGGAAGGCAGTGATGTCGACATTGAAGAGCGCATCGCCGAGGGTGAACGCAAGACTAAGCGGTCTCTGGGCCTTGCTGACAGCGTGCGCCAATTCATTCCAAACCGGCCGATGGTCGCTCGTCGTCACAGCTTTGAGACGGGAGCGCTTCGGTCATTCGAGGTGCTCTACGTGGATTCGGTTGAAAAGCTAGAATCGGCCGTGGGTGCAGAAACCGCTCTAGACGGCAAGATTATTGTCTGCCTCGCTGAATCCACTGGGTTGGCTGAGCAGTTTAGCCATCGGGCCGAGCAGGCGAAAGATCTAAAAAGGTTCCTATTTGCGATCCCGCTGCAGATAGGTGAACTGAGAGGCATTGTGACCGAACTCGGAGCACTCCGATGGGTGTGGGACAATACGCCGGAGTTGCGAGATGACCGAGTTGCACGACGGGAAGTGTCCCTGCGGATCACGGAAGTTGAACAGCTAATGCTCAGGCATCTCAATGGGCTGATCGATCCCCGCCCGGAACCGGCCGGGAGTGGGTGCTTATGGTTCTACGCTGGTGCCAAGCAAGACTTCTTGGCCCCATCGGATGTGTCTCAGCTTCTATCGAATGTTTGTGACCGGATCTACGATAAGTCTCCGAGGATCCGCAACGAACTTGTGGTGCGGCGTTCACTGTCATCAGCCGCCGCTGCCGCAAGACGGAACCTGATGCAGGCTATGATGGAAAACGCGGACCAACCGCTTCTCGGAATAGAAGGATATCCCCCCGCTCGCAGCATTTATGCATCAGTACTGCATGCTACGGGTATCCATCGTCCACAGAAGGACGGCACTTGGGGGTTTACCAGCCCTACGCGAAGTGGGAAGCATAATCTCTGTCCGTGCTGGAAGCGTCTATATGAACTCGTGTTCGACCGTCAACCTGAACCCGTACCGGTCAACGTATTGTCTTCCGAACTCTCGGGGGCTCCTTTTGGTGTACTCGACGGCCTGTATCCTCTGTTGCTCTGTTCCTTCATGCTGGTATATCGAGATGAAACTACGCTATATCGGGAAGGGACGTTCATTCCCGAGCTTGCGATCGAGGATTTTGAAGTCCTGATGCGGAGGCCAGAGCTCTTTTCACTGGCAGGGAGTCGTACACGCGGCGAACGTGCTGTTGTAGTGCGTAGGATTGCTCGCAGCCTGAACGTTGAACCCACCACAGTGCCGGTGGTCAGAGCACTGTTTTTGATGGTGAAGAAGCTGCCCGAGTTTGCATGGAAGACGCAGCATCTTCCGGGACCAACTCTAGCGCTTCGTGACGCGTTTGAGAATGCGAAGTCGCCGGAGAGGTTCCTCTTTGTTGAAGTTCCGAAGGCCCTTGGTTTTCTTCCGTTCGACGAAGACAGCCTGACAACAAAGGGGATTGGCAGATTCTTCACGGCACTCAATGATAATCTGCGGAACTGGTCCGAAGTCGCTACGAACACGCAGAGAAATGCTCGTGATGTCTTACTGAATGCTTGCGGTTTTGAGTCCGGAGAGGCCCGCTGGAGCGTACTGCGCGAAGAGTCGTTACGGCTTGAACCGCACGTCACATCGTCGCAACTACTTGATTTTGTTCGACGTGTCATAGAGTCTACTGGCGACCTGAATGGAGTCAATTCTGTACTTGGATTACTCTCGGACCGCCCCCCCGATCTCTGGTCGGACATGGATGTAGATCGTTTCCCGGAAATTGCACAAGTCTTTGGGCGATTGTTCAAGGAGGCCCGAAGACAAAGCGTTAAAGCGTCAACGGTTCGTGGGCTGGGAAGGGTCGTCTCCAGGCAGAAGCGCAAAGCGAAAGAGCTCATTGAGTGCCTGCGTTGTGAAATAGCAAAAAACACTGATAAACGCACACCATCGATGCTGGTTCTAGCGGCTCTCGAAGAACTGGCAGACGAGTTCGCCAATCAGGATTCAGAGTTGGATCACAAATGAGCAATACATCAAGGACAAGTAATAAGGTTCGCCATATCTTAGGGCTTTCCGGCGGCAAGGATAGCGCAGCACTTGCCATCTACATGCGGCATAAAGTGCCCAATATGGAGTATGTTTTCTGTGACACAGGAAAAGAACTCAAGGAGACGTATGATTACTTGGCAAGGCTTGAAGTATTTCTTGGAAGACCAATCACAAAGCTCTCGCACGCGCGCGGGGGGTTCGACGACTTGTTGAAGATCCGGAACGGATTCTTGCCATCACCTCAGATCCGTTGGTGCACAGAAGAACTGAAGATCAAGCCATACGAGCATTACATTGGCGACGATCCAGTGATCAGTTATGTTGGGATAAGAGCGGATGAGAATCAGCGCAAGAAGTATATCTCTACGAAGCCCAACATCACGCCCAAGTATCCATTCGTAGAGGATGGCCTCCATCGGGAGGACATTATTCGGATTCTGAACACAACGTACGTTAAGGGCAAGCCCCTTGGACTTCCTACTTACTATAGCTGGCGGTCTCGGTCAGGGTGCTTCTTTTGCTTCTTCCAGCAACGACGGGAATGGGTTGGGCTGTTTGAGAATCATCCCGACTTGTATCGCGAGGCCATGAAATACGAAAAGACTGATCCTGAATCGGGCCAAACGTACACCTGGATTCAAGGGGAGAGTCTTGCAGATCTCACTCGACCCGAACGCGTAGCGCAGATCAAGGCGAATTACGAAAAACGAAGGCAGCGACAAGCAGCATTTGGAGGGAATACATCCCTAGGTGATGTGCTCTGCGGCGACGAAACGAGTGAAGGATGCCTTATATGTCATTTATGAACGACAAGAAAACAACCTATCTGGACAACAACGCTACGACCCAGGTTGCCCTGGAGGTCGTAGATGCGATGTTGCCTTACTTGGCATCCGGATTTGCTAACGCTGCCAGTCCTCACGTGAGCGGCAGGGCTGCCGCAGCTGCTGTGGCCAAAGCTCGGGAACAAGTAGCTGCGTCCGTCGGCTGTGATAACACAGAGATTGTCTTCACTAGTGGGGCGACAGAGGCAAATAATATGGTGATTTTGGGGGCTACGAGACGCCATCCGGCACGCAAGAAGATTGTCGCAACAGCAATTGAGCATAAATCAGTTCTAGAGCCGTGTGAATGGATGAGTGCACAGGGCTACGAGCTAGTAATCCTTCCGGTGTCCCCCGATGGCGTCGTCGACGTAGAGGTAGCCGCAGATCTCATCGATGAGCAGACTCTTCTCGTCTCAATTCAGGGCGCCAACAACGAGATTGGAACACTGCAACCCGTGACAGCTGTGGCTGAACTCGCCCGCAACAGGGGGGCTTTGGTCCACTGTGACGCTGCTCAAATGCTGGGGAAGGTTCCAGTGGATGCAGATGCCCTCCTAGTCGACTATGTGTCTGTCAGCGCTCACAAGGTTTACGGCCCAAAAGGCATCGGGGCTTTGTTCGTAAGGAAAGGAACCGCACGATCATCGCTCACCCCAATTATGTTTGGCGGAGGCCAAGAACTTGGACTGCGTCCTGGCACTCTGAACGTTGCTGCCATTGTAGGCTTCGGGGTAGCTGTTTGCGTCTCAACTGCTGACCTAACTTCGGACGGTCAACGAATTGCTGCATTGAGGGATACCTTCGAGGCCGCAGTTACAGCCGATCTCCCCGGAATCTCAGTGAATGGTGCCAACTCGCCCCGTTTGCCTGGTACGTGCAGCATCACGATTCCGGACATTCCGGCTAACGTGCTGATAGCTCACACCCCTACACTATGCATCAGCGACGGATCGGCATGTGCGTCTGGGTCATTCGCACCTTCCCATGTAATACAGGCTCTGGGACATTCCAGTGACTATGCAAGAAACACAGTGAGGATCTCTATGGGACGTTACAATACTGAGTGCGAGGTGAAGCAAGCCGAAAGGACAATCGTAGAGGCGGCCATGAATATTCGGTCGCAACTCATTAGAAGTGCATTTCGCGCCAGCTTACCAGAGCGGCAGGAGGAACGCAAATGAGTCTTGATGATTTCCTCAGTCAACTGCGAGAGCTCAGTAAGCCTGGAAAAGGCTTCAAACCGCACAAACATTTAACCTTACTCGCGGTCCTTCGTCTTGTCAACGAAGGGGTTATCGACAGCCCCAAAGCTTACTTCGATGAGAGATTTCGGAAAGTGTTTAGGGAGCTTATAGCGTTATACGGGGGCGAGTCTGACCGAGATCGCGCCCATACGCCGTTCTTCCATCTGTCGGCCACCAAGTTCTGGCGGCTCGTGCCATGTGAAGGTCAAGAGAAAGCACTGGAACTAGCATCGACAGTAGGATCTGCTGGGGAACTGACAAGGCTAGTCTCTCATGCAGTACTGGATGACGCGGTGTTTGCCCTCTTCAAGAGCAAGACCCAAAATGAAATTATTCAGCGCGAACTTGAAGCAATCTTGCACAAAGGTCTTATCTCTCGTCGGAAAACTGCAGGTGTTGTTCGTGAGACGCCCGCCCCACATTCCCTCTTCAGTCATGAAGCAGCTGCGCTTGAAGAAATCAGCAAACGAGTAAAATCGCACTCATTGGGCCTTTTGCTGACAAATTTGGACATCCATGATCCCCAAAGCAATCGCTACTTTGAAATCGATGCCTTGATTGTTTGTCGTTTCGGCCTGTATGTTGTTGAGTTGAAGCACTGGACCGGCAATGTGAAGATTCGTCCTTACACTTGGTGCGTCAATGGCCTGTCACGAACCGATCCCCACAGGGGAAACAACTTTAAGGCCAAACTGGTGCGGGGACTTTGCGAGCGACAATATCCCTATCTCAGGCTGCCATACGTCGAGTCCGTTGTAACGCTAACTCACCCTAAAGTGCAAATAGAAGGAAACGCTCACCCCTCCACAGACAAACACCAACCGACATTTGGAAGCATAGGCCACCTGATCAATTACCTAAAAGCTCAAAAAGATTCTCGACTAAGCCTCCTTTCCGATGAAGAAGCACTGAAAATTCGAGGCTGTGTGGAAGGCCTCCACCAGCCAGGGAGACCGCATGACATACAGTTTCCCGGTTACGAAATCGTGGACCGTCTTCATCAGTCTCAAGAACGGGAAGAAGTAATTGCAAGACGGACCGATGTGCGCCGTCGCCGCCTGACGCGGCTTCGTGTGTTCTTCGATGTTGCCCGGTATGCCGAAAGCGAAACTAACGCTTTAGCGGAACGCGCCAGGGCGACTTTGAACGCTGTAGCAAATGTCGGAGACCACCCCAATATCCTGCGGGTCTGGTCCGTTCCCAATGAGGATGGGCACTTGATCGAAGGTAGCGATTGGTCTGAACAGGGTACCCTCCGCGACATGATATCTCAACAGGCTCCCATCGAGTTAAACCGCACCTTGACCATCACGCGTGGTATTTTGGCTGGGCTTGCAGCTATTCATGTTCAAGGTGTTGTCCATCGCAATTTGTCGCCGGAAAATATCCTTCTCGTTGGCAACACGCCAAAACTGATGAATTTCGATCTCTCTTACCAACTGGCAGACGATCGGACAACCGTGATTCCAGACCCATCCAAACTGAAAAGACAGGCCTATATCGCTCCAGAAATATACCAGAACGAGGCCTTTGCCGATGATGCCGATCTGTTTACCGTTGGTGTTCTGATGTATCAGATGCTAACGGGTAAGCGGCCTTTCAAATGTTCCATGGGCTTGGCAGATAGCAATGGGCAACTCAAGCAGCATTGCATCGATAAATTATTAGGAGTAGGTGTTCCAGACGAAATCGTTAGTCTCATTAACGATTTGGTACGGTTGGATCGAACACTCCGACCAACCTCGGTAACCACCGTTCTGGAACGACTCGATGAGTATGCGGTTGAACGGCTACCCGGCCCTAATGCCCAATTGCAGCCGGGCGATGAACACGAGCAGTACAAGATCATTGAGTTCAGAGGGAAAGGTTCCGAATCCCAGAGTTACAAAGCCCGCGGCCCGTTGGGCGAGATACTCTTTCTAAAACTCTTCAATATCGACGTGCCGCAGGAACGGATCATACGCGAGAAAAAACTATCCGCTGCTGTAACTCATAGCTGCGTTGTTAAAGCCGAATATTGTCAACGCTGGCCAGATCAGCGTTGGTTGCTCGCCTATGAATGGGTCGAAGGACGCACACTTCGTGAGCGCGAAGGAGAGCAACCGCTTCAGCTTGATCTTTTTTTCAAGGTAAGTCAAGCGATACTCAAAGCCCTGGAAGTGCTACATGCCTTTGAAGAGGATGATGTTATTATTCCAATCCTTCATAACGACATCAAGCCGGACAACATCATTCTCACTCCTGATGGGCGACCGACGCTGATCGATTTTGGCATTGCCTCTCATCCAGGTACATCCCTTTATGCCGGAACAAACGGCTATATACCCCCGGACACTCTTCTCGGCGAAGATCGGGAGTATTCTGTTCAGAGCGACCTGTTTGGGCTTGGTGTGACGTTGTTCGAGTGGTTCTTCGGGCGCAGGCCATACGACACACTCACTGTTGAGGCTGAACCAGTGGATATGCAGACACTTCGCTCGGATCTCACACCTGCGCTCCAACAGTGGTTTTTGCAAGCCATTGCTTCACAATCTGAACAACGGTTCTCTTCAGCCAAGGAAATGAACACGGCCTTACAGGACGCTCGTAGCCCAACGGACACAGTGGATGAAGTTGAAGATAATGTTATCCCAGAAGATACTGAGAAAGGATTCTCACAGGAGAATGCTCGGCGCCAGCTATCAGAAGAACCTGCGACGCACAAACTGGAGATTATTAGTTTCATTCCTTCACCGGGCATAAGCCCCAATCCTTTTGTGGCCTATCTCAACACGCTACATAACCGGGATGCGTCGAGCGGAAATGCATTGGCCGAAAGCCAGGCTTGCAATCCCTGGTTTGCGAGCATTCAGGTTAATCATCCGCTTACAGACAGAATCAAGACAGAACTCCTGAGCAACAAGCGCCATGTGATTCTTACTGGACACGCAGGTGATGGAAAATCAACGATTGGGCTGGAACTATTCAAACAACTATCAGGCATTCCTGCGAAAGAACCTTTGGGGGACGAATTGAGACGACGTGAAGATGTCGTTGTTGATGGGCAACCCCTTGCCCTAATAAAAGATTTCAGCGAATGGGATGACGATTCCCGCATCAAAATCATTGAGGATGCAACTCGTAGAGATGCACCGACAATGCTGTTGATTTCCAACACTGGAACGCTCCTGAATGCGTTTCGCAATATTGATCAACGTGACGGTCGGGATTGGCTAGGTGCGGAAAGCGACTTGTTGGAATCCTTCTCCCAATCTGTGCCAACACCTGTTACGCACAATGGTGTGGAATACTTCGTCATCAACCTAGCTATGTTTGACAATCTCAACATTGCCCGAGCTATTTTTGAACGAATGTTGCGCAAAGAACGCTGGGAATCTTGTGAAGCCTGCACAGAGCAGGAAAACTGTCCTGTCCGGCGCAATGTGCGCCTGCTGCAGGACAATCCTGCTGCGATTGATCGCATTTTCTTATTATATCGGCGTATGTTTGAGTATGGCGACCGATTTACCCTGCGGCAACTTGTTGCTCACATGGCCTACCTTGTCACGGCGGGTTTAGAATACACCGATATTCTGGAATACGCCAACCGTCCGGAACCACCCCTGTTGAGCGAGTTCATGTTCTTCAACCGTTTCTTTGGCGATAATGGGCGAATCCCAGATAGGCCTGCCCACCAGATGCATGTGATACGTACGGCTTGTTCCTGTGAGCTTGGAGAACAACCGTGTCCCAGTTGGGAGCGGCGCCTTTGGTTGCGTGAAGAACAATCCGACTTCAAATTAAGAGCCAGAGGTAACATTGCCGATTTTGGCTTGCTGCGACGGATCGGTGCGGGACAAAAAGATAGCACATTCTACACAGAGAAACAGGGACAACATCTTGCTCGAAAACAAGTTCGCCGGATGCTTTTCTTCCTGCACGAGTTTCCGAGAAACACAGATAGTGAGAAAAAAGAGAATCGCATTTTTCTTTCTGCTTTCTTGCGCTCCCCCATGTTGTTGGAACTCCTGGAATGGCGGGCACGCGCCGGGCGACTTTCACCAAAACAGAAAACAGATTTGCAGCATCAGGTGTTTCATGTATTACAAGAACACTTTACCGGTATCCGCATACCCGAAGGCGCATCCTTCGACAACAGCTTGTATGTGACGCTGAGTCGCAATGCGCGGGATATTCGACAGAGCGCACAGGTTGTTCTGGCTGATTTTAGGGCAAGAGATTTCAAGATTGTTTTTGAGTCGGAAGCGGATGACAGGAATTGCCCCCGACACCTTCTTTTTGCTGGAAACGGTCCGTACGAAACCACAAAGCTCATCCTCGAGCTACCGTTCCTGGACTATGTGATGATGCGACACCATGGAGAAACCGGCCAGCCATTGCAGACGGCCTTTTCTGGCCGCCTGGATCGCTTCAAGGCTGAACTTGTTGCGCTCAGCATACCTGACGAAGAGGAGCAGAACGTTATGTTGCTCAGGCTTCAAACCAATCATACTTTTCGGGAGCAGAACTTCTTCGTTGGAGATAAGAAGCTGGAGGTAACCAGAAATGCCTAATCCATATCCCCCAATAAAGCGAGAACTTCAAACAGCAAAAACGGAAGATGCCAATCCTGCAATTCAGTTATTCGGGCGCAGATTCTTCGGTGATCAAACCGTTCCTGAGTTCCTAATCGAGTTTTTACTTGTAGCAACCTCACAAAAAAAAATTGCCGAGGAAATCATCCCTGCTGATGGCTCTCTTTTTCCGGACATGGAATTATTGAGCAATTGGCCAGCGGAGACTCCCTTGAAGTATGCGCCAAAATCCAGGTTAAATCTGAAACTGTTTGCTTTGCTGGGTGCTTCTAAATTGGAGACACGCCATCAGACACACCGAGATCACTATCGTGACTTGATCAAAAGCATTGAGCAGAATATTGAGGCGTTTGGAGGCATTCCACCCGAGGAGGTGTTGAAGACGCTCGAGAATCTTTTTCTGGGGTTTCAGCGTGTTGGCGGACAACGTACCTGGTGCGCCCAGAGTTTTCTCCCAATTCGCCCGGAAATGATTGCTGGGGAGACTATTTGGAACTCTACAAAAGGTAAAGCCGCACAAAGTTGGGATGATTTAACGGACAACTTCAACCATTTCTTCACATCCAACCAACATCGCTTCCTTGCCCGGGGTGGAGAAGCCCTTTACCTCCAGATTTGCAACGCCTTGCGCACCCCCACAGAGAATATTGATGCATGGTGCGGGAACATTAAGGCAAGTCATACGGAGCGGGAACGCTGCCCTGAAGCCCTACGTACAGCCTTGGCTCAGGGCTTACATAAGGCACTAAATGCATGTCCTGCCACTGTCGGGGCTTTGGCCCGATTCATCGACGAGGGAGCAGAACCAGAAACGGCTCGACGAACGGATAATGAAAATGGACTGCCACGCTACACCAAATGCGGCTGGTGTCCGGAGGATACCTGGTCGGAAAGCCTTTTGTTCGCGGTCGATTTGTTGCGTCTGTGTGACGCGGCACTTGATCCGGTTGATCGGCTGGGTCTAATGGAAACTGCCTGCACCATGCAGGTGTTGCGCACGCTCTGTGCCCAAAGCGCCCGTTATGACGAGTCCAACGATGGTGCGGGAGCAGGCGCACTGGGATATATCTGGGCCGTCTCGGACCCGGGAGGTAACAACAACATTCTCAAACGCATTTCACGGCGCAGTGTTGAGGCCAACCTGCTCATGATCCAACGAGCTATCCGGCATCCCGAGATACTGGCAAATATACAAAAGCAACACCATCCAGCCAAACCGCGGGAAAAGCACTTTGCCGATTCCTACAAGGAAGCAGACACCCGATATGGGCACAAACTTTTTCTAACGCTCGCCAAACGCCTGGGATTCATGGTTCCACGTCGAGGCAAGGGAGCACGCTTTGTGTTAACAAACCACCTGTTGCGATATCTCGTCCTGACAACCGTCCGACCCGGAGAGCGAATGACTCGTGATTCGTTCATGGAGCAGGTTTTTCAGAGGTATGGTATGGCCCTGGGCAGGAAGTATCTTTGCTGTGCCTGTGAGTGGTGCGGCGCTCATCCCCCGTCAACATTGGGCAACGATTCAGATAAATGGCTGGTTGATATGTTGAGCGCTGCGGGGATGCTGATTCGTCTGTCCGATTCATGCTCCATGGTCGAGAATCCGTTGAGCGACGGAAGGGAGATTTCTCGATGAAGTATTTTGCGAATAGCGTATGTGATTATATCAAAGCGCAAATAGAGTGTCACAAGGTAAAGGGTTCCGCCGAGAAAGCGCTTCTCATGCTTCCCAGTTTTCCAGCAGGCGTTCTTGTTAATATAGGACGGGAGTTGGAAGCCCGGGTTTCACCGCTGGTCGCAGACCTCACTTATAAAATAGCCAAACCGCTGTGGGAAGAGTGGCGGGAATCGTCGTCGTCTCCAGATATCCAAGCATACCTGCAGGAAGCGGAGCGTAAAGGCTGGCTTGATGTTCAGGGGAATTTGACCAGCTATCGAAATGCAGTGTCTGCAAATCCAGGGGCAACAACCGCAGTTATATTAGGTGGGATAGATCATGTCACCGATGCCGCAAGTCTTTCGGATTTCCATTGCTGTCAAACAACAACAATCTGGGAGTGGTCGGAGGGACTGAACAAAGCATTCGGATCTTGGATTAAAGAATGTCTGGAGAACGCTTCGGTAGCCTACGAGGAAGAGGTTATAGCCCACTTCGATAATGTTCTGAAAACTTTGCTGGAACGTGTACCAACAGACATCATCAGGATCAGTGAACTTCTGGACGGACTGAATCTAGCAGATGCACAAGATGGACGGGATGCCGAAAGAGTGCTGTTGAAGAGTCTGGATAGCTTTGGCCTGCCCCAGTTTACCGGTTACCGTTTTGGTGGCCGTAGGAGTTTCCCGCCTTATGTTGATGCGGCACTATCTTTTGCATCCTATGGAATGTTTCTTGAGCAACGTCCAAGGGAGAAGGCCCTGAAAAACGTCAAGAAATATTTGGAGGATAAGGGCTCGAAAAATGCTCTCTATGATGAAGGCAAAACAGGCAGCTATGCTTCCGATGATGCGTTTCTTGAGGATTTGATAGCCTACATTGGACACGGCAGTCATGAAGAACTAGGCCGCTTGCTCGAATGTGATTTTGTGACCATTCAAGATGAAGTGCTGAAATACCGCCCTCCTCGCGAGCCTCGCGAGCCAAAGCCCCCCAAAGTCAAAAAACTAGGGATCGATCCTCTTGAATGCGTCCTGACCGCGTTATGGTTGACGCTTGCCGAGTTCAAGAAAGACTCGGAAAAGCGTGGAGACATCGCTCATGATGTTATTCGTGAAATCCGCATTGAATCCTTCCTTTTCAAACACGACTGCGATGGTGCCTCACCCGATGAACGTCAGGAAGCGGCCAGGTTGTACTTGAAGGAGTTCTTGGGAGGATTGGATGGCTGGTTGACTAAATACATTGCCCTCGAAACCGAAAACGCCCAAACTGATGCCAACAGGGTGTCTGCTTACTCCAATCTAATTAAGCAGGATATTGACTTTCAATACTCCGCCATCGCCGAGCCTCAACTCAGTTTTGCAGTTACTATTATCCCTGAAGAAGAAAGTAACCAAACGACTTGCAGCTTTGCTCTGCGCCTCCCAGACAACTCGCCTTTTCGTATGGCAGATGAACTTTTCCGATGGGGACACTCAGAATTGGTTAAGGCAACAGACTATTTCCTGCCCGTGTTCTTCGTGCCATATTATGATGAACTCATGCTTGCAAAAGACGATGAGGAAGCTACTCGCGTACTGATGCACGGCATACGTAGTGAAGGAAAGTTGATGGTTGACGTTCTGGCACCTGCTTTGGCCGAACTGACACCAGAAGAATCTGTCTTCGCGGAGTCCCTCAAGAAATTGGCCGGGACATACGGGGCACTTATCAAGCGTGCAGCTCAAAATGGCCTGTATGGGGCGTTGTCGGACAAATGGGATGATTTGCGCCATGCCTGCCAAGATACTTATGATGCCTTCCTGGCGCCAAACAGTCCAGTCCACAAAGATCATGGAGCCATATTGCAGCGTGCGTTTCTCTTCGTTCAGAAAAGGAGTGAAACAGATGGGAATCAATGGATGTGGAAGCGATATGAACCGTCAGCAGCTGTCACCGTCCTTCATCCCGCTCTCTTAGAGCTGTTACATGCACGGATCATATATCTGTTTGAATGTTTCAATGCAGAGGTCAATAAGCAGCTTCGGGCGACGGGTGCGCGTTGTTTCAAAAAGGCACTCTGGGATTACTATCTTGGACTTGCGGCCGTCAAGATGCCTCTATGTGGTCTCCTGAGGGACAAAGACCTTGTCTTTGAAACCTCGATTCGTGGCGACAATCTCCTTCACCGTATTGGAGAGGTGACAACATCAGACGCAACCTTGTCGACACGTCTTCTGCTTCGCTATGATGCCTTCGAAGATGAAGACATATCAGATGAAGCCATGTTCCGTGAAACCCGTGAATCCTTAATGCTCTTCCGGATCATGAAGGAGTACTGGGAACTACATCCACACGCAAAAGATGGAATCAGTCTAGCCATTTATCAAAACCAGGATATTCAACCGCTGATCGCTGCGACGAATCAATTCATCAGCGACAGTGAACGCAGAGATGTTGGAACCGATTCTCCCTACCATATAGCAATCACCATATTCTCTGAATCTGGGGACGATACGGGGATTTTCCGTTGGATTGAGCAATGGAAGGAAAGATGGGAGGCGGCAGAAATCCATGACAAACTAGCTCATTATCGTGAGTGCCGCCTTTCGGTATCCCACCGAATCATTACTCCTGATAGGAGCTACGAGCAGTTCAGAAACATCATTAAGTCGAGTCTTGAAGTGGATATAGCTATCCTCAGTAACTTCATCAATGCTGGTGAACAAGGTAACCAATTTGAAGAAGTGCCCGCACCCTATGATGTTACTACTCGACCTATCAAATTTCCAATCCTTGAGAAAACCTTCTGTTCTCCCCAGGAAGGACGATACGCCCACGAAAGATATCGCATTCTCAGCAACAGGCAGTTCATGTTGGCCACAAAGCATACGGAAGTAATGGCTCGACTTAAAGGCATGGAGTTGAGTGATCATGTAGCGTTAGGCTGTGGAGATTTCACCCCGTGGCGCGGAGTCATTGATGATTTGCACAAGAATACCGAATGGGTTGTTTGCATAGATCCAAGCATAGACGAGCGTCTCCTAGAAGTTACTGGAGACCAGACAGTCCGTGACATAATTGGTTTCGGCTCAGGTGTAGGGTCTCACGGTGAAGCAAACTACACGATATCCACCGAGCAATTTCATTTTTCTGATCTCCAACATAAATTGAAAGTCTCCATTTCTGGCATTGTCGTCGGCTGGTCAGAAGAAGACCACACCCAAGCGGCACAGTTTGCAATTAATCAGGCGAAGGGGCTTTCCGGTTTATCCCTTATCAGAGCGACAGGTCTTGGTCAGCACATCCGCGATGTCATGGCTTATACACTCGCCAGAAAATACTTCCGAGCAGAAGGGGATTTGTTGTGCGATCAATTTGTGTCACTTGATGCCTATCGTCATTGGTTTGATGGTGCGGATTCAAATATGCGACCAGACATCCTCTGGCTTACGGCAAAGATTACTGACAGTGGCGCCTTGCACCTCGACATGCGAATTATCGAATGCAAGCTGGCAAAACGCTCTGACTCTCACTTGCAAAAGGCACGCGAGCAAGTTGAGTCCGGTTTACAACATTTGATTCCAGCATTCATGCCTCGCCAGTCGCCCGATGAGAAAGAACGGCCTGATGCCAGGTACTGGTGGCTTCAACTCCACCGCTTGGTAGCCAGCAAATCACAGGCAAGTAGTACGCAACGTGCGGCAACCCTTAATGCTTTGGAGCACATGGCAGACGGCGACTACTCCATTTCCTGGGGCGCGGCAGTCTTTGCCTGTTGGACTGATGACAGTGCAGATACAATACAAAAGCTAACATCTTGGACCTTCAGCTTCAGGGATAAGGCTTTAGATATCGTTCCTATTGTAACCGGAAGTCAGGCCATTCGCGACCTTTGTAGAGATGAGTGTGATGGTTCTTTTGTATGGGATAACCAATGCATGACGTATTCGTGTCAATTGGGAATACCCTCACAGGGAACCGCTATAGTTGATGAGATTCCTACATCTCCTTCTCTCGAAACAGAGGAGCCCATCTCACAGGTAGCCGTCACGCCAGAAGAGGAATACGAGCAGGAAGATGCATCGGGGATTATCCCTGATAGTGAAGTAGTACCTGTCACTCATTCGGCAATTCCTGACCGCATCTGTTTGGGAGTGTCCTCCCGCGGCTCGCGTCCAGTATTCTGGGAATTTGGGCATAAAGAATTGCATAACCGCCACATGCTCATATTCGGCAGCTCGGGTATGGGAAAGACGTATGCCATTCAATGTCTGTTGAATGAATTAGGACACTCTGGCCAGAACTCCCTGGTCATAGACTACACAAATGGGTTCCTGCCAAATCAGCTTGAGGATATCACGGCTCAGTCACTTTGCCCTAAGCAACACATCATTCGCAAGAGTCCATTGCCAATAAGCCCTTTCAAGCTACAACAGCAGATTATTGGCGACGATATCATTCCGGAAAGCCATTCAACAGCCGCCAAGAGAATTGCTGCAATATTCAAAGTTGTGTATGACTTGGGCGATCAGCAATTCAGCGTGTTATTTGATGCCATTATATTAGGAATGCAGTCATACGGGGATGCTTTCAAACTCGACAATCTGTTGGATGTCCTTGAAGGCTATATAGAAGAAAAGACTCACAACAAAAGCACTGTCCAATCAACAATGAGCAAACTGAAACCATTTATCATGGACAAACCTTTCTCGTCTGACGTCGGGGGAATAGGATGGGAGTCGATTTTCCGAGACCATGATCATCTTTGCCACATCTTTCAACTTGCCGGACTGGACATGCATTCCCGGCGTCTTGTAACCGAATTCATACTGTGGGATTTGTACGCTTACGTGCGTGGTAGTGGAAACAAGAACGATCCCAAGATGGTTGTACTTGATGAAGTTCAAAATCTCGACCATCGAGAGGAATGCCCACTGGCAAAATACCTTACAGAAGGACGAAAATTTGGTTTGTCTCTCATCCTGGCAACCCAAACACTCAGCAATCTTTCAAGTGGTCAGCAAAGTCGCCTATTCCAGGCAGGCCATAAGTTGTTCTTTAGACCTGCAGAAACGGAAATGGGGGAATATGGCAAGGTGCTGCAGAATGCAACAGGAGAACCCTCACGGACATGGATTGAGCGGTTGTCAAAACTTCAGAAAGGGGAATGCTATTCGCTCGGGCCTACCCTTGGCGAAAATGACACTCTGAAGCAGGTTGCTTTCAAGATACGCATAACCCCCTTGGAGGAAAGGAGTCTTGATGGCTGATACAAAAGCCAAGAATACTCGTCTTCCCCGGAACTTCCACAAAACGTTTATCCCGGAGCGCCGGTATATCCACGCCATGTTGCAATTTGCTTCGACGGGTAAAAGTGGAGATAGTCAAGCTATTGCTTTGGCAACAGGCATACCGACAGGAAGTTCCAGTGGAAAAGTTATGCCGACTCTTGATTACTGTCGAGGGATGGGGCTTATCAGTCTTCCCGAGTCCTCCATGAGAAACACGACAAAGGAACCTCGGCTTACACCTTTTGGCAGAGTTGTACTCCTTGAAGACCCCTTTTTGAAGGAAGCCGTAACGCAATGGATTGCTCATTTCAATCTGTGCGGGTCACTTTGTGGGGCCGATATTTGGCATCAGCTATTTTTCCACGGCACTCAAGCTTTGGGAAGTAGTTTCCAAAGACCGCAATTGGAAAACTATCTCAAAGGTGTTTACGGAGTTCAGCATGGAAATCTTATTGGGCCACTGGTGCGAATGTATGAAGATCCGGCTGCATTCGCTTCATGTGGAGCCTTACGGGAAGCAAACTCAGTAATTCGTCGCATACCACCCCCTATCAACGATGAGTATTCGTGGGGATATGCAGCCTGGATACTAGACGCTATCGAACAATTCTTTCCTCAAGCAACCCAGATTACCGTTACTGAACTCGATAGAGCAGCTGGCTGGAAAACCATCCCGGGATGGGGAATTGATGAATTTCAACAAGTATTGCGGCTGCTTGAGCGAAAAGGAATTCTTTCGGTTGATCGCCACATGAATCCTTGGATATTACAACGCACCGGAATTAGGAGTAATCTGTGGATAAAAATCTATGATGATCTCCTTTGAGAATCTCTGCATGGTGAATAAATTATGGTAAATCGAATAGGCGATTTAATTCGGTTCCAAGATGAGCGACTCTTCAATGGTGCTGTCAATCTTGACTGGTTTCTTGATGACCAAGAACGTGCAAGCAAAGCGGCGTCTGCCTTTGTTTTTCATGGGCCGACATATCATGGAGTTACCCAGAGTGATGTCGGAGACGCTCACGGCCACCGTTTACAGGACACTACAAGTTTCACACATTCGATAGTACGATCCTGCGCGGGCTTATCAGAAAAACCTTTTACTCTGGCAATAGCAGGCTACGGAACCGGCAAATCTCATCTAGCACTGACATTGGCGGAGTTGCTTGGAAATCCTGATAGCGATGCCGCCAAGGCGGCTCTTGATGGTCTGAGAAGTGCTGATAGTTCTATTGCAAGTGACATTGAAAAACTTGTGCAAGGGATTGGCAAACCTTGCCTAGTTCTTTCATTAAACGGAATGCGGAATTTCGATCTTACGGTTGAAGTAAGCAAACAAGTTCTTGCACAACTGATCGCTCTTAACGCAGACACAAGTCCTATGGACAATCTGCGTCCTCGATTCTCTGAGGCAATTAGTCGAGTGAAGATCATGGCATCAAATCCAGAATTGAAACATGCTCTTCTGGATTGTACCGATTTAGACAGTCTTGAAAGTATTCTGAACAACCTCGAATTACAAAACGAAAAAACATACGAAGCCCTCTGTCCACTATTTGAGCAAAAGGGATTGCGAATTCCTGTTCATGGAGGTGAATCCTTAAAGGATTTGTTTGATGTCGCTTGCAGAGAATACTGCGGGGTAGCCCCTGATAAACCCTTCTCAAGCATCCTTGTTCTTTTCGATGAGTTTGGGAGATATGCCGAATTCGCCACGATGAAAAGGCAGATTGCTGGAAGCGGTGTTCTGCAGCATCTCTTCGAAGGCATTCAGAACAATTCAGATCAAGCTTCATTCATCGGGTTTATTCAGTTCGAGCTAAACTCCTATGTACAACGAATCGCTCCTGAATTCAAGAATGACATTATCAGGGTCACCTCTCGTTTCCAAAATGCAGACAAATCATACTTAAGCACCAATCTTGAAACACTCATTGCACATCTGATAGAGAAAAAATCCTCAGACATTGCTCATTGGTTTGATAATAACCAGAGTAAACAAAATTCTGCCAACATCATGGATTCCATCAATAGATGGTTTCCTTTATCCCGACAATATCATCTCTGGAGCGATTCGGATCAGTTCCATACTGTGGTCAGAAAGGGGTGCTGGCCACTTTCTCCGTATACCGTCTGGCTTTTATACTATCTATCTGCTGCCGGACGCCACCTCCAGGAACGTTCTGCACTTTCTTTGCTTTCTAATAGCATGAAAAGGTACATGGAGCGACCTGCCGAAATTGATGGTCAACCCTGTGAGTTGACAACCTCGGATTTGTGGTCAGAGGAACTGCTTCAGGAGTTTATTACTTCTGAAGAAAGCGGGCAGCAAGGTACTATTGCTCATTCTTATGCGACGGTATTCAACAAGCACGGCAACAAATTAAATCCAGAGCAAAATACACTTCTTCAAGTGATTGTCCTTGCCGCCAAACTTAGGCTGACTGTGACAGACAGAAATGATGCTGAATTAGCATTAAGTCGTTTAAGCGGAATACCTGTAGCCGAAACACAGGAAGCACTCGAGGCACTTCAGGATGAGTACAATATCATTGAGTGGGATAAAAGTTTTCAACTTTTTGATATCTTGGGCGATGCAGTCCCCCGTACTCAGTTCCTTTCCTTTCTCCGACAGCGAGTTGCTAGTGCTTTTGATGAGCAAGGCAAAGCTGATTTATTCGCCAACTCAATATCTAAATGGTGCGACAATATCAGCGATCTGGAATGTGACTTTTCAGAAGCAAATGGAATCTCTACGAAAGAATGGGGCTACCAACATGCCATATCCAACCTTGTAACTCTTCCAAACCATATTGAGCTCGCCGTAGATAATTGGAGTAAAGCTCTTGCTGTTGATGATAAACGTGGAAAAGTTATTTATTGCTATGTTGGCCCGGATGAAGATATCGAGATGATAAAGAATGATACATCTCGGCTGCTGCGGAGTTCAGCAAAGCTTTTGAAGCAAACCTGTCTTCCGGTTTTTGTGGTCTTTATTGTTGATGAAACAGCCGACATTGGACGGATGATGGCTGAATTGGCGGTACTTACTGACTCCATAAGTGAACAAGATAAGGGGCGATTTGGTAACTTAATCGGCTCCCACGAAGAAAAGACATGCCAACAATTGACTAACTTAATCGGCACCGCAATCAAAGAAAGGCACTATGTGACGGGGCTGCGGGATTCCCTTGAAGTTCGGCGGTTAAGTCGTTTGGGAGCAGAATTATTCGCAGCCATATACAAAAAACCGCTTCCATTCCCATTTGATGGATATTCCACGAAAAGTGGAAATGCCGCTGCCTCCTGCCACCAACTGACATTAGAGCTTTTAAATGGAAAATTGGATCATCAAACTTGCAGTTCAAAACCATCCAAGGACAGGAATCGTGCACTTGGTGTGTTGCAACATTGTTGGGATTGTTTCAACCGAGCAAGTGGTAAAATAGCAATCCCCAAGAATCCGGTAGCTCATAGCATTGTTATGTCATGGCGCAAAAAACTTGATACTGATGATCAGCAATTCAGGATAGCAGACGAATTGCGTTCTGCATGCCTGCCACCTTATGGCGCAAACCTTGCTTCGGCCGGATTGCTGTTTGGAGTCTTGTTAGCCCCCCGTAGAGACAGTGTCTATATTGTCAATGACGATGGAACCCAACTTGATGTCGGACAGTGGCTTCAAAACGACCTGTTTCGCAGTAAGACTATTGATCTTAATAGAATCGGCAATGCTGAGATTGTCAATATTGGAGAAGTCTCCGCGGAATGGGAACATCTTCTTGAAGACTGGGAGCAAGCTGAAACGCATCAAGACAGGATTCAATATTACGCGCAGGCTATAGAACTCAAAGGCCGTGCTCCTGTCCCACCAACGTTGACATACAAATATGTTCATCTTGAAGATCTTGCAAGAAAATCCAACTTATCCATTAGTGACATGAAGAAGAGACAGAATGATGCTTGGGCAAAAATAGATCGAGGAGTTGAATACACAGATGCTGCAAATATAAGCTGGGAAGCTGCTAAGTTGGTAGAATTATTGAAACAAATGGAAGGCGAAGGAAACGATTGGACAAATTCTGAAAAAGCACAGTTAAAAAATGAGATAGGTCGTGCACGTCAATTTGTTCTTGAGTTCTTTAGTGACTGGTTGAGTTCGCAGATCCTTCGTTCGGAGGACCCTGATAAAGTAGGCAAATTCAAACATCATCTTGGGAAATTAATGTATAATAATCTAATTCTGTTGGATCTCCATGAGCAAGCAGAGTCTTTGAAAGAGCATGTCGACCAGCAAGTTCGCAACTCCCAGGTACAAGCTGAGGTAAGCCGACTTATACAAGAAGTTGATTCTTGGCTTACTGAACACAGCGAAGTTTTTCGCATCATCAGGATTGCGGAGATAAGAGGATTGCTCATACCCGGAAGAGAATTCACTAAAAAACTACAAACTGCAGCCCGAAAAGTAAGCCTGCGGGAGTTGGATGATATCAGAACACGTATCTCGGTATTCACGAAGAAATTGAAAGATGCCGAATCACACCTAAGTAAGAAAGCCAATGGTTTATGGAGTTCGAGGATTCGTAGCTATGAAGATATTGCTCCATTGCTACAGGATGTAAATGAGCTGATGCAGACTTATGAGGGGTGTGATACGGATTTGGAAGATTTTAGGGCCATACGTAAAGCCATCATGATCTTCCAGGATTGTTATAACAAGCTCAATGACTTGTCTTTGGACTGGGGAAAATTTGAAGTCTTGCCCACTGCTCTCAAGTCGGAAGCAGACATGCTGTATGGAGATGACGACACACCACCTTGGGACATCCACGAGACCATAGATATCCTTAATAAAGAGATTTCGAAGCAGCGCAAAACCGCTGGCAGGGAATGGTTAGCACGATTCGAAGCACAGGAAAAACTCATCGCTGGCATGGGGGCAATTGAGGCAGATGCGCTGTTGCAAAAATTACAGCGTCCATCGCCATTATTGACTCCTGCGCAGCAAAAAGCAGCGGAGCGAGTCGCAAAGAAAGCAGAACGGCGTTGCCAGGAACTAAAAGTGGATTGGCTGATAAGCAGGTTTGAGGAACTCTCTGAGGAATCCAGAAAGCGGTTCTTGAAAAGAGTCAAGGATTTCACTGGCTAATGCGTGTGGCAGATTTATTTGCTATTCCAGCGTCGCAGACTATCTTTGTAGTGGTTCAGCGTGAAATGGGTAATTTCTGTTTACAGTTAAGAGAGTACCTTGCCTTCCGCAAGGAGGTTTTTTGAGGCATTACGGCACTCGTCCTGAAGCCATATCTCTACCGACGGAGATCGGCGCATGGATGGATTTTAACACCATGCGTAAAAGGGGCGCGGGCAAGGGAGCCGACAGCCAACGCCCGGGCGGGTTCTACACGCAGGACGATATGATATACTGGAAGTCAGGAAGGAAGATGACATAGGGTTTGACCACACTTACTGATGGAGTACGGTTACTGGTCAATACCGGTCTGCGTGCTTCTGAGCTGTGCAACCTCAACATTGGCGATCTGCCAGCCAGGCATGGCAAGGACTGTATCTGGGTCCGGGATGGTAAGGGCAAAGTCTCTCGAACGGTAGATATATCCGAGAAGCTCAAGAAACGGCTTGAGTGGTTCGTCAAGCTCTATCGCAAGGGTGCCAGAGCGAAAAGTGCTCTGCTTGTCAGTGAACGTGGAGACCGGATCATATATCGCAGCATATATGCCAAGGTAAAACGTATCGGCGAACAGGCTGGAATCGGCAAGCTGCATCCCCACATGCTCCGGCACACTTACCTGACCCGGCTGTACAAGAAAGCGGCAGGTACAGGCTCTGGATTAGGAAGAGTTTTAGGCGGATTTCGAGCAAATTGAAAGAAAAGGCTGACAGTATTATATATACTGTTGCTATGAGCCGACGCCGGACACATCACCGTAAAACCGAAGCCACACTATAACACTTCGGCCAGCAAATGCAAATTCCATTCGCGTATTTTTTGGACTTGACACCCTAACTTTCAAATTCCATTATCCGTCGGGAGGGGTAAGTAAGGTTCAAAGGAGCGGCAGGGGCGGGGGCGTGGTAAGATTCCACCGACCGACCTCTCTTTTTTTTTCTTATCCTCACCTCTCCACACCAAACCAACCACCAGCCCTCTACTCACTCACTATGGCCTTGATACGCCCTTAGTAAGCGTCAATGAGCGGGGGGTTATCATGGAATTTGTCTACGCCCCTATTCCTCAATTCCAACTCAGTATATTTGCCCCGATTTTCAGTCGGAATTAAATCGTTTTTTTTCGTTCCGTTTTCGCCCATAATATGAGGTATAACTCATTGACAAAAATCCGCAACCGCGTTTCAAACTCAAAAATAAGGAAAACGCTATCCAACAACTGGTTGTTAGATAGAAATTATTATCGTACTCAATAGTATATAATCTATCGGCAAAATATGTCAAATTTATTTCGGCCAAATTTGGGAAAAACCACCCTAAAAAACGAAATTCACTAATCCGTCGGTGGAGGTAAGTAAGGTTCATTCGTCAAGCGGGGGCGGGGGTGCGGTAACATCCTGGACCGACCGACCTTGCTTTTTTTCCCTCCTCTCTGTCTGCGCACCTGGGAGCCGCCGGCCAACACCACACTCACACCCTATGACCTGCACACGCTCTGTGTGTGCCCTATGGCCTGTCAATGAGCGAACGCTCGCCGACACCAAGCCTGCTGGCAGCAGGACGCTCACCCACCAAGCCCATAAATGAACCGTCCCAGCCACCAGCCAAGTCTGCCTTGTTTCCGCCCGCCGGCGAGACGCCCGTCAGCTTTTCCCCCTTCATCCTGTCCTTACCCATCTTAACGCAGTTT
>Ga0114922_10000258_pt1 | contig 50835 bp, 42 predicted proteins | sample AartaG_FD_100975 | JGI IMG/M metagenome (GOLD analysis project Ga0114922, IMG submission 100975) | Deep subsurface microbial communities from Aarhus Bay to uncover new lineages of life (NeLLi) - Aarhus_00045 metaG | ecosystem: Environmental > Aquatic > Marine > Oceanic > Sediment | place... | reverse complement strand
TAATCATGTTAAATTTGTATGGTGCTGCATACATATTTTATGAATAACCAGGATCCGCAGCAGCCGAGAAAAACGAAGAAAAATGGCGTTAAAAATCTGAAGCGAGCGTATCCATACACTCAGATTTATCTTTGCCTCCTAGTATTTTCGTATCAACTGACCTGATTCTTGCGTAATGCTTAGAAGATTAGAATACTGGAGAACTGTTGTCACAAGGGATGACCTTGACTTTTTATTGCCAAGTGATTAAGGTATTACTGTTTTTCTGGAATTTAAATGATTTTGTTCCTTATAGTCAGGGAGAATAAAAATGAAAGCCAAAATTGATTATAAAGAGATCAAAAAACTTATCGATCTCACTAAAGAAAAGAACCTATCCACTTTTGAAATCGAAGTGGAGGGATTAAAAATAAAGATCAGCCGAACAATACCGCAGGCCCCGATCATAAAAAACGCTCCTGCCGTTTCCGAATCTGCAGAGGCCGGACAGCATCCTGAACCTCCTGAAACCAAACTCAATGATGATCTCCATTACATCACATCACCTATGGTTGGGACTTTCTATCGAGCCTCGGATCCCTCTTCCCCCCCCTTTGCAGATATAGGAGATTCAGTAAATAAAAACCAGACCCTTTGCATAATTGAAGCTATGAAGTTGATGAATGAGATCGAATCAGATATTGACGGTGTTATCGAAGAAATTTTCATGAAAAACGGGAAACCAGTTGAATATGGACAAAAATTGTTTTCCATAAAAACAAAATAACTATGTTTACAAAGATATTAATTGCAAACCGAGGTGAAATAGCTCTGCGAATTATTCGCTCCGCCAGAGAGCTGGGAATTAGAACTGTTGCCGTCTATTCAGAGCCGGATAAAGAGTCCCTCCATACAATGTTGGCAGATGAAAAAGTCTGCATAGGTCCGGCCAAGGCTTCAGAAAGCTATCTGAGTATCCCTAATATTATCAGCGCTGCAACAATAAAAAAAGCAGATGCTATTCATCCCGGATACGGTTTCCTAGCAGAAAATCCTAGGTTCCCGGAAATCTGCAGCCAAGAGGGGATATCATTTATTGGACCCTCCGCTGATACCATGAGGATCCTGGGAGATAAAAGCCAGGCCCGCCAGAAGATGAAAAAGGCCAAGCTGCCTATCACTCCCGGTTCAGAAAAAACTATCGAAGATTTTAATACCGCCCACAAAATCGCAAAAAATATCGGATATCCGGTTATTTTAAAAGCAGCATCCGGCGGAGGTGGAAAGGGTATGAGGATCGTCCGTTCAGCCACAAATCTTGAAGAGATGTATTCCATAGCTCAACATGAAGCCAAGGCGGCTTTTGGAGACCCTTCTCTTTATATGGAAAAATATATCGAGGATGCCCGCCACATCGAAATCCAGGTTATCAGAGACAGCAAAGGCAACAGCCTCGCCTTCGGAGAACGGGAATGTTCAGTGCAGAGAAAACATCAGAAAGTCATTGAGGAAACCCCCTCTCCTTTTTTAGATGAAAAAATCCGAAAGAAGCTCATTAAAGCAGTCGAAGATGCTTCTGACTTTGTTGACTATCAAAGTTTAGGCACTTTTGAGTTTCTGGTAGATTCGCAAAAAAAATATTATTTCATGGAAGTAAATACCCGGGTTCAGGTTGAACATCCTATCACAGAAATGGTGTATGGAATAGACCTGATCAAGGAACAGATAAAAATAGCCGGCGGCAATAAGCTCTCTTTCCCCCAAAATTTAAAAATGAATGGCCATAGCCTTGAATGCAGAATCAACGCTGAGAATGCTGAAACTTTCATCCCCTCTCCTGGAAAAATCGATTTCCTCGTTCTTCCTGGAGGCCAGGGAATCAGGGTGGATTCCGCCGCCTTCAGGGGATGGGATATTCCCCCGGATTATGATTCACTAGTGGCAAAAATCATCGTTCATTCCCCCACAAGAGCAGAATCTATCAAAAAAATGCAAACCGCTCTTGAGATGACTACTATTGTTGGAATTCAAACCAATATACCGCTGCTTATGGATATTCTCTCAAACTCAAATTTTCGCAAAGGAGATTATAATATCCAATTTTTAGAAAAATTTCTGAACCGAAAAAAAGCCGGGCGGAAATAATTAATCAAACAACTGCATTTCGACTCTAAACTCTCCGGAATTATCAGCAACAACCAGCTCATTTATTCCCAAATAAAGCCTACCATCAATAGGTATCGCAAACCTTTTGTTTTTGCCGATATAGAACTCACGGATAATCTCATTCCTTGTTTCCTTCCCAGTCTCTTCATCCACCTCAACCGATATTAAAAGTACGATCTTACCGATTAATGCCCCGATGTTCTCTTCCGGAAGCGGCTGTTGCACCGTCTTTAGATCAAGGCCATCCGGACTGCAGGGAAATGCAACCGGATTTCCCTGCTGTAGCGAAATGGCGCCGGAAGCATGAAAATAAATCTCCTCTCCCCCTTTCACATCAAAACCTGTATCTGCCCAATGAGTATTAGCAGGAACCAGCATGCTGTATATCCTCTCTGGATCAAGGCCCATCCGGCTCACTTCCTGGCTCCCTAAGGCCGATAAGGCGGCCAGGATAAAAACTATTACCAAAAGAAAAATAGTATTTTTTTTATTCATCATTTTTAAGAACATCCACCACGGCTTTAAAGGCAGTTTCGCAGTGTGAGTCCATATTTGCTTTCAGTATATCTCCCGCTTCTTGTGCGGCTTGTTCAGCTTTCTTCAGATATTCTTTCTAGCTCATTATTTTTCTATATTACCAACTATTCATCCCAAGAGCAACTTTCCATTTACAGGCATTTGAACCTTTTGCTTTAAATAACGTATATTATAATATGATATTAACCTAAATTATTCACGAAAGGTAAAAAATGTCGATTATAAATATGAATAACATCGAAAACGAAAAAAGCAATTGTCTATCCATAGGAATAAGGGTAAAATACTGATTTAAAAAGATGTGTCATTCATATCGGCATTTTTTTATGAATAGTTTAGGCTAAAAATACTGAGGACTAACATGAATGAGAAAAAAAGTTTTTTTAAACGAAAGAAGAAACCGATAATCATAACAGCTGTACTGGCTTTTTTGGCAGCAATAATAATCGTCAACATTACAAGCAAAAGAGAAAAATCCATAAAAGTCTATGTTGAAAAAACCAAAACCCACGAGCTGGCATCCATTATCTCCGCCTCAGGAGAAGTGAAACCCAAAAAAAACGTAAATATCAGTGCCCACATAATGGGCAGAATAATTAAGATCGGGGTTAAAGAAGGACAGCTAGTAAAAGCCGGAGACTTCCTGCTTAAACTTGAAGCCACCCAATATGAGGCTAATGCTGACAGAGACCGGGCCTATATCCGCACCCACAAAGCCGACTTAATCCGGGCTCAAGCAGTTCTAAACCGAGATAAAAACCTATATATAAGGCAAAAAAAACTATTTAATGAACAACTCACTTCACGCGAAGAAATGGAAGCGGCCAAGGCCCAGTACGATATCTCAACAGCCCAGCATGAAGCCACTACCTTCCAGATCAAACAAGCGGAAGCATCATTGAGAAGTACTTTGGATAACTTGGAAAAAACAACCTTTTATTCTCCGATCGACGGGATTATCACCAGTTTAAGAGTGGAGGAAGGGGAAATAGCACTTATGGGCACTATGAACAATCCCGGCACTATTCTCATGTCTATTGCTGACCTTTCCATAATGGAAGTAGAGATAGAAGTCGACGAAACCGATGTTATCGGAGTCGAACTCGGGCAGTTTGCAGAAGTAAAAGTCGATGCCTTCCCTGAAAGACCGATTAATGGAAAAGTGACGGAAATCGGAAGCTCAGCTCTTCAAAACACAACTGCTGCTGAAGAATCCAAAGATTTCAAGGTCGTCATCACTCTTGAAGACCCACCAGTCAATCTAAAGCCCGGGCTGTCAGCCTCAGCCGACATCATCACTGCCGAAAAAATGGATGTTATTGCTGTCCCTATTTCCTCATTAGCCCTTAAAGAGGAGAAAGGGGAAAATGATGAGACTTCTCAAGAGGAAGGCGTTTATGTCATTATAGACAACCGAGCGGTTTTCACTCCGGTAATAAAAGGGATCATGGGTGAACTGATGATCGAGATAACCTCAGGGCTAGAAGAAGGACAGATTGTTATTACCGGCCCTTACAGTGCGCTCAGGCTTATTAAAGACAACACTCTGGTACAAGCAGAGGAAAAGAAAGAAGGTGTTTAATGACCTCAAATAATGATTTAATCATTTCTACTGAAAATCTCTGGAAGACTTACCAAATGGGCGCGCAGGAGGTAAGGGCACTTTCCGGTGTCTCCTTTGATGTCGCCCGGAATGAATTTGTTGCTATTATGGGGCCGTCCGGTTCCGGCAAGTCAACCTTAATGAACCTTTTAGGATGCCTTGACACTCCAACCAAAGGCAAATATTACCTGAACGGCCAGCTGGCCAGCAGCTTAAGTGAAAATGAGTTGGCATATATTCGAAATCAGGAAATCGGATTTGTTTTTCAAGTATTCAATCTCCTCTCCCGGGCCACAGCTTTTCATAACGTAGAACTCCCTCTAATTTACAAGGGTGAAAGCAAAAAACAAAGGGAAAAAAAGGTCTGTCGCGCCCTGGAAATGGTAGAGATGCTCAATAGAAAAGACCATAGGCCCTCCGAGCTTTCTGGAGGAGAAAGACAACGTGTAGCTATCGCCAGGGCACTTGCCAATGAGCCTTCACTTCTGCTGGCAGACGAACCTACCGGAAACCTCGACTCAAAAACCGGGCAGGAAATCCTAAAACTATTTCAAAAAATCCACGATCGCGGTAATACAATAATGATGGTCACCCATGACCAGAATATCGCTGATCTGGCTCAACGTATTATCCATGTAAAAGACGGCAAAATAGAGCATAGTTAGCCTTTATTATTCACGAGCCGATAATACTATAAGTTATTTTATTTTTGAATACAACATCGGCAATTTTTATGAATCAGGTCAATTGATTAAGAAATCCGCGTGTTTTCGGATCAACTAACCTGATTCTTGCTTAAGCCTCAGAAGCTTAGAAAAAAATAGGGGAACTCCAATTTGCTATTTACCATTTCCTCTTTACTTAGTATTATATATTATGGCATATAATATTATGAATAGGGAAAAGATCTGGCTGCACGGTGATTTATCCGAATCTCCATTTGCCAGTCTGTTATGCCGAATCCGCAAATCAAGACGCACCGGATGCCTGCAAGTCAAAACGGGGAAAATGGAGAAAAAAATTGAGTTTAAAAATGGAGATATTTGTGCCGTTCCGGATTCAATCAATAAAAATAAATTTGCAAAGTTTTTGCTTGAAAAAAAACTTATAAGCACTTCCTTAGATGAAAAATGCCAAAAACATGCAAAAAAACACAACTCTACCTATATCCAGACTTTACACGAGCAAGACGCTCTCCCAATAGAAAAATTGTGGAAATTTATTTATTCGTTTACCATAGAGGATCTATACCCCCTGTTCGATATAGCTAAAGCTGAATATTTTTTCAATTCCGATTATCCACTTGAAGCAGAGCATATCTTTTTTTCTATCCCCACTCTCAGCATTATTTCAGAGGGGGTCAGGCAGATGCAAAATTTTGACATTATTGAAGCTAAGATGCCAAAAGTAAATAAAATCCTCTTCCTCCTGACTCCAGATTATATGGACCAAATCAAATTAAATCCTCCTGAGAAATATATATCCCATTTGATTGAAAGCCGGAAAAAAATGAAGGATATCTTAGAAATAAGCCAATTAGGAAAATCCATAACAAAAAAAATAGTTTTTTTGCTGATAAGCTTAGGCCTTGTGTCTTCCTCGGAAAAAACCCTAAAAAATCACCATGTAAATAAATTATCTCAAGCTAAGATACATAAGATCCAGGAAGCATTTAACCACAAATGTTCATATATATATAAATACATATCTAAAGAAATAGGTCCCGCTGCCTTTAATGTAATTGAAAAGTGTTTTGAAGATGCAAAACCCCACTTGTCACCATATTCCAAGGATATAAGTTTAAATAGTGAGGGTAAATTCGAACTCCAATCTGCCCTAAAAACCAACCTCTCTCATTCACAAAAGGATTTCCAACAGCTATTTCTGAAGGATTTAAACGAAATATTAGCTGCAGAAATTCTGGCGGTAAAAAAGTCTTTGGGAAATGAACATGAGTCAGTATTAGTAAAAAATTTGGAAAAAATAGGTATATGAAAATATCACGAAAACAAATCTTAAGTCTCCTGATATTTACTACTGTACTTATCATTCTTTTTTTAATCAAAATTGTTATCTAAAGCTAAAAACCTGTTAATAATCCTGGGACCTACCAGTGTAGGTAAAAGTTCGACAGCTGTAAAAATGGCGCACGAGTTTTCAGGAGAGATCATCAACTGCGATTCCATACAAGTCTATAAAGGTTTTAATATAGGAACAGACAAGATTTCTGAAGAAAGGCAGGAGAATATTCCTCACCACCTCCTGGATATAGCAGAACCTTCAACTCAGTTTACAGCTGCAGCATTTGTAAAGCATACTTTAAAAGCAGCTGATTCCATTCTGTCAAAAAAAAGGCTCCCCATTATAACCGGAGGGACAGGCCTGTATTTAAAAGTTCTTATTGAAGGCCTATTTCCAGAGAGAAAAAAAGACCACGACGTTCGGCGGAGGTTAGAAAAAGAAGCAGAAACACATGGGCTTAAAACCCTTCATCAACAACTTAGCCAAGTTGACCCTGCTTACGGGGAAAAAATCGGAGAAAACGACCGGGTGCGTATTATCAGGGCACTGGAAGTCTATTATGCAACCAATAAACCTATATCCGAACATTTTTCCAAAACAAAATCTTTTGTGAAAAACTTCAATGTCATTAAAGTCGGATTAAAAATAGAACGAGCAGAATTATATAATAAAATAGAAAACAGAGTGGACAGTATGTTCAGCCGGGGAATCATCAATGAGGTTCAGGACCTTCTGTTAAACGGCGTCAGCGAAGACTCCCCCCCTTTCAAAGCACTTGGTTACAAGCAAGTGTTATTATACCTTAAAGAAAAAATAAGCCTGCAGGAAGCTATATACTTGACTAAAAGAGACACCCGCCATTATGCCAAAAGACAGATAACGTGGTTCAGGAAAATGGAGGGCATCAAATGGTTTTCTCCTGCAGATATTTCAGCCATAAAAAAATTTATTAAGAGCAAGCTGATCTGAATGGAAAAAGCAATACTCATACATATCGCAACCGACAAACACAAGAAGTTCGAAGCACAGGATTCTATGCAGGAGCTGAAAGGGTTGACCAAAGCTGCCGGTGCCAAAGTGGTGCGGGAAGTCTTCCAATTCCGTTCCCGAATCAATCCTAAATACCTCATCGGCGAAGGAAAAGTCAATGAGATCATTCAACTAAAAAAAGACCTGCAAACTGATCTGATAATATTCGACCAAATACTGAGTCCCGTTCAGCAACAAAACCTGGAAGATAAAATTAAGGGAAAAGTGCTCGACAGAACCCAGTTGATCCTTGATATATTCGCACAACGAGCCAGAAGTAAAGAGGGGAAACTTCAGGTTGAACTCGCTCAGCTTAATTATCTGCTTCCCCGCTTGACTGGCAAAGGCATAACTCTCTCCCGCCTGGGAGGAGGTATAGGCACTCGCGGCCCCGGAGAAAAAAAGCTTGAAGAAGACCGCCGCAGAATCCAAAAAAGAATCACTAATATAAAATATTCCATATCAAAAATTCAGAAAAGACGTTCTCAACAAAGGAAAAGCCGCAAAAAAGGGCCTGTTCCTGTCGTCTCTTTAGTCGGGTATACAAATGCCGGCAAGTCTACTCTGTTCAATCTACTGACCAGGGAAAAAAGGCGGACCTCCTCACAGCTCTTTTCAACTTTAGATCCGGTCATCCGTAGAGTATCCTACTCCGACGGCCTTTATTTTTTCCTGAGTGATACAGTTGGGTTAATAAAAAAACTCCCCCTTGAACTTAAAACCGCTTTTAGAGCAACCCTGGAAGAAGCCCAGGATGCAGATTGTATCGGCCATATCATTGATATCACTTCATCTCAATATATGGACCAAATCAAAGCTGTTGAGAATATTCTTTCCGAACTCGATACTGCAAATATTCCCATGATAAAAATTTATAACAAAATCGACCTGCTGACTAACAAAACCGGTTTGCTTAAAAAAAACCATAATCCCAACAATAAAATAGTCTATGTTTCTGCAAAAAACGGCGACGGCATTCAACCACTAAAAGATAAACTGCGCCAGGTTTTATTTAAAAAAAAGCAGATTTTCTATTTAAAAATCCCTAAATCTCATAAAAAAACAATTCATTCTTTCCCTAAATGGCTAATTGTGTTAAAAAGAAGGGAAAACAATGAATATTATGAACTTAAAGTTATGGCTGAGCCAAAATTAATGATAAAATATATGGCTTACATACAAAGAGGAGAATCAAATTGGTAAAAAAAATATCCGGTTTAATAATTTTGTCAACTTTGATACTCTGGTCGTGCGCTACTTTACAGCCGCCTCCACCAAATCTATACATAGGAAACCTGCCTCAAAATACAGTATCCAGATTATCCCTGGATGAACGGATTATCCTTGAAGATGCCTGGGAAAATCTAAAAATGGGAAATGGAAACAAGGCCCACAAGATCATTTCTAAATTAAGCAGAGAAAACCCTCTCTATTTTTCAGCCCTGGGATATTCCTATTATATACTACACGATCTGCAAAATGCAGAGGACTATTTTAAAGCATCAACCCGGGAATATCCTGATATTTCTCTCGGCCACATCGGGCTGGCGCAATTATATCAGGAAACAGGACGCAGTGACCTGGCATTCACTGAATACCGGGAAATTTTAAAACAGGAACCAGAGCACCCCTGGGCAAAACCAAAATACGGAAAAATAAAACAAAGAAAAACCAAAGAAGCACTAGACGATGCTAAAACTTTATTTGCCAGAGAAGAAATAGACGCCGCAAAGACTTCTTATTTGAAAGCCCTTTATTATTCACCCAGAGCAACAGAGCCTCATCTTGCTCTCGCAAAGATATATAATGCTGAAAACAAACCCAAAAATGCATTGGTCCACCTTAAGGCAGCCTATTCCAACAAAACAAAGGATAAAGAAATAATTGAAGTTTACGGAGAAACTCTTTTTTTGGCAGATGAACCCTCCAAAAGCCTGGAAATGTATGAAAATCTCCTTGAACTTGAACCGAAAAACCAAAAAGCCAAGGATAGGATTGAAATACTAAAAAACCGGCTGGGAATATTCGAACTTCCCAGTCAGTATAATGCTATTCCTTTATCCGATGCTGTAACAAAAGAACAAATGGCAGCTATTCTGGATATAAAGTTTAAATCCATCATAGAATCTCCTCCCGGAAAGCCCCCAATTATTATCGACATCTCGACTTCATGGGCATCAAAATATATTGTCAAGATATCCTCTTTGGGAATTCTTGATGTATACCCCAACCACACTTTTCAACCTAAAAAAATCATCAACCGGGCAGAAATGGCTGAGACTATTTCTCGACTTATAAACATCCTGAAGAAAAAAGGATATCGTTTCATTCAGCAAATACCTCCTGAAAAAATTCAGATTTCAGATATATCCAGAGACAACTTCTATTACCAGCCGATCATTAAGCTGATCTCTTATAATTTTGCAAGCCTCTCTCCAGGCAGAAAATTCAATCCAGATAGACCTGTATCAGGACAGGAAGCAATTAAAATGCTGGATATCATTCTAGCTCTCATTAAATAGAAATGAATAGTCCAAATAGGGAACGAATTATTAACATCCCTAATTTATTCAGCATATCCAGAATTCTTCTTATTCCTATATTTCTCTATATGATATTAAACCGGAATAACATAGGAGCTCTGATCGTTTTTTTTATCGCAGCTTCCACTGATATGTTGGACGGAATAGCGGCACGTCTTTTAAACCAGAAAACGAAACTTGGCGCCCTGCTCGATCCTATAGGTGATAAAGCTTTGATATTAGCTGTTTATACTATTCTCTCTATTTCATCAATAGATCTGTTAAATACTATCCCCTCCTGGCTGACGATTGCTGTGATCAGCAGGGATTTATATATTGTGACCGGAGTTTTTATCCTCTTTAAACAAATAGGACAAAAAGCCTTCCCTCCGACCTCTCTGGGAAAATATTGCACATTTCTTCAAATGGTGGTATTGCTATTTGTTCTCCTCTTCAATGCCCTTGCCAGCAAACCTGGTTTCCTTATCTGGTTATATCTACTAACCCTTATCCTCACCGTTCTCTCAGGCTTACACTACACTTATATCGGCATTACCTGGTTAAAGGAACATAAAAGCAAATAACCTTACCCTGAAATCAAATACTTTTATCAATAAAACCTTTACGGAGAGTCTTCCAGAGAATCTTCATGTCAAGATCCCAGGACCAGTTCTGAATATAATAAAAATCGTATTCAAGACGCTTGTCAAAATCAGAATCCTGGCGCAGTCCATGCACCTGGGCCCAGCCGGTTATTCCGGATTTGACTTTATGCCGGAGCATATATTTTGGGATCCGGTCACGGAAATCCTTGACAAAAACCGGCCTTTCCGGCCTGGGGCCGACCAAACTCATTTCCCCTTTTAGAACATTATAGAGTTGGGGTATCTCATCAATACTGAACTTCCGCAGCAAACGGCCGATCTTTGTGATCCGCTCATCTTCAGAAGAAGACATCACAGGTCCGGTTTTATCCTCTGCATCACATATCATGGTTCTAAATTTGTGTATAATAAACTCTTTCCCATCTAGACTCACCCTTTTTTGATGGTATAAGATCGGCCCTTTGGAAGTCATTTTAACCAGCAGAGCTGTCATCAGAATAAAAGGAGAGATAAGAATCAAGAGGAAGGCTGAAGCAGCAAGGTCCACAACTCTTTTAACAATTAACATCATACCGCGCATAGGAGGTTCATCCACGCTTATCACAGGGAATCCATCAAGGTCTTCGATCCTAGCTTTTAGAGTCAAAAGCTGGAAAAGGTCAGGGATCAATCTCACATTGACAATGAATCTATCAACGATCTTTAGGGTTTCTAGAATGCGGGGATAATTATTCAGATCCAGGGCTACATAGACTTCGCTGATATCCTCCTTTTCTAACACAGCTTCAAGGTCACACAGCGGGCCAAGGACCTTTACTCCACCATTAACAGCAATCTCTTCACCTTTTTTTATCTCGTCGTCTAGAAAACCTTTCACTACAAAACCAAGATCATTATACTGAGCAAGTTTCTGAGCAACTGATCTCCCCATTTTTCCAGCACCTACAATAAGTACGTTTTTAAGATTTAAACCACGAGCATAACGTCTTTTCATGAAAAAATATATCTGGTGCCTAAGAATAGAAATCACTAATATCACACTTATAAAATAGAGTACCAGAAACCAATGTGATAAAGTAAAGGTTATCCGGAATAAAGGCGCATCTCCCTGGCTATAGGCATTTAGATACCCCATAACAGCCTGAACAAACAAAATGGATAAAACTCCATTAAGGGATATATAAATGAAATCATCAATCCTGGTTCGTTTCAGGCGGGTCTTATAAAAACCTTGCAGGAAAAAAATCGTCAGATGGGCGACAAGGAATAAAGGAAAAACCATTATATATGGGTTTAAAGGAGGAATTCCTTTTGCCGGGTCAATAGGCAAAATGTATCCATAGAACCTAAAAGCATAAGACCAATAATAGGATATAAGGATAGCGATAATATCACTTAGGATATACAAGCCAACAAGGCCGCTTCTCTGTCTTCTAATCATCTTGCTCTCTAAACCGCATCCATTTTTCCTGCAGATATGCAGAAATCGATTCTTTAAACTTCTCGCGGGAAAAATTTAAGGCATTTTCTCTTATCAATTGTTTATTAAATGAAAGATGTTTGAATTTGTCAAGAGCCACAAGCAAACTTACTGCTTTTAGTTCAGGGAAAAAAACACCTGTTTTCTCAGCAATAACCGTCTCTGTAGCGCCTCCCCGCATATAAGCAATAACCGGAACACCACAGGCCTGTGATTCCAGAGCATTTATTCCAAAATCTTCCTCTCCCGGCAATATAAGAGCACGAGCGCCCCTGTATACTTGCAGCAGGCCAATCGGATCTAATGACCCCAAAAACTTAATATTGGCCTTAGCTGTTTTTTTAAGTTTCTTATAATTAGGTCCCTGTCCAACAATTTTAAGTGCATCCCCACTCTGGTTGAAAGCCTCTATAGCAAGTTCCAACCGTTTATAAGGTACCAGGGCTGAAACAATTAAAAAATAGTTTTCCTGCTTATCCCCAGGTTTAAAAAATTGTGTGTCCACAGGAGGATGAATAACTTCTGCAGAACGCCGATAATATTTTTCTATTCTTTTAGCTACCGTTTTTGAATTAGCCACAAAATGATCTACCCTGTCGGCAGATATGGAATCCCACAGCCTTATTTTATGAATGACGGGAGGAATAAGAAAACGCGAGAATATCCCAAGTTTGTCCTGCGAAAAATATGAAAAATAATGGTTCCAAGCATACCTAATAGGAGAGTGAATATAACTTATGTGCAGGGCATCAGGCCTTGGAATGACTCCTTTTGCAACACAATGGGAACTTGAAATTATCATGTCATATTCCTGCAGATCGAACATCTCTATCGCCAGAGGATACAAAGGAAGGAAAGAACGGTATTTTTTTTTAAGAAACGGGAATTTCTGGATAAAACTGGTGATGATACGCTTATTTTCAATATCCTCGATCTGGCTTCCGGGAAAGTGAATTAGAGTATAAATAGGTGCATCCGGGAATATCTCGGAGAAAACTTCAAGCACTTTTTCTCCTCCCCTCTGGCCTGTCAGCCAGTCATGCACAAGGGCGACTTTAATGTTTTCCATTAAAACTGATTATAAAAAGCAATTCAATGATTGTCAAACAGGAACATCTACAGGAGTTCCCCCATTTTTTCTAAGCTACTGAGCCATAAGCAAGAATCAGGTCAGTTGATCCGAAAACACACGAATTTTCCCCAGCGTGAAAAATCCGCTCGGATACAGTCTTCGCTCTCTTCTCCTTAAAGGAGAAGAACCATGCCCGCTCATCCTTGCCAACGGCTTTCTTAATCATCCTGAATTATTCATAAAAATTGCCGATGCCCTATTCAAAAAAACAAAATCTAATTTTATCATCGGCACTTTTTACCCTCCGGGCGAGCCGATCTCACCGCATCTGCTTTGTTGCAGCGGATTCGCGGTGAAGGACCACAGCTTCATCCCCTGCGCCTTGCATCTGCAGCAACCTCAACTCGTGCATAATTCAGGCAAGTTGACCTGATTCTTTTTGCCGCTTACTTGATCAATCACAGAGCTTTTTTAATAGTACAGACATATCTTCTGCTGCTTTCCGCCAGGAAAAACGGGGTTTTATTTTCTTGAACCGGACTAAGATCTCCTCTCGTTCCTTAACTTCAATCAAAGCAGCTTTTAAAGTATTTTTAACCGCTTTAACATCAGGATGATCAACCATGAAAGCAATATTACTATAGACCTCCTTTAGAGAAGTCCGGTTCAAAAGCACTGGAATAGTACCACAAGAAAGGGCTTCAAGAGGAGGCAAGCCAAAGCCTTCATATTCAGAAAGATAGGCAAACAAATCCAGCGACGAGAAAAATACCGGTAATTCATCATCAAGGATGCCGGATTCCCATAATATCCATTCCTTATCTAAAAGCTGAGGGATATTTTGAGGGGGATAAGTTAAGTCTTTCCCGATAACATACAAAAACACTTCGGGAAATTCCTCCCTGAGAAGCCGGACCGCATCCACCAGTTCAGGGATATGCCGCCGGTTAAATATCGAACCAAGGAATCCTACAATTTTTTTTCCCTTTAAGCCTTTGTTCTCTTTCCATCTTTCAATTTCTCCAGCTGAAGACTTACTGAAAATTGCATCTGATCCGAGCTGAATAACTTTGACTTTCTGGGGAGAGATATGAAAATATTTTAAAATCTCATCTTTTGAAAAATCCGAACCAGTGACTATTCTATCGGCTTTTTTTACACTCCTTTGAACCAACAAGTGTTTTTTTATGGTTTCCCTTCTGGGAAACCATTCAGGATGAGATATAAAGGACACATCATATTCGATCAGAACTGAAGTGTAAGGGGAATAAATAGGCAGAGTATAATTAGACGCAATAAGAATATCTGGGCGGATAGCCTTTAACCTCTTGCGAAAGGGTCCATTCTGCCATCTGAAATAACCGTTGTCAGGGAGGACTATATGCTGAATTATATTCGTCTTTTTGTATCCCCTGTTTTTTTCACGCGATAAAGCATGAAACTCATCCTCAGGCATAATTTCGGCAATTTCTATTAAAAGATTACTTGTGACCCTGCCAACCCCGGTCATAGGGCGCTTGACTTCATAGCAGTCCACTGCAACCTTCATGTTATTTTCCCTTGCCAGCTATTGCTTTGTAAAAGTCCAAGGTATCAACAGCCGTTTTTTCCCAGTCAAAGTCCTTGCTTCTTTCCACCCCCCGGGCGATTAATTTCTTTTGTAAACTTTTATCCTGCAAAGCCTCAACAATCCTCCCGGCTATTGATTCCGGACTATTGGGGTCAAAATAAAGGGCCGCATCATCTGCGATTTCCGGCAGAGCTGAAACTCCGGATACAACCAGAGGCAACCGGCCGGCCATTGCCTCAAGCAAAGGCAGCCCGAAACCCTCACACAAGGAAGGAAACACAAAAAGCGAGGCCAGACTATAAAGACAGCGCACCTCTTCCCTCGGCAGGTAATCAAGGATCTTCACCCAGCCCTCAAGCTGGTTTTTTAAAATTAAAGCCTGCACTTTAGGGTAATCACTGCCTTTTCGGCCGGCTATGACAAGCGAAATCTTGCTGTATTTCTTATGAACTATTTTTAGTGCCTTAATAAGGCTGGTGAGGTTTTTCCGGGGCTCGATCGCTCCCACAAATAAAAGAAAATCTGAGGGGAGTGCATGTTTTTTTATTACCCTATCCAGCCTGCTGGCAGGAACTCCGTAATAAAAATCCGTGTCAGTTCCATGATAAATTACTTTGACCTTGTCTTCATCAATAACAAATCTGTTTAAGAGCTGATCTTTGACAAACCTGGAAACAGCAATCACGCCATCTGCTTTCTGAATAGACGCAGAGACCCTTTTGGGGAAATTCTTTCGCGTATCTTTATCAGTCATTTCCGGAGAATCCACAAAAAATAGATCGTGGACACTAATGATTTTTTTTCCCCTTGTAGGAAGGATCAAGGGTGTGGGTGAATGAGTAAGATCAAGGCTTTTTTTAAAAAAAAAATCCAAGGGTGGAAATAACAATCTGTACCAGAAAAAATTAATCACCTCCACCGGATAGTGGAAATCACGAAAATTCATTCTGGCAAAAGCCGGAATCTTGTTCACAGAAAACCGGTCTTTTAAAGAAGAAGAAAATAAAAAGTACTCATTTTCCCAGTCGATTTTTACTAACGAAAACAGTAGATTTCTGAAATAGACTCCAATTCCAGTCTCTTCCTTGAGAAATGGACGCAGGTCTAATCCTATTCGCATTTTGTGTAAATGTATGCTCTGGAAAATAAAATGTCAAGAATCAGGGTAGCTCTGGAGTTCCCCAAATACTTTTTCAAACTTACAAAAGTTGCAAGGCATGGACACTGGTAAGTCCCTTCGAAAGACAGGGATTTCCCCCAGCGTGTGAAATCCCTTCCTGTTCCTCGCAACGCTCCCTTCGAGATTCTCTCGAGGAACCATGCCCGCGTTGCTCCGGAGGGCTTTCTCCGGGATTTACCAGTATCCATGAAAGCTCGTAGTCTGGGTTAGAGAATAAAATTGGAAGGGAACTCCAAAGAAAACAAATAACTATTAATTATTATTTGTTAACCTGATTTTTCTGAATTTTCTGTTATTACTGGTCTTCGGCTTGCTTATATATTTTTTTGGGAGAATATTTCCGCTGCACTTTTTGAGCGACCTTAATAGTATTCATATGAATAGTAACGGTATCATCAATGTCATATGCATATCCTCCGGCCAGGACAACAACTACCGGTATCCTTAGCTTGCGGGCATTCTTTAAAACAATATTATCCCGTTCTTTAAGCCCCAACATGGTGATCTTTAATCCGCCTAATTGGTCTTTTTCAAAAGGGTCGGCACCGGCCAGGTAAAATATCAGGTCCGGCTTGTATTCATGGTAGATCCTGGGAATGTTAGAATTAAGCAACTCCAGATATTTTTCATCTCCATCTCCTGACCACAATCCGACATCAAGTGAGCTCTCCGGTTTGATGGCAGGATAAAGATCCATCTGATGAATAGAAAATGTAAAAGCATGCTCTTTCCCGCTTAAAACAGAGGCGGTCCCATTTCCCTGATGGACATCACAATCAACCACCATTGCTTTCTGAATATCACCTTTTTGTTTTAAATGTTCCAGGGCTACAGCTGTATCATTCAATACACAAAAACCTTCTCCATGGTCATAAAAGGCGTGGTGAAAACCTCCCCCTATATGAATACAAAGCCCCTCCTTCTGAGCAAGCTCTGCTGCTTCAATAGTACCCCCCACATTTAAAAAGGCAAATTCAATTCCTTCGGCACTATATGGGATCTCAAGAGCCTGGAGTTCAGATGAAGAAAGTTTTCCTGCCTTTATCTTTTTTATATATCTTTGCGAGTGAACAAATAAAAGGGCTTTATCATCCGGCATTGAAGGGGAAATAAATTTTTCCTTTTTTGCTCCTGATCTCAGCAGCCTTTCATAGATAAGACGGTATTTTTTTATGGGAAACACATGCTCCTCCAAATCGACCATCCAGTAGGAGTCGCTGTAGACAAATTTGAAGGGAAATTTTTCGCGCCATAAATGTTTAAGGAATTTACTAAAATCAACCATTTATAATTTAAAATACCAGAAAACAGCCGGGGATACAAATGGACGGACTTCAGTTCTTTTAGGAGCAAATAGTAAGAAATTATTGTTTTTGCTGATTCTCCTGCAAAGTAACCTGAGCAGCAGCAAGCCTGGCAATGGGGATCTGATAGGCCGAGCAGCTGACATAATTCAATCCAATCTTGTGGCAAAAGAAAATCGAGCGGGGATCTCCACCATGAACACCACAAATACCTACTTTTAGATTCGGCCGGTTTTTACGGCCCTTTTCTACCGCCCACTTCATCAGCTCTCCAACTCCATCGATATCCACGGTCGTAAAAGGATTATCTTTCCATATCCCATGAGTCAGGTAGTGGTTAATAAATGCCGCCCCATCATCCCGCGAAATACCAAATGCTGTCTGGGTAAGGTCATTGGTCCCAAAGGAGAAAAATTCAGCCTCTTCAGCCACCTTATCCGCTGTAATTGCAGCTCTGGGTATCTCTATCATAGTCCCGACCGTATAATCAAGTTCGACCTCATATTTTTTGATCACATCTTCTGCAATTTTGACAATTATCTTTTTCTGGTCTGCAAGCTCCTCTACTGAGCCAATCAGCGGAACCATGATCTCAGGACAAACCTTAGTTCCTTCCTTTACCAGCTGACAGGCGGCTTCAAATATGGCTTTGGCCTGCATCTCTATTATTTCGGGAAAAGTCACTCCTAAACGGCATCCCCGGTGCCCAAGCATAGGATTAAACTCGGATAGAGCTCTAACTCTTTCCAGCAGTTTCTCCAGTTCCTTTACTTTTTTATCATCTCCACGTCCGGAAGCTTTAAATTCAGCGATCTCTACCATCAGATCCTCTTTTTTGGGTAAAAATTCATGCAGGGGAGGATCAAGAGTGCGGATGGTTACCGGATTTCCATGCATAGCCTTAAATAATTCAAAAAAATCTTTTCTCTGAAAAGGAAGTAGTTTATCCAGATATTTACGTCTGTCCTCTTCCGTCTCCGAGAGGATCATTTCTTTTATAAAAGGAAGCCTCTCTTTCTCAAAAAACATGTGCTCGGTCCGGGTTAGGCCTATGCCTTCAGCTCCAAAAGCAAAAGCTATTTCAGCGTCTTCAGGAGTATCAGCGTTTGCCCGGACACTCATCCGCCTGACTTCATCCGCCCAGGAAAGAAACTTGGTAAAGTATTGATATATTTCAGAATCATCAGGCTTAAGTTCACCTTTTACTACCTGGATGATCTCGGAAGGTTTGGTTTTAATCTCACCCAGCAATACTTGACCGGATGCTCCATCGATCGAAATGGCTTCACCTTCTTTAACTTTTTTGCCTCCCAACTGAAAATATTTTCCCTCTTCATCCAGGACAAGATCTCCGCATCCGACGACCGCAGGTTTACCCATCTGGCGCCCCACAACCGCAGCATGAGAAGTCATTCCTCCGGTAGCAGTCAATATCCCCTGAGAAGCGCTCATCCCATGGATGTCATCAGGAGAGGTTTCTTCCCGTACCAAGATTACCTGTTTTCCTTCTGCTCCCCAAGTGACTGCTTCCTCAGAACTAAAGACCACCTGACCGGCCGCAGCCCCGGGTGAAGCTGCCAGCCCTTTAGCCAGCTCTTCCGCTTTTGACTTCTCATCAATATCAAAAACCGGATGGAGAAGTTGGTCTAAAGCCTGGGGATCGACCAGCATGAGCGCTTCTTTCTTGCTGATCAACTCTTCTTCTACAAGGTCAACTGCTATTTTTACTGCTGCCTGGCCGGTTCTTTTTCCGCTGCGTGTCTGGAGCATATAGAGTTTTTTCTCCTGCACTGTAAATTCAAAATCCTGCGCATCTCCATAATGTTTTTCCAGTTTTGAAGTGATATCACTTAACTCATTATAGACTTCAGGCATTCTATCTGCCATTTCTTTTATCTGAAAAGGTGTGCGGGTTCCAGCGACAACATCTTCTCCCTGGGCATTGCGCAGGTATTCACCAAAAAGCTCCTTGTTACCAGAAGCTGGGTTTCTGGTAAAGCCAACTCCCGTAGCTGAATCTTCACCAAAGTTACCAAACACCATTAACTGCACATTAACAGCAGTTCCCAGGTCATCAGGAATATGATTTATACGGCGGTAAGTTTTAGCCCTAGGATTGTCCCAGGAGCTGAATACTGCTGAGATTGCCATAAACAATTGTTCTTTAACGTCATGGGGAAATGGGATGCCTGCTTTATCCTTGATAATATTTTTGTAGCTTGTAATCACATCCTCAAGGATTTCTTGAGTCATCTTTATATCAGCAGTGATATTGTTTTCTGCCTTCTTTTTTCTTAATACTTCCTCAAATTTCTTTTTTGGAATTTCCAGCACAACATCACCAAACATTTGAATCAGGCGGCGAAAACAGTCCAGAGTGAAACGCCGGTCTCCGCTTTTAGCAGCCAATCCCTCAAGAGTTATATCATTCAGCCCGAGGTTTAATACTGTGTCCATCATACCAGGCATAGAAAATTTTGCCCCTGAGCGTACTGAAACCAGGAGAGGATTATTTTTATCACCAAATTTCTGACCTGTCTCTTTTTCAAGATTTTCAAGATGAGTTAAAATTTCCTTTTTTACTTCAAGAGGCAGTTTATTTCCTTCCTTAAGAAATAAACTACATACATCAGTCGAAACTGTAAATCCAGCCGGAACAGGAAGACCGATCCCAGCCATTTCTGCCAGATTTGCTCCTTTCCCGCCCAGCAGGTCGCGCATTTCTCTATTGCCTTCAACATTGCTCTTTCCAAAAAAGTATACGTATTTTTTATTCATGCAAAAACTCCTTCTTGATTTATAAATAATTCAGAAAACTCTCGTAATAATTCTAAATTTTGTAGTATAAACTATACACTTAATCAAGGCAAATATCAACTGGAGAGAACAATCTGAAGAGAGCGCCTAGTCTCATTTCTGCCGGCACTGTTGGATATAGGCTTCAACCTGACGACGTTCTTCAGAAGATATATTCTTCCCACTCATGTCCAAGTATTTCAAAAAGTATTTGAGGGCCAAAGATTTATTTCCTTTTTTCAGATAAGCTATCCCCAGGTTGTAAACAGGGAAAGCAAAATCCGGATCCAGCTCTACTGATTTCTCCCATAAAACAAATGCTCCTTCAAGATTGCCACTTATCTCGTTAAGACTGCCCAGAGTGTTGTAAGCTGAAGCTATACCCGGATCGAGTTCAATGGCTTTTTTGAGATATTCTGTAGCTTTAAAATAATCACTCCGCTGGCGGGTTTGCCGGAAAATGGAAAAATAGAGTACCCCAAGATTATTATAGATGATTGCATTATTGGCATCCAGCGAAAGCGCTTTTTCAAATGCCTCCCGGGCTTGGGAAAAATCCCCTTTGTTTCCATAGGCAGTTCCCAGATTGGTCCAAACATCCGGATCAAAATCAAGCATATCCCGCGCCTGTTTCAAGATGGTTATGCCCTTATCCGTTTTGCCGGACTTTACTAAACGAATACCATACTCTAAAACAACATCATAGTGATGGGGATTGTGCTCGAAACCGGAAGCTAAAACAGCGGCTGCTTCCTGCAGTTTTCCCTGCGATTCATACATAGTGGCCAGATGGATATAAGCTAAAGCCAGGTCCGGTTTCTCCCGGATGACAGCCAAAAGCAGCTTCCGGCTGCCTTCAATGTCTCCAGCGGAAAACAGATTTATGGCTTCAGTCATTTTCTGCTGAAAAGGGAGCATGGTCTTCAGGTCATCTTCCGGACCATAATGCTGCTTCTCCTGGGAAATAGTAGCGGAAATATACCCCAGACTTCTGAGTTTCTCCCGGGCTGCCCGGTCGATCACAGGCCGCTGCTTTACCCCAGAAGCGGCCAATCCCGCCATGATGTTTTTTAACCTATCCCGGTATTTACCAAGTTGGACATTCTTTATAAGATTTTGTTCTTCGGTAAAATCATTTTTGAGCTCATAGAATTCCGGCAGAGGGGAGTCTATGAATTTCGCTTGTTTCTCTATAAATCCCCTCAAGGGAGCGTAACCGCTGTTATAATACGCATCCAGAGATTCAAAGTATATGGCCCGATTTTTTATCTTTTTTCCTTTTATTAACGGCATCAGAGAGATTCCCTGAAGATAAGCGGGCCGGGAACTCCCCAACAGCTCACAAACAGTCGGGAAAATATCAATATGGCACACATACTCTTTAACCTGTTTCTTTTTTATTCCCGGACCAGTTATAATCAAGGGTATCCATAAGGTAGTATTGTAGGCAAAGTAACCGTGTGTATCTTCCCCATGCTCGCCGAATGCTTCCCCATGGTCCCCCGTCAAAATAATGATGGTATTGTCTTGGAACCGGTTCACTTTTAGGAAATCCATCAATTTTCCCAGTTCCGAATCTGTATAAGCTATTTCTCCCGAATACGGGTCCGTTTTATATAAATCGAGAAATTTGCCGGGGGGCAGGTAAGGCGCATGGGGATCCCAAAGATGTATCCAGGCAAACCACCGGGTATGCTGTTTTCCCAACCAGTCCATGGCAGCGGCCATTACCCTATCCGCCCTTCTTTCCGCTATAGTAAAAGCCTCTCCGGCCTTGGAAGGGTAGGATTCATCATAAACATCAAAGCCCTGGGCCAGGCCAAAACGGGAATCCAGGGGAAAGGCGCCAATAAAGGCCCCGGTGGCATAGCCTTTTTCCCTTAAAAATTCGGCTAAAGTCATAAAATTTTCAGCAACCACCGCCTTGGAATTCTCATGCACTCCATGATAAGGCGGGGTTACGCCTAAGAGAATATTAGTATGCGAAGGAAGTGTCATGGGATTATGGGCAAAAGCACGAGTGAATAGAGCCCCGTTTTTGGCCAGGGCGTCAATATTAGGCGTCTTTACGCGGTCTGTCCCATAACAGCCAATCCGGTCTGCTCTTATAGTATCAATGGTGATAAGCAACACATTGGTATCTTCTGGTCCAGCAACCAGATCAGGCAGCCAGGGGCTTACCATAATAGTCCCTACTATCAATACTAGAATGCCAATGATATTCTTCATAAATCTCCTGACCTTTTTTCTGCGCTTAAAAAAGCCTATTATATTCTTGTATGCCGGCTTTCAGTACTGTGATAGCGCGTTTTAGGTCTTCCTCTTTCAGAACATAGGCTATCCGGACTTCATTTGCACCTCTGCCGGATGAGCTGTAAAAGCCCTGGGCAGGCGCAACCATTGAAGTTTCATTATCCAGGCGGAAATCAGTCAGCATCCATCTGACAAAATGCTCGCTATCTTTAACAGGCAGCCTCACAATAATATAAAAGGCCCCCTGTGGTTTATGCATAATAATTCCGGGAATGTCTTTAAGCTCTTCACAGAGAACATCCCGCCTTTTCTGATATTCCTTTCGCACAGGCTCAAAATAATCTTTTCCCATCCTATATGCAGCAAGTGCCGCTCTTTGTTCCATTGTGGGAGGGCAAAGTCTGGCCTGTGCAAATTTTAGGGCCGCTTGATAGACCTCCGGATTCCGGGTTATAAGTGCCCCGATGCGGGCTCCACAACAACTAAAACGCTTTGAAACACTGTCGACAACGATCGCTCTGTCATGAATCTCATCATATTCCAAGATACTTTTATGGATTGCGCCATCATAGACAAATTCTTTATAGACCTCATCAGCAATAAGAAAAAGGTCGTATTTTTTAGCAAGGTTTACTATTCTATCCAGCTCTTCCGCGGTATATACAGTACCGGTCGGGTTGTTGGGAGAACACAGCAGGATCGCCTTGGTCTTATCTGAAATTTTTGCTTCGATCTCTTCTGCCGGAGGCAGGCGGAAGCCGTCAGCCACATTTAAGGTCAAGGGAACGATCTTTACACTGGCGCTTGACTCATAACCGTTATAATTTGTGTAAAATGGCTCTGGGATAATAATTTCCTCCCCCGGATCAGAGACTACACTAAAAGCAAATTGAATGGCCTCGGAACCTCCGACGGTAATTAAAACATTTTCAGCGTTTAGGTCTATATTGTAGCCTGAAAAATAATCTGCAATCGCTTGGCGTAAATCCAGAAAACCCTGTGCCGGCCCGTAACTCAAGACTTTGTCCTGACAGTTTTTAAATGCGTCCCAAACAGGCTGGGGAGTCACAATATCCGGCTGCCCTATATTAATAAAATACACCCGCACACCTGCGGCAATCGCTTTATCCGCATAGGGCTTCAGTTTTCTTATGGGAGATTCCTGAACCTCTATGCCTCTTTTAGAAATATTCATTTTTTGTCCCTAAAATACATTCCAATGAAATGTTTATTATTTCAAAAAGTAGATTTGCTGTCAAAGTTTTTATTGCCTTCTGGTTGAGTATCTGATATTTTTTTGAGGATAACTTCAATCTGGCAATATTCTATATGAAAAAAGCTACTCAGGTAATAATAACAGACAGAAAAATGTGGAAAGATTATGTCCTTTTATCTCTTAAGTCTCCCCAAATCGCCAGCAAGGCACTTCCTGGCCAGTTTTTAATGATCCGCATTACTCCTCATTCCTATCCATTGCTTCGCCGGCCGATTAGTATCCACGCCGTTGAGGGAGAAAATATAGCGATATTCTTTCAAAAATCGGGGATAGGCACCAATATTCTGGGCTTAAGAAAAAAAAAAGAAATGCTTGATATTCTGGGTCCGTTGGGAAATGGTTTCGGCCTGAAAGGGGATTTTTCGCATAAAAAAACAGTACTTATCGGCGGAGGCCGGGGAATCGCTCCTTTATTCTTTTTAGCCAACAGCCTTGCCGACCGCAAAGCAGAAATCAGGACATTTTATGGAGGAAAAACATCTCATGACCTGCCTCTTAAAGAAAAATTCGAAGCAAATGGCTTAAAGGTCTTTTGTTCTACAGAAGATGGTTCCTTCGGATATAAAGGCCTTATCACAGATTATTTCAACTCTGAGATCCGGCAGTCCAGGCCTGATAGGATATTTGCCTGCGGACCGGATGCCATGCTTAAAACGATCGCAGATATCGCTGCTAAAGAAAATATTCCAGCCGAGCTTTCTCTGGAATCGATCATGGGCTGCGGAATCGGCGCCTGTTGGGGATGTGTAAAACGCTTAAAAAAAGACGGCGTTACAGGCTGGTTTAGAATCTGCCAAGAAGGGCCGGTTATCCCTGCAGATCAAATTATTTGGGCGGAAAAGGACAAATGACTGACCTATCAATTGACCTGGGATTTATGAAACTGAAAAACCCGGTTATTGCTGCCAGCGGCACATTCGGGTATGGGATCGAGTTTACCCCCTTTATCGACCTTAACAATCTGGGTGGATTCGTTGTAAAGGGTCTTTATTACTCCCCAAGGGAGGGCAACCCTCCCCCCCGGCTCGTTGAGACTCCCAGCGGCCTAATCAATGCCATAGGACTGCAAGGAATCGGCGTCAAGCGGTTTTCAGAGGAAATCCTTCCCCGCTTGATCGATTACAATACTTCCATCATCATAAATGTATGCGGAGAACATGAGGATGAATACGCGGCAGTTGTAGACCTGCTCAACCATCAGCCCGGCATTGCAGCCTATGAGCTCAATATATCCTGCCCTAATGTCAAAAAAGATGGAAAATGCCCCGCTCTTGACCCGAAAACAACATATTCAGTAGTCAAACTTATAAAAAAAAGCAGCACCCGGCCGGTAATAACTAAACTTTCCCCTAATGTAACAGACATCACAGAAATTGCTTTTAGCGCCCAGGAAGCTGGAACAGATGCCGTCTCTTTAGTGAATAGTTTTTTAGCCATGGCAATCGACCCCAATACCAGGAAACCCAGGCTGACTAACATCTTTGGAGGATTGAGCGGCCCGGCCATAAAGCCGATAGCGCTGAGGATGGTCTATCAGGTAGCCTGCCGGCTTAAGATCCCGGTGATCGGAATGGGGGGTATCTTTAACGGCGGAGATGCGCTTGAATTTCTTATAGCTGGCGCTAGAGCAGTTGAAATCGGGACCGCTAATTTTATCGATCCTGAGGCAACCGTAAAAATCATTGACGAATTAGACAATTTCTGTAGAGAAAGGAAAATAGGCAAACTGGAAACAATAATCGGAACAATGAAATAACCTATTGATTGGAAGAAAAGAAAATGAACAAAAAACTCGGGCTCTCAAGTAAAATAATTATTGCTTTAGATGTAAGCACTAGAGAAAGTGCTCTTTCTTTGGTCGAAAAGCTTCCGGAAGCAGAAGTATTTAAAATCGGCCTTAAACTCTTCACTGCGGAAGGCCCTTCCCTTCTGCGGGAATTACATACAGCGGGGAAAAGGATCTTCCTTGACCTTAAACTGCATGACATTCCCAATACAGTTTCTGGGGCAGTAGAGATGGCAGTAAGACATGAAGTAGCAATGATGACTTTACATGCCTCAGGCGGCAAAGAAATGCTGGCAGAGGCGGTTAAAACTGCTGCCCAAGCAGCCAAGGATACAGGCCGGTCAAGGCCACTGCTTTTAGCTGTAACAGTACTAACCAGCTTACAAGATGCTCAACTTAAAGAAATAGGATTCCAGGCTGATACTGCCGAACAAGTATTAAAACTGGCAAGATTGTCCCGGGAAACAGGAGTGGATGGAATTGTTTGCTCCCCCCTTGAGCTCGATCTTATAAGAAGAGAGTTCCCTAGCGACTTTCTTATAGTCACTCCGGGAATCAGGCCCCTATGGGCAGCAGCCCAGGACCAGAAACGGATAATGACACCTGCCCAGGCTCAGGCAAAAGGAGCGGATTATATAGTTATAGGGCGCCCTGTGATCAAAGCTGCTTCACCTCAAAAAGCTTTCCAGAAAATCTCAGAAGAACTATATAGCCCGGAATCCGGCTCCAACAGCAAAAATAGCTCCTAATATAACTCCGATAATAACATACAGAACTATCGTGACTATGATTACAACAACCAGATATCCAACGACCTTATCTTTTGGGGTATCCATGATACCGCCAGCCAGCCCCAGATAGAACAGGTACAGCCCATAGAAAGATGCAATAATCGTCAGTATCGCTAAAGGTGGAATAATATTGAGAGCACCGGCAACCCAGGCGGGAGTCATACTGAAAACCGCAAGTTTCATAGCATTATCTTGATTTTGTTTCGAGGAAAAAGACGGGGCCAGAGCGTTTATTATAATACCAAGTACATATACAGATGCTAGAGTTAAAATATAAGAAAGGATGGAGCGCACAAGCGCATTCCCTAATCCCATCCTTATCCAGCCGACAAAGGGTACTTTATACCCTACAAGCCCATATCCAATAAATTGAGCAATTGCAGGAATAGCAACTAACAGCATCGCATATGAGGTAAAAAGTTTAGATACTGAAAGGGTTTCGCCTTTTATCTTATCCCATTCTTCTTTTGGTTTTAACAAGATCCCCTGTATTCGAGGTACTAAGTCCATCCGCATCCTCCTATAAAAAGATTTTTTTCAAATATATATTGTTTATTTCAGAATGTCAACATGGGGTTAGACCCCGAGTTGGAGGCGCGGGTCGGATTCGAACCGACGAATCGAGGTTTTGCAAACCCCTCCCTTAGCCGCTTGGGTACCGCGCCTCTTGCGCTTTAGAAATCTCAAGAACTGGAGCGGGCGAAGGGATTTGAACCCTCGACCTTCTGCTTGGCAAGCAGACGTTCTACCACTGAACTACGCCCGCGCTCATTTGTAATCAGCTAAAAAGCGACATTGAGTTAAACTACCAAAATCACTCATTTCTGTCAATAGGATAGCTCATCTGGAGTTCCCCAATTTTTCCCTAGTTTCTGAGCATTAAGCAAGAATCAGGTCAGTTGATACGAAAACACGCGGATTTTCCCCAGCGTGGAAAATCCGCTCGGATACAGTCTTCGCTCTCTTCTCCTTGAAGGAGAAGAACCCTGCCCGCTCATCCTTGCTCACGGTTTTCTTAATCAATTGATCTGATTCTTTTTACTGCTTGTCTTGAAAATTGGGACAGGAAGGAATTGCCTTTTATTTATTTGGCCGGACCATAATAAGGTCCCCAATACGTACGGCATCCCGGCAGGAAAGAATTTTGATCGTGGATGTTTTGTTCTGGATATCAACAATAACTACATTTCCAAAAATCTGTAAGGGAGCATCCTCTTCCACTTCCCTATAAAGTATCATCTGCTGCCCTAATTGAACCCCATCTTCAGCACCCAGGTCGATCAACGCCCAGTGGCCGCTGCCTATCTCATTGAAATCAGTCTGAAGGTAAATTACTTCGCCTTTTGCCCCACTTGCTTCAAAAGGAGAGATGTCATATCCCAGGTCCTTTCCCATTACAGTTTCTTTTGGCTCAAAAGGAATAAGATAATTTCCGATTCTTACCCAACCGCAGGATTTTTCAATAACCGCAGATGCACGATTTGCGGCCAGATCCATGACCCGTAGTCTTCCTCTTTTATAAGCGACCGGGCCAAATCCCGGCAGATTGATTTCTATTTCAAGTATTATAAACAGCTGTCCCTGCTCCAGGCCATCCTCTTTTCCTTTGTTGATATAGACAACATCCCCATCACTCATAATCTCTTTTTCATATTCTCTTTCAGCTCCGACGATCTTTATGTCAGGTTTCTTCTCATCCCAGATCATGATCGAACAATACAGGTCCACTTCGGAAAGAAGGGGGTATATATCATCGTAGATCTTAGCTCTTTTAATTTGATCTTCCTGCCCATAATAATTAAAGGGAAAAGCTAATAGGGTAATAAGCATTCCCAAAAGTACACTTATTTTAATTATTCTAAAGATATTTTTTCTCATTATCACTCCTCGCTCCTGCATTATTTGCCAACCTTATTGATTTTATTATATTTAGTCGAAACACAGCTGTCAATATTAAATAAAAATCAGGAGTTCCCCCAAATTTCAAAACGAATTGGTCAATTGTATTCCATCAAGATTCAGTGTAAAATATTTATTTGTAAAGACACATCGTAAGCATGAAAAAAAAGTTGAATATCACTCTTATTTTTGGGGGTAAATCTGCAGAGCATGAAGTATCATTAAGGTCTGCAGCCGCAGTCTACTCTAACCTGAATAACAAAAAATTCAATATTTCGTCTATCTTTATAAATAAGACAGGCCAGTGGAAAAATGTCGAATCACCACTTCTTCCCTCCAATGAGCTGAATCAAGGAAGGTTTTCCTCCTTTCTTCCCTGGGATAAAAGCGCCCAAACCGAAAAAATCAAATCTGATGTCTACTTTCCCGTGCTGCACGGCCCTTTTGGTGAAGACGGGACCATACAGGGACTTTTTGAGATAGCAGATGTTCCCTATGTTGGAGCTTCAGTCCTGGCTTCCGCCGTGGGTATGGATAAAGCTATGACAAAATCCATCTGCAGGGCAAAGGGCCTGCCAGCTGTAAGATATCAAGTGATTATGGAAGAAAATTGGAAAGGGCAAAAAGAAGGCATCCTGGAAAACATAAAGAAAGGCTTCCAGCTCCCATTTTATAGCAAGCCGGCCAACATGGGTTCAAGTGTAGGCATTACTAAAGTCTTTCATTCAAGCGAGATCGAATCTGCTGTAGAGAAAGCATTCAGGCACGACAGAAAAATACTCATAGAAGAGGGCATTTCCGGCCGGGAATTGGAATGCAGCGTCTTAGGCAATGAGGATCCCAGAGCTTCCCTGCCAGGAGAAATAATCCCCTTCCGGGATTATTATGATTACAAAGATAAATATATTGAAGGGAAGACCTCATTCAGGATACCAGCCGAGCTTCCCCAGGATATTATTCAGGAGATCCAAAGTCTTTCTGTCAAAGCTTTTAAAGCCATAGACTGCTCCGGTATGGCCAGGGTAGATTTTTTTCTGCAGGAAAAAAGCAATAAAATATTTTTTAATGAGATCAACACTATTCCCGGTTTTACAAAGATCAGCATGTATCCTAAGCTTTGGGAAGTAAGCGGCCTGGCCTTTCCAGACCTGTTGGAAGAACTTATCAGGCTTGCTCTCCAAAAGCACGGACAAAGAAAAAAAATATTCATCCCAAATAAAAATGAGAATCCTGGGAATTGATTACGGCGATAAGAATATCGGACTTGCTATCAGTGATAAACTCCTGTTCACAGCCCAGCCGCTCGGACTTTATAAAACAATAAATAAAACAGAAGATAAAAAATATTTCCTTCAGCTTGCCTCCCGCTACAAGGTAAGCAAAATCGTCATCGGCCTGCCTTTAAGATTAGACGGTTCTGCCGGCACAAGAGTAGAGAAAACAAAAAAATTCGCCGCCTGGTTGAAAAAAACATTACAGCTTCCTATTGTTATGTGGGATGAACGCCTGACAACCCGGCAAGCCAATTTCATTCTCAACCAACAAAAAATAAAGGATAAAAAGAAAAAAAAATTAAAGGACCAGGTTTCTGCAAATATCATTCTTTCTAGCTACCTTGAACACATACGCCATCAATCAGATGACCAATAAAATCCTTAAAAACAGCCTGCTTGCTGCCATTGTTATTGTATTATTGGCTTCAGCCTGGTTTGTCCATGAATTCAACTCAAGAACGAAATCTCCTGCCGGTAAAATAAATTTTGAAGTCTTAAGCGGACAAAGCATTGCCACTATCGCCAGGGAATTAAAAGATAAAAAAATAATAAAAAGAACCTGGCCGTTTCTTTTGGGATATAGGCTTTTTTTCTCCCCTGCAAGTCTAAAAGCCGGGGAATATTCTTTTCTTCTGCCTCTATCAACAAAAGACGTCCTTTCTATTCTAATTGAAGGACATATCATTCTCCATTCAGTCACAATTCCCGAAGGCCTAACCAGATCAGAGACAGCAGAGCATCTTAAATCACAATATTCTATAGATAAAGATTCGTTTCTTCATTTTTCTTTAAACACAAAGTTAATATATGAATTGGACAAAGAAGCAAAAGACCTGGAAGGATACCTTTTTCCGGAAACCTATCATTTCCCCAAAGATATACCTGCAGATAAGATCGTATCCTCCCTGACAGATCAGTTTAAAAAAACATTTTCTGATGAGGAAAAAAGTAGAGCAAAGGAACTGGGAATGACTATACGTGAAATCGTAATCCTGGCTTCTCTAATCGAAAAGGAAACCTCTCTTCCCGGGGAAAGAAGTCTGGTATCGGCTGTTTTTCACAACCGGCTGCGCATTGGTATGAAACTGGACTGCGACCCCACCATAGTCTATGCGCTTAAACAGGCCGGAAAATTTAAAGGCCGGCTGTTTTCAAAAGACCTAAAACTCGACTCTCCTTACAATACATACCTCAACCGAAACCTTCCCCCCGGGCCCATCGCCAATCCCGGCCAGGCTTCCCTAAAGGCCGCTCTTAATCCGGCTGACGTCAAATATCTCTATTTTGTATCCCGCAACGACGGCAGCCATAAATTCAGCCTTACCTTCCGCGAACATCAGAATGCAGTCAACAAATATCAAAAGTAAGTATTTCAAAAACATTGCTGGAAATAAAATCACATATCTGCTATATTGTTTTTTTGTTTAAAAAAAATAGGAAGCTTACTCTCGAGGAGGAAACATGAAAATCAAAAACTATGTTATCCCAATGTTAATCTTAGGACTAATCTCAAGTCTGACCCTATCCCCAAACCTTTATGCACAGGAAAAAGAACAGCAAGCAAAAGTCATTATTCCCAAAGAAGTAAAGACTGTTTTGCAGGAAGGGCGACAAACCAGGGAAGCACGCTTGGATATCCCCTTTACCATCAGCAACCATCTCTACCTTCCCGCCCAGCAGAATCTGCATAACATCTTTATTTTTACTATAAAAAATGCAGACCTTGGCTATACCGCCATAGCTTCAGCAAAAGGAGCAGCAGAGGAGGAAGGTGAAGAAACAGCAGCTTTTCAGGCTTCCTCAGACAAACTTCAGGCCAAAGCCCACCTGTTCCTTCAGTTTGAAAACCTGGACATAGATTTTTCTAAAGAGGTCTATGTGCCGATAAATTTCCAAGTAGACAGTGCTTCTTATGACCCGGAAAAAGAAGAGACTTATACTACAGGCTACCCGCTCCCACATGGCAAATATCTCCTCTCTATGGCGATCACATCAGAGGATATGCAAAAAATCGGCACTCAGTATTTTGAGTTTTCAACGCCTGATTCTGCTTCATTTGCTGAAGAAATGGGAACCACTCCCATCTTTTTTGCTAAAAATATCAAGAGAATTGCATCACCTGAGACCACAACCGAGGTCCATAAAGATATTTTCAGATACTCTGTACTTGAGATCCTCCCAAACTTGGAAAAAGTTTTTAAGGCCGGGGACAACCTGGATATCTTCTTTTTCATTTTCGGAACCCAGTTCAACGAATCCAACCAGGCCGACCTCTTGATAAATTACGAAGTCCTCCAGGGTGAGGATATTCAGATCAAATATGCCGATCAAAAATACAATTCTCCCTTCATAAGCCAGCCCCTTCCCATCAAGAAAACAGTTGCTATCACTACAACCACAGAAGAAGGTAAAATAGAAGAGAAAAAAGAATCCAAAGACCTGGAACCAGGTTTATATACTCTAAAAATTACAATAAAAGACAATCTTTCGGGAAAGACCTTAGAAATCAACATTGATTTTGAGATGAAATAAGGACCTTTCAGCTAGCAAGAATCAGGTCAGTTAATACGAAAACACGCGGATGCTAAGATAAATCTGAGGGTATGGATACACTCGCTTCAGATTTTTAACGCCATTCTTCTTCGTTTTTCTCGGCGCTTGCGTAACTCCCCCCGTCCGTGGGTCAAACATACTCAGCGTCCGACTTCGTCGGATTCCCTCGAAAAGCCTCATCTGAAGGCTAAATCTTCAATGTCGCTTAATCCATACCCACAGATTTATCTGGCAGCCTCTCAATTAACAATCTAAGTGTCTATTTCTTTTCAAGCTCAGATATCAGCTTTTTAATATCTTCCTGCTCGGGATTAAGCCTTAGGGAAGAACGGAGCGCATCCAGGGCCTTCTTTTTATCTTCAGCCTTATAATAACAGTAACCAAGGGAGTTGAGCAGACCTATATCACTGTTGTATATCTCATTTCCCTGCAGAAAGTTATTTATAGCCTCTTCATACCTTCCTTTTCCCATATACGCTTTTCCTTTTAAAAGAAAAAACTCAAATTTTAGGTTATCATCATCTTCTATTTCAGTGATCAGATTTAAGATCTTATCAAATTTTTTGACTTTATAGAGAAAATTCGCATAATCTACCAATCCCCGTTTGTAAGCGGGCCTTACAGCATATGCTCTAGCATAACTGGATTCCGCTTTTTGAAAATTATTTATTTTCTCATACTGACGAGCCAGCATATAAAAATAGAGAAAGTTATTTGCCAGGGAAAAAGCTTTGGTATGACTTATTGGGTGGGAAACAGCTTCAGCCTGGGAGATAATAAACTTATCCTTTATTTCATCAAACTTTACCCCTGTCTCATCATATAGGCTCGCGCTAATCTCATAATAATCCGGGGGCAGTTCCTGGCCTGCGATAGTGTGGGAAATTACCAGGCTCTTCTCTAAAGGACGGTCTTTCAACTGAATAATCAATGATTTTATGGCAGGATTATTCGGCTTTAACCCGGTTATATTTACCCTGACTTTTCCTTTTTCCCACAACTGCCTGGTCACATCCGCGATATTTATAAATAAAACGATATTATCCATTGCTGAAAAGGTATTGGTGGGATCGATCACCACTTTTTTATCTTTTAATTTAAAGGGAATATGGAATTGACTCTCATAATTTTTGACTTTGTATCCCAATAAAAATCCGGCAATCCGCGATACTCCGGTTCGCTCAGGGATCACTACCTCTTTTTCAAGCAAACAAAATTCTTTTCCCACCGAGTTCTGCAGGAGGACGATAAACTTGTACTTTCCGCTTATAACAGGGAAGGAATCTTCTATAGCCACTCCATTTGCCTTAACACGGTCAATGTCATCAGGATTAAAATAAAAAGGGAAATCCTTGGAATACTGAAAAATAATCTCCTCATCTATACGTAAGCTGGCGCTTACCGAAAAATTACAATAATACTGGTCCTTAGGCTCGTAATAATCAACCGAAACACTTTTGGGAGCAATGGAAAAATGCAGAAAATCTATTCCCATTATAGGGTCACGGATAAGCTGGGTAAAGGAGCTGCTTTCCACATAGTTTGTCATATAAGCAGTGTCGACTATACCTTTATAATCCATAAAATTGGTAGCATATGTAGGATTAATATCCTTTTTCGGCGAATCATATATTTCAGCCATAATAATATTATTAACAGGCGAAGGTTGAAAATCAAAAGGAACATCCCCAGGGATCATGGAGTGAGAGATAAGAGATAAAGTAGGAGACATCTCTCTTATCTTATTAAACATGGTTTCAAAATCAGCCGGATCCATGTCCCTCCCTTCCACTAAAAGAGCGGTAGGCCCGTCTGCAACATGGTCATAGAGCTTAAATTCCCCAAATCCCCCCCGTTTAAAAAAAACTACAGCAAAATGGGTAGGAAGTCTTTTTTCCGGATCTCCGTAATAAAACCAGGCTTGAACAGGACGGATACCGATCGTTGTCTCAAACCTTTCTTTACTGACCGGCTCTCCCATAAGAATGTGGATTCTGCCCATATCCGTCATCCACCCTTGACGCGAAGTGCCGCGGCCATAGAATTTATTAGCATAGTTAAACCTTTTTATATGCTGGGTTTTATACTCATTATCAGGCGTACCCGGCGTCGGGTCCCTCTGCTTCCAAAAAGCTATTATAAAAATATCCCGTTCCCGGTCTGTTGTCAGCTGGTTAAAGACATTTCTTTCCTCATCAAGCATAATATATCTGGCAAGGTTAATAAATTCCTGGTGCCTCTGAGAAAAGTCTTTTTCCTTGATCTTTTCTCCAGAAAACAGCAACAAACTTAGAGAAAAAACCACAAGAATCAAAGCCGCTAGTTTATCTTTCATTTTGGCTGTCCTTATCCTTTTATTATTAAACTTGACCTGTCTTAGTTTCGTTTCTTAAATGCTAAAACTCAATAAAATCAGATCTTAACTGAAAAGATCTTTCTGGTTTTTGTAAGTTCGGGTTTAATAGTAATAACCACGTCAAAATAATATTTTCCCGGCTCTATTTCAAAAGGGAAATTAAAAGTTATTTCCTTGGTTTCAAGTAACTTTTCTTCTGTTATCTCAAAAGGCCTGTTTTCCTGAAAGGTCTGCTTATTTTTTTTCTGTTTTGAGGCATAAACATAGAAACGGAATTCAAAATCCGCCTTTAAAAGGCCGCCAGCCTCAATAAAAGAAAGGTTTTTCACAGGAATAGAGATTGTCACCTCTTTTTTTTGCCGGTCGTATTTCAACTCAAAATTAATATATTCTACCGCCCTTCCGTCATTCCGGTAATTAAGGCCCATCTGGGCTCTTTCCTTAGCACCAAAAAAGCTGCCAATTATGCCTGAGTAGGGATCAAAGGTATAGCTTCCATCCCCTCTTTTGTCAATAAACTCTATGCCAAAATTGTAGCGGTAATAGATCCATATTTGCAGGGCCTTAACATCGGGACTATTAAGCATGGGCCGGCGCTCGATTCTGTCAGGCTGGCCGAAATATATATAAATCCTTCCCCGGTCTGTCTTCCATCCCAAGGTACCCTCATTAAAACGCTGGTTGGCATAGTCGATCCTTCTGAAAAACTCCTCTCTAAACTCATTTTCCTCATTTGCAGGATCAGGATCTCTTTTCGCCCAGAAATCAAGGATAAACTCTTTCCGCGAATCTTTATCCGGGAGGTGGTTGAAAATATCCCTTTCCTGTTTGGTCATGATAAGACGGGCGGTTTCATAAAAATCCCGGCTGTCCGGATCAAGAGCTATCTTTGAGCCCCCGCATCCTGTCATGATTATCAGCAGTAGAAGCAGGGCTGGAATCAAGCTACATGCAGGGGAACAGTCCCCTTTTATTGAGGGACAGTTTCTTTTATTGAGTGTTTTCATTTTAAATAATCCAAAAATCCCCGTACCTGGCCTGCTCTCCCGGATTCAGAGTCAAGTTCCAGATATTTTTCAAATTGGATTATAGCGTTGTCATTATTACCCGTGGTTAAATAGACAAGCCCTAGCTGATAGAGCCCGTCCAGAAAATCAGCCTGTATTTCCACTGACCTTTCATAATACTTTAAAGCTTCATCATACTTAGCCATATTAAAAAGGCTTGTGCCAATATTATATAAAACCGTAGAGTCATCAATCTTATCAAATTCTATCTTTCCATACCATTCCATAGCGTTCTCATTCTCTCCCATATTGGCAAAAGAATTTCCTATGCCTAATAATACACTGGTATTATCATCATCCTTTTCAAGTACTCTCTTATAATATTCTACAGCCTGCTCATATTTTTCCTCCTGAAAATAACAGTTTCCTATATTCTGATTAACAACATAAGCATCAGGATTTTCCTCCAGCATCCTTTCAAAAACAGCTCTTGCCTCATCATAGCTTTCCTGGTCAAAAAGTTCATTTCCTTTAATAAGTTCCACTTCCAGCTCCTTAGATATTATCAGTCCTTCTACTTTCTTTAAGGCTACTTCGATATCCGGGTTCTTTTTAAATTCAGATATCTGCATACTTATCTTTTTAGGAGCATATCCAAGTTTTTCAAAATCAACATTCCAGGCACCGTTTCGGATCCAGTTGCCATGCCAAACACCATGCTTGTCAGTTTCAACAGTAAATTCCTGGCTGGCTTTTACAGAAAAAAGTTTTACCTTGACCCCTTCCAGGGGATTGCCCTGTTCATCTGTTACCAGGCCTTTTACCCGCCCTTTCCCTTTATAATCCTGGGCAAGGGCTGTAAAGCTAAGTATAAGGCAAATAAGAAGCAGGCATGATATTTTCTTCATTCTTATCCTCCGCAATTTTTATCTATCCTGGATTATTCATCCTGATTTTACCATTTTCAGGCAGAAAAAAAAAGCCCCTTCCGCTTAAAGCGGAAGGGGCTTTGTGCTCGTGTTAGTACAGTATACTGCTTAGAACTGGAACCTTACTCCTAATCTTAAAACTCTGGGGTTTAGGATCTCATTAGCCATCCAATCAGTCGCATTTACGGAAAAGGAACTATCATGTTCATAATAGGTTCCGTGGAACTTTTCATATCTTCTGATCATGGTAGCGGAGTTTAGGACATTAAAGAGGTCTGCCATTATGTAGATCCTGCCTACATCACCGGCCCGGATTACTTTTTCTAACCTTAAGTTGAGGTTCATGAAGTTGGGCAGCCTAATAGACTCAAGCTGGTCGAGATAAACGCTTGTGTCTGTATCACGGGAATTGGGAGAATTATAATTTTCTATGTCCATTGTATGGAATACGGGGTTTCCCTGCCTGGCATTAAAAGTAAAGGAGACATTAAAATCCAAGGGGAGCTGATAGAGTCCGGATAATTTGAACATCCATTTCTGATTTTGGGGTACGCTTACTTTTCCACTGGAGCCGCCTATTTCAGGAGCATAGATAGAGTTGTCAGTAACCCACAAGTCGGTCGGGTCTAAATAACCATTATCTCCATAATGTACTTTGTTGATCTGATAGGTAGCTGAACCATTGAGCATCCACTTGTTGCTGAGCCTCTTGTTGAACCGGATAGAAGCGCCCATATAATCTCTATAATAGTCCGGTCTTATTTCTGAGTATAAGTAATATCTGTAGCCAATACCCTCTGCTAAGAGATAATAAGGTTTTCCGGCTCCTTCACCCAGATCATAACCGGGGATAGAAGTAGGAACAGTTCCTGCCTGGACATATTCAGCCTTGCTCGCTTTCTCGCCTGTATCAGGATCCCAATTTATATCCCAGCCAAACTGAGAATTTTTTCTATAAGTAAAATCAATAGCAGCCCCAAAATCAGCCATTATCTCTTTTTCCAGAGTAACAATTACTTCTGAAGTCAATCTTGAAGGATAATCATCTGCTAAGGTATACTGTGGGGCCGAACTTGCCTGGGGATTAGAAATGTCATATCCACCGTACATCCAGCCGTCGCCTTCATTTGCATCACCGATAAAGGTACCGCCATCATTAAAAACACGGGAAGGAGTATAGTTTCCGGGATATGTCCAGTAGAGTTCATCAACATCAACCATGCCATCACCGTTTCCGCCGTAGGCTGCGAAGTTGTCAGTCCACCAGAAGTCCATCCAGCCGCCGGTTCCTCCGGGTAAGAAATATTCGTGGAACCAGCTTCCCATATACTCTCTATAGGTCCCGAAAGATGCTTTAAGAATAGTTTTGCCATCCCCAAAAAGGTCATAAGTCAGGCCTATTCTGGGCATCAAATAGCTCCAGTTGAAGTCGGGTTTATTTGCAGCAACTTGATAGCCGGGGAGAACATTATCCAAGGCTTGAGCAGCTGCGGAGGAGAAATTATTAATAATCGCAGGATTATCAACATCCATAGCTCCAATATCATAAGCTACTGTCCTGGGATACTGATAGTCGTAGCGAAGACCAAGGTTTACAGTAAGGTTCCCGGTAGTAATTGTATCCTGGAAAAATGCGGTTATAGCTGTACTGTATCCCTGCACTTCATAAGGATTCATCCGCCATGTTTCAACCCGTTTCATAGCTTGTTCCATGTCAGCATAACCGTCTCCGTCCATATCCATCGAGTTGGTGTTATAGTTGTATCTACCAATGGCACCTCCTGAGTAGGCCGATTGCGTGCCGATGCCTCTGTCGCTGTACTCAAAGCCTACTTTCACCTCATGGGAAACACCAAAAAGATCATCATTAAAGTAGTTGGCTAAAAAGTTATACTGCATATTCGGCCGCAAGCAGCGGTATATATTATAGGAGTTTTCCCAGATGCCATCCGCTACATTGCGCATAGTGAGGATTTCCCCGTCAAGGTCATCTTCAGGTATCATATTAAAGCCTGAGTTTCCATAGGCGAATTTAATAGATACAAAGAGGTTGTCTCCAAACATGTGCTCATCCTGCAGTTTAAAGACAGGAGAACCGAAATGAAAGGCACCGCTCTGATGCCAGCCGCCCGGAAAGGAATAACTTGCGGAACGGGCGGTTTTTTCTTTACCGCCGATATGAAGAAAAGCTTCGAACCTGTTATCCGGGATAAGCTGCACATTGAGTTTGGCGGCATAGTTATTCAGCATAGTCGCTTCAAAAGTTCCATAAAGGTTGGAGTTAGTGATATCCTGAACTCCATAAGATATCCACCACCAGGCTTTGTCCTGAAGCAGAGGTCCGCCCATGTTGAATCCAAAATCTTTGATGACCCGGATGCGGTTGGTACCGATGACACCTTCATCTATAAGCGCATCTGTAAGATTGTCAGCCTGAAATTTACTGCCGTCAGTAAAGAAGAATCTCCCACCGATAGAAACATTGTTACCGCCGCGGCGGGTAACCAGGTTCATCTGAATTCCAGCGCCTTGAACTGTAACATCAGCACCACCTAAGGTGATATTCATCTCTTCAAAAGCATCAAAGTCATAATAACCCGGCGAGCTATGGGAACCGAAGTCAGTAATTGTGATTCCATCCATGCTCCATTGGTCTTCGCCGCCGCCTCTGGCCATAGAGCTTGACTGCTGGCCTGACTCTGAACCACCGATGTTTTCCCTGTCCATTGAAACACCGGGAGCCTGCTGAAGTACGACCCAAGGATCTCGAGCGGAAGGAAGTGACTGCAGGACCTCACGGGTTACAGTCTGACCGACTACAGTCTTTTTGGTATCCACCACAGGTGTAACTGCAGTAACAGTTACTTCTTCCTCAATAGCACCCATATGCATGGTCATAGTCAGATTAATATTAGCACCGATAGTAATAATAATGTTTTCTTGAATTTCAGTTTTAAATCCTTCCAGCTCAGCTTTGATGACATAGTCATCAGATGCCGGAAGAGAGATAAACCGAAAGACACCGGCCGCCGAAGAAATCGACGTCATAGGAGCTGTCAATGAACCACTTAAGGTACATGTAACACCGGGAAGAGCATTCCCGTCTTCATCAACAACTTTTCCATAAATATTACCTGTTCTTACCTGGGCTACTAGCGATGTAGATAGCAGCAGCACAAATAAAACAGCAAAAAGTTTTCGCAATTTTTTTCTCCTTTTTCCCCTTTTTATTGAGGGGAAAAATATTCCAAATCCCAAGGGTGAACCAGGTCACCCCACATAGGCCTTTTTAAGTTTATCTGCTCTCTATTGGCACCTCCGTATAGAACTATAGATTTTTTATACATTTCATTATATATATAGCAATTTTCATGCCAGATTACCCATTTCAGCAACTTGTCTGGAATCAATAAGTTAGACTTCATGCTTAATTTATATTTTTGGATTCAATCCAATTTATTGGATTCAATCCAATTTATTGGAGTTTTCTTTTTGCCTCTTTCAATTTCCCTGGATTTCCCCCAAAAATTTCGCTCATTTTCATTTAAACATAAGCTTTTCAGTAATTTTTGTTAAATAAATAAGAGGAAAGCCATTTTTTACCAAAAGAGCGGTAAAAAGAATCAGGTTAATTGATTAAGAAAACCGTGAGCAAGGATGAGCGGGCATGGTTCTTCTCCTAAAGGAGAAGAGAGCGAAGACTGTATCCGAGCGGATTTTCCACGCTGGGGAAAATCCGCGTGTTTTCGTATCAACTGACCTGATTCTTGCTTAAGTCTCCGAAGCTAAAAAAATGGGAGAACTCCATAAATAACCTTTCTTGACAAGCTGAAGTTCAGAACTTATATTCTAAATGAAACTGCATATGCGGAGGACATCATGGAAATTGAAATGCGGATAAAAGGCTTGGTAATCGACCCCATCTCTAAAATGCCCATCGTTGTCCTGGAAGAAATAGAGGGTGACCGGATGCTGCCAATATGGATCGGAGTATTCGAAGCCAATGCTATCTCTTTAAAAATGGAAAACATTCCTACTCCCCGCCCTTTGACCCATGACCTTATCAAAAACGTCCTCAAAAAATTAGATGCGTCCATTGAAAAAATCGTTGTTAGTGACATCTTAGACAATACCTTTTATGCTTATATATACTGCCGCTGCAATAAGGGTAAGATCATTAAGATCGACTCAAGGCCATCTGATGCTATCGCCCTTTCCCTTCATATGGAGGCACCGATCTATGTTGAAGAAAAAATAGTAGAAAAAGCGCCCAGCTTAAAATTTGACGATAAGCTGGAAGATTCTGAAAAATTAAAAAATTGGCTCGAAAATTTAAGACCTGAAGATTTTGGAAAATATAAAATGTAGTAATCCAGTTCAGGTCCTTAAAGTAAAGAGAAAATAAAGCCCTGCTAATCCGAATATCAGGTTAGGGCCCCAGGCAGCAAAAAAAACATCAAGAAACCCAGCATACCCCAGACTTTTAAATATACCGATAGCTCCCCAGTAGATAATAGCGATTATAATACTTAGGCCTATCCCAACCAAAGCTCCTCTTTTTCCCATTGAAAAAGCAAAAGGAATACCCAGCAGCACCATTATCAAACTGGCTAGGGGAAAAGATATTTTACACAACAGGTCAACCTTAAATCTGACTGTTTCAAACCCTCTTTCTTCTATACTGCGAATATATTTTTTCAATTCAAAATAGCCCATTTGATCCGGTTCTTTCCACTCCCTAAGAAAAAAATCTTTATTTTCTTCCAGAGACAGAACCAGACTGTTTGCTCTTTCAAATTTTTCCGGCTGTGCACCCTTGAAATCCCGGTACCAGCAGTTCGTAAGCGAAAGTTTATTCCCCTCTAAAAACCCTTTCTCGGAAAAAATCCGCCTCTTGATAGACCATGCCTCTGTATCCAAATCGAAAATGGAAATCTGACCAAAGCTGGAGGCAATGGGATCAAAATATCTATAATAATAGATCCTATTCTTTTCCTTCCCCATTACCCAGCTCCTATCGAGCTGGTTGAAGCTGCGGGCGGGAAGGTCATTTATTTTATTCCATGTCTCTTCAGCTTTTTTGTTGGAATAGGGAAGAATGTTCTCCTGCAGATAAAAAGCTAAAAAGCTAACCACACAAGCCGAAAACACTATTGGGAGAACAGTACGGTAGATACTGATACCGCAGGTCTTCACTGCAGTTATCTCATTGAACTTGGTCATTAAACCCAGAGCCAGAAGCGCTGAGGCCAGAGCAGTAATCGGGAGGATATAATGGATAAACTCTGGAACTTTAAACCAGATAAATTCAAAAAATAGTGAAATAGGTTTACCATGTTCATAAACACTGTCGATTTTTTCAAAAAAGTTGATTATGATAAAAATCGCCAGCATACTGATAAATACCAGAGCAAAAATAGCTAAAAATTTCCTGAGAATATAACGGTCCAGCAGGTTGGGAAACGACAGAAAAAGACGAGGTCCTCTCAGGCCTGATCTCTTTGGTTTCAGCAGCTTACGGTCGTTCTTTTTTCTCCCTTTTATCCGGGAAAACAAAGAAAAAATAAAAAACTCATTACGGGACCTGATAAACAAAAGCAAACCGGTAATACACAGGAGGATATTTGGACCCCACATCCCTAGCCAGGGTGTTATCCTCCCGTCAATAGCCAGGTTTTCTCCAGCAGTTATCATGACATAATAAAAAATTATTATCACAATACTGAGAGTAAAACCACTGGTCCTCCCGCCTTTACGTGTCGTAGCCCCCAGAGAAATCCCCAGTAAGGCGAATATTAAGCAGGAAAAGGGAAGGGCAAATTTTTTATGCACTTCAATCCAATGGGAAATATACTCCCATCCCAAATGACCAGCAAAAGCTGCCTTGCTTTTTCGCCCGGTATCAGCTTCGAGACCTTCCCTGATCTTCGGAATAGCCTGCAAGAGTTCTTTAATATCCTTTTCTCTTACTCTTTTTTTTTCAGACCGGGAGGAAAAAATGTTTTCTATATCCAATTCCTCTTCCATGCGGTCAAAAGCCGCAACCATGTATTTTTCAGGCCTGGATATCGGATAAGAATGGGAAACTGCATTGTAGAGCTCCAGAGTCGCTCTTTCCTCATCCGGAAAAAAATTCATCCTTCCTCTTTCAGCAACAATAATACTGGGTTCTTTCCCGGAGCCGGGAATTTTAACAATAATATTTTCCCAGGTTTTATCCTTAGTAATGTCCTGAACATAAATCATTGTATTAGGTATGGATTCATTAAATTCCCGGGGAGGAATTCTTAATTGCACCTTGGCCAGTACTGAGCGGGAAAGTGTCTGAACCCACTTATAATTTGCCCGTGGCGCAAGATATAGTGTCAAAAGAGCTGTTACCAGGAAACCGCAGAAGGAAAAGAGCAGAATTGGCCTTATAAGCCTTTTGTTATCAATTCCAAGTGTCTTCAAAGCAGTTATCTCTAAATCAGATGACATACGGCTTAAACCTGCTAGTATGCCCATCAGCACTGACATAGGTACTGTAAACGCCAGTACTGAGGGAATAAGATAGATAAGTAAAGCGAGGACTGTTTTTAAAGCTACACCTCTATCAATAAACATCTCCGAAAGAAGAAGTATCTGATTCATTAACAGCACAAATGTATAGATTGTAAGACCAAGGGCAAACGGAGGGATAATTTCCTTTAAAACGTAACGATCGAATAATTTAAACACGTAATATTTTATATATGATACTTAGAAAATAGTAAATAGTAAGTTGTAAGGCATAGACACGGGTAAGTCCCTTCGAAAGACAGGGATTTCCCCCAGCGGGGAAATCCCTTCCTGTCCTCACAACGCTCTCCTCGAGATTCTCTCGAGGAACCATGCCCGCGTTGTTCCGGATGGCTTTCTGCGGGATTTACCCGTGTCCATGCTTGAATAATTTAGGCTGTCCTGAACTATTCATAAAAAATGTCGATTATTTTATATATTATATTTAGAAAATAGTAAATGGCAAAAAAAAAGCCCCGGGCATATGCCCGGGGCTTGAATTTGCGATAAAACCCGAGAGTTTAGTACATTCCTCCGCCTGGAGGCATGCCCTGCGGCATTCCAGAACCTTTATCTTCTTCAGGAATATCCGAAACCAGACCCTCTGTGTTTAAAAGCAATCCAGCAATACTGGAAGCATTCTGGAGAGCTATACGTACGACTTTGGCCGGGTCAAGCACTCCGCTTTTAACAAGGTTTTCGTACTTTTCAGTAAGAGCATTAAATCCTTCTCCCTTTTCCTTCTCTTTGACTTTCTCTACAACGATCGAACCTTCCAATCCGGTATTAGACACGATCTGCCGGAGAGGTTCTTCCAATGCCCTTTTAATGATATTGATACCGATATTCACATCTCCTTCAACTTTAAGGGTGTCAAGCGCTTTTTGGCTGTTCAGAAGAGCTACCCCTCCACCAGGAACGATCCCTTCTTCTACAGCAGCCTTGGTCGCATGCATGGCATCTTCGACTCTGGCTTTTTTCTCTTTAAGCTCGGATTCAGTAGCTGCTCCAACTTTGATCAGGGCTACACCGCCGACCATCTTAGCTAATCTTTCCTGGAGTTTTTCTCTATCATAATCAGAAGTTGTATCTTCGATCTGGGTCCTCATCTGTTTTATCCGGGCCTTCACACCTTCAGAATTTCCCTTGCCTTCTACAATGGTGGTGTTGTCCTTATCAATAACTACTTTTTTGGTCTCCCCTAGCCAATCTTCTGTCACACTTTCAAGTTTAACTCCGATATCTTCCGTAATAACCTTTCCGCCTGTCAGCACAGCAATATCTTCCAACATTTCTTTCCTTCTGTCTCCGAAACCCGGGGCTTTTACTGCTACACACTGAAAGCTGCCTTTAAGCTTGTTAACTACCAGGGTAGCCAGGGCTTCGCCTTCTACATCTTCAGCTATTACCACCAACGGACGCCCCATCTTGGCAACATTTTCCAGTAAAGGCAGAAATTCGCGCAGATTACTGATCTTTTTTTCATGTAAAAGAATAACAGGATCTTCCAGAACACATTCCATTCTGTCGGGATCAGTAACAAAATAGGGAGAAAGATATCCCCGGTCAAACTGCATTCCTTCTACGATCTCCATGGTGGTTTCCAGTCCTTTTGCCTCTTCAACAGTGATGACTCCGTCTTTCCCTACTTTGTCCATAGCATCGGCTATAATACTGCCGATCGACTTATCATTATTAGCCGAGATAGAGCCTACCTGGGCGATCATTTCACCGCTGACATTCCTGCTCTGCTTCTTTAAATCAGCAACAACTGCTTCGACAGCTTGGTCGATTCCCTTTTTAATCAGAGTCGGGTTAGCTCCGGCTGTTACATACTTAAGGCCTTCAGAATAAATTATTTGGGCCAGGAGAGTAGCTGTTGTGGTTCCGTCCCCAGCCACATCAGAAGTCTTTGAAGCGACCTCTTTTACCATCTGGGCTCCCATATTCTCAATAGGATCCTCAAGCTCGATCTCCTTAGCTACAGTCACACCATCTTTGGTGCTTGTAGGGGAACCGAACTTTTTATCAAGGACAATATTTTTTCCTCGGGGACCTAAAGTCTCCTTAACAATATTACTTAAAGTATTAACACCTTTTAAAAGTGCCTGCCTGGCTTCTTCACCAAGCGTTATTTGTTTAGCCATTTTATTTTCTCCTTATCTTTATAGCTAAGAGATCTTTGCTAAGATCTCTTCTTCTCGAACGATGACAAGTTCTTCTCCGTCAATCGTGACTTCCGTGCCACCGAACTTTCCAATAAGCACTTTGTCGCCTTTCTTTACCTCAAGCGGGATCACTTTGTCTCCTTCAATCCGCCCTTTTCCAACCGCAACAACTTCAGCCTCAAGCGGTTTTTCTTTAGCGGTATCAGGAATAATTATTCCGCTTTCTTTTACTTCCTGTTCTTCCAGTCTTCTGAGAAGAACACGGTCATACAAAGGAACTACTTTCATTTAAACCTCCTATTTTATTATTAGCAGTCTTAATTGTGAACTGCTAATATAGAATATTCACCCCTGTTTGTCAAGGAAAAAAGTAATACATTTAGCACTCAGAGTAACAGAGTGCTAAATTATGCTTAATATTTTCAGTTTATTTGCTATTAACTATTTCACTTTAAGAGTTTTACAAAGATTGTGCAGGGTATTGCGGTGGATTCCTAAAGCTTTAGCTGTTTTGGTCTTATTTCCATTAAATTTTTTCCCCGCAGTTTCAATGTAGATCTTCTCAAATTCTTTTATAGCTTCCTTGATAGGAAGTTCTTTTTCAACAAGTTCGTTTATCAGGATCTCCATTTTTTTGTGGATAGACAGAGGCCTACTCTCTTTCATCGTTTTTCCCCCTCCGTCCTATCATTCCCTGATAAGCATCCCTGAATTTATCTTTTAGCTCCTGCGGTACAAGGTCGACCACTGCTTTAGTCATTTTTAAACAAGATGGGGCAATCATTGATCCTTCTAGGGCCTTAGTATTCACCGCAAAGACCAGAAAGGCAAAAACAATTATCCCGCAAATAAGTGTTCCCTTTAACAACCCAAAAAATCCCCCCAGCACATGGTTAAGGAATTTGAACGGCCCTTTCATCGCTTTGGAAAACATTCGTGAAACCAACCATCCCAAGAGCATAAAAATAAGAAATATACTCAAGAAACCTAAAAAATGAGCAATGGAATCATTAGACACCAGAGGGCGGAAGAATGTCCCGACACTGTGATAATAGGTCAGAGACAATATCAGGCCGATAATCACTGCCAGGATGCCGACTAACTGCCTGACCAGGCCTTTAATACAACCCAAGATAAGAGTTATTGCCAAAATAACAAGCAAAACAATATCCAGCCAGTTAAACATTCAGGGCCTCCTTTTACGTAATTTATCAATCATCCAGTACCCGCCTTCCTTAACCGACCCAAAAGTAATATGAGGCTTTATCATCCCATGAAAATCAGAACCAGCCGTTGGAACAAGGTCAAATTCTTCCGCTAAACGTTTATAATTACGGGTTTGCTCCTCATTATGATAGGAAGTATAGACTTCCAAGCCTTTCAGCCCCCGGCTTTTCAATAAAGAAAGGTCTTTCTTATTCACATTCTGGAAGGAGGCCCCGGGATGGGCGAGCACAGGCACTCCGCCGGTCTCACCGACAATATCCAGCACATCAAGTAAGGATATATCTTTTGATGGCACAAAAGCCGGCTTTCCTTCCATAAAAAAATCTTTATAAAAAAGATAGGGGGCTGATCCCATCTCTTTCCCAGCAAGGTATTTATTTAGCACCGTCTCGTTCGCCTTTTCTCCCTTATCTAACAGCACCTGGGCAATAGTAACTCCCAGGGGGGGAAATGCCCCTGATTTCTGGATAACCTCTTTCCAACTTATATCAAACCCCAAACCTCTAAGTTTATTTACCCTTTCCTTGGCTGTCAATGCTCTTCTCTTTTTTACATCAGACTCCAATCGCTTAACTGCTTTTGTTCCCCATAATACAAAGGGAAGCAGCAGATGAAACTCACGGCTGTCAAAAATAGTGCTCAGCTCTATCCCGGGAATAACCTCAACCCCGGCTTTCACTCCCAATACTAGGGCTTCTGGATAGGCTGCTACCGTATCATGGTCGGAAATGGAGATGGCCTTAAGACCAGTTTTTTTTGCCAGTTGAATGATATGAAAAGGCGAAAAATCCCCGTCACTGCTCTTGTTTGAATGAATATGAAGATCGATCCGATCATTCATCACAAATTTTTCTTTCCAGTCAATAAATGGAAAATTTCCTGATATCTTTTTGATGTCTGCTCGATTATGGAATCTGGAAGTTTGGGTGGGGCTGATTTTCTGTCCCACTCTGTGCTTAATAGATAATCGCGGACAAACTGCTTGTCCAGGCTGGCCTGCGAGCGGCCTGGGGCATAATCCGCTACCGGCCAGAAGCGGGATGAATCTGGAGTAAAGACTTCATCAATCAGAACAAGTTCATCCTCCATAAGCCCAAACTCAAATTTTGTGTCAGCGATAATGATACCTTTTGACAGGGCATACAGAGATGCTTTCTTGTAGAGTTCGATACTTACTCTCTTTATTTTCAGCGCAAGTTCCGTTCCAACGCTTTTCTGCATTTCCTTAAAAGATATATTTATGTCATGACCCTCTTCCGCCTTGGTCGAAGGAGTAAAAATAACATCCTCCAACTGGGCTGATTCCTTCAATCCTGAGGGGAGTTTTACTCCGCAGATTTTCCCTGCAGCCTTATAATCCTTCCACCCGGAACCCGAAAGATAGCCCCTTACTATACACTCGATCGGGATTACTTCCGTTTTTTTAACCAGCATAGACCTCTTATCCAATTTATCTTTATACTTGTATAGATATTCTGGATATTTATTAATATCATCAGTCACAAAATGATTAGGACAGGCCAATGATGTAAATTCAAACCAGAATTTTGATATCTGAGTTAATACTTTACCTTTTTCCGGAATAAGTGACGGAAGCACAAAATCAAAAGCGGATATTCGGTCTGATGCTATAAAAAGCAACTTATCTTTTAGATCAAAGACATCCCTCACTTTCCCTTTTTTAAACAAACTTAATTCTGGAATAGAAATTTCTGAGTATTTTTCTTTCATTTTTTCCCTCAAATCAAGGATATAAAAAATTATTCAAAAAAGCAACTACCCTGAACTATTCATAAAAAAATGGCGATGTGGATGAAATTCAGGTTAATATAACAAGCCGATAAAATTTACCATCCTTCCTGCTTTTAAACCATCTCTCCTGTAGGAAAACAGGCTTTCTTCACAATAAGTGCAGAGATCAACTGAAAAAATATTTTCAGGTTTCATCCCCGCTTTAAGCAGTTGATAACGATTTGCTTGCTTTAAATCAAAATAGTACCTGCCCTTTTTGGCCGAGCTTGATAAAAAGAAATCATCCCTTATACCGGCATCCTGAAAGCTTTCTCTGACCTCATCCCCCACTTCATAACAATCCTGCTCAATACATGGCCCTAAAGCCGCTAACAGGGAAGACCTTTCGCATTTATATAAAACCGACATTGCTTTAATTGCTTTTTCAGCCAATTTTTTTTTTGTCCCCCTCCACCCACAATGTACAGCAGCGACCACCTTTTTCTTTTTGTCAACCAGTAGCACAGGCAGGCAATCGGCAGTTCTAACTACCAATAAAATGCCTGGACGGTCAGTCAGCAAAGCATCTCCCTTCCAGTTTTTATCCGGAAGCTCTACCACCGTATGAATAATATCCGAATGTATCTGATCTAAAAAAACAGACTTAAGCTTTTTACCCTGTATGTTTTTACACAGCCATTGTTCATTAAAATACCTGCTCCCGAATCCATGTGAAATAAATGGGATCTTCTCCAGACAGGGAACCGAATAACACATTTTTCTTATTTCGTCCTGCATTATAAATTGCAAATGCCAACTGAATTATTCATCGCTTCGTGAATAATCCAGGATAAGGACTATTCGCTGGCAAGGGCATTAAAATTGAAGTTGCAGTAATGCTCAATAATATCCTGGATGAGGTCATTTTGGTCAAGGTTCAGAATATCGCTATATTTAACATCATTCATAAAAGGCTCAACTTTTTCCTGGCAGGGACTCTTCTTATCCTTTCTCCCCTTTATTCTTAACCGCAATTTCAGCTCAAAAGATTTGTTGGGGAGAAATATACTATAAAGAAAATTATCAATCCGGGAACCAGCATAATTTATCTGGATAGCAATAGATCTGCCTTTGACCCTCATCAATTTAGTTTTTATCCTAAACTGCAGCAATTCTTCACTCAAGGCCTCAAATGCGGGCTCTACCACAAATTCACAGAAATGATTAAAATTATCCAGCGTTTCCATTATACTGTTTTGAATAATTCTGGATTCTTCGAAATACCTTATTAATTTAGTTTTCCAGTCATCAGCCATAATGTTCCTCGATTCCAATTATATAATATCTTAACACATTTGATAAAAATATTGAATGAATACTATAGAGATGAGTCCCCTCATTTTTTCTAAGCTTCTGAGCTTTAGGCAAGAATCAAATCAGTTGATACGAAAACACGCGGATTATAGCTGGGTTGGGATCTCTCCGCCCGCAACGTAAGGGACCCACAGGGGGATGGGTGGAGTGAGGACGGAGACATACCAATTCAGCTCCCCATTTTGCTATAAGCTGATTTATTGTATACAAAGCCAGACGAAATGTATAAAATTTCATCATGATGCCGAATCTGGACCTGCTTCAAAGTGCTCAGAAAATATATCAAGCTGCCCTTAAAGCTGTAGAACCGGAGAAGCTTATTCGGGAATCTATATCCCTTAACGGTCAAAAACTTAAAGTAATGGACCGAATCTTTGACCTCAATGCTTTTGAGAAAATTTATCTGATTGCCATTGGCAAAGCTGCGCCTTTTATGGCAGCAGGCCTATTAAATGTGGTAGGAAGTAAGATCAAAGGAGGAATTTTTCTCTATCCTCCCGGCACTAAGATATCCTTGAAAAAAATTGCCGCGTATCCTGCTTCTCATCCGCTTCCGGACGAGAGGAGTTTAAAAGCGGCAGTAAGCATCCTGGATATAGCGAAAAAACTAAATAAAAAGGATCTTATGTTCGTGCTTATATCTGGAGGAGGATCAGCTCAAATCTGCCTTCCTTCAGGAGATATATCTCTGGAGGAAAAAAGGATTGTAACGGATAAACTGTTAAAAGCAGGTGCTGATATAAAATCATTAAATACAGTCCGTAAACATATATCTGAGATCAAAGGAGGAAGGCTGGCTGCTGCTGCCTACCCAGCCACTGTAGTCAGTCTCATCATCTCAGATGTTATCCACAATGACCTCGGCACTATCGCTTCCGGGCCCACATATTGGGACTACTCGACCTATAAAGATGCCTGCCAGGTTTTAAAAAAACACCATTTATGGAATTCTACACCTGATTCTGTTGTCCAGGTCATAGAAAAAGGAATACATGGCCAGATTAAAGAGACCCGACGAAAGGAGGATGAAATATTTTCGCGAGTCTTCAATTTTATTATCGGAGACAATAAAAAGGCCTTAAAAGCTGCCAGGAAGACCGCAATAAATTTGGGATATGAGACTGAGATCATTACTTCATCCGATCAAGGAGAAGCCAGAGAAACAGCAAAAAAATATGCTTCTTTGCTTCCCAATATCAGGCCGCGCCGGTTATTTGTACCCCAAACAACATGCCTTCTTTCAGGGGGTGAATTGACGGTAACTGTAAAGGGAACGGGTAAAGGAGGACGGAATCAGGAATTTATTCTTGCAGTTCTCAAAGAAATGTCACAAAATAAGCAAAATTATGAATGGTTGATCCTTAGCCTGGGTACAGACGGGATAGACGGCCCAACTGACGCTGCGGGAGCCTGGATCACACCTTTAACATCAGCTAAAGCACAAAAACTTTCCCTGGAATATAATACATTTCTGAAAAACAATGATGCCTACAATTTTTTTAGACTGACGGGCGGGTTGATTTTTACCGGACCCACCCACACTAATGTCATGGATATCCGAATATTTCTTCAGCAATTTTAAACGAATTTATGGCAGAAAAATTAGGAAGCCCAGCTGGCAGTATGTTAGTATAGCAGTAACTCCCCATTTTTTTTGAATTGAAGCTCTGCAAGCAAGAATCGGGTCAATTGATTAAGAAAACCGTGAGCAAGGATGAGCGGGCATGGTTCTTCTCCTTTAAGGAGAAGAGAGCGAAGACTGTATCCGAGCGGATTTTCCACGCTGGGGAAAATCCGCGTGTTTTC
>Ga0114922_10000257_pt1 | contig 51033 bp, 43 predicted proteins | sample AartaG_FD_100975 | JGI IMG/M metagenome (GOLD analysis project Ga0114922, IMG submission 100975) | Deep subsurface microbial communities from Aarhus Bay to uncover new lineages of life (NeLLi) - Aarhus_00045 metaG | ecosystem: Environmental > Aquatic > Marine > Oceanic > Sediment | place... | reverse complement strand
GGCATCGGCAATTTTTATGAATGATTCAGGATGATTAAGAAAGCCGTTAGCAAGGATGAGCGGGCATGGTTCTTCTCCTTTAAGGAGAAGAGAGCGAAGACTGTATCCGAGCGGATTTTCATCGCTGGGGAAAATTCGCGTGTTTTCGTATCAACTGACCTGATTCTTGCTTAAGGCTCAGAAACTTAGAAAAAATGGAGGAGCTCTGGTTATCGTAATTTTATCATCGGCACTTTTTACCTTTCAGGCGAGCCGAGGTTGCTGTAGATCTAAAGCACAGGGGATTCGCGGTGAAATAAGTTGAATTATTTTTATATGCATGATAAAAATAAATTAAATTGGCGTTAAATGACAAAATTAAAAGTTAAGAGCAATCTATCTGAACTTAATAAAATCAGATTTTTTATTAGAAAAAATATCCAATTATCAGAGATTTCAGAAAAAGAATTTTACATAATTGAACTTTCTCTTTTAGAGATTTGTATTAATATCATTCGTTATGCCTATCCCGGGAAAAAAGGTTCTATCCACTTAAAAACCTGGAAGGAAAAAAGTAAATTTTATTTTGAAATAAAAGATGATGGGATTCCTTTTAATCCCACTAAAGTTAAGAAACCTGACATTGAAGAGATCATGACTTCCGGTAAAAAGGGCGGTTTGGGAGTTTATCTTACCCTGAAACTTATGGACGGATTTTCATATAAACGTGAAAACGACCAAAACGTTCTAACCATATATAAAAAAATTTCCAGCGCTTGACAAATCCAGTTTATTATTTAACAATACAACACTCTGATAGGAGCCTCATATGAGTGTAAATAAAAAAACAGACAGCAAAGTTACAATCAAGATTCCCAGGACCTTATATAACAAACTCGTTACTATTGTATCAGGTAGTGGATTTAATTCAGTCACTGACTTTATAATTTATGTTCTCCGTGATTTAATGTCCTATAGTAATATTCCTGATAAAAGTGAAAACAGTAATTTATCCAAAGAAGAAATTAGGGCTATCCGCAAACGCCTCAAATCACTTGGCTACCTGTAGGATAGTTTATAGCTCAAAATACATAGCTGATATAATATAATCTAGCACTTATTATTAACTATTAGCTGTGCTTGAAATATTAATAAAGGAGTAATAAATGACATCTCAACTTGTTCCACCTCATGGAGGTAAATTAAGGCCTCTTCTTCTGGAAGGAGAAGAGCACAAACAAAACTTAGGAAAGGCAAATATGCTGCCAAAAATCCGCCTTTCTTCCCGGGAAACATCTGACTTAATAATGATGGCCATCGGGGCTTTCAGCCCCCTGAATGGCTTTATGGGAAAAGATGATTATGAAAATGTAGTTGAAAATATGCAGCTTTCAAATGGCATTTTATGGCCCATTCCAATTACCCTTTCTGTTACGAAAAAACAAGCAGAATCTCTCCCACTTGAATCTGAGGCCGCCCTTGTTGATGACGAATCTGATGAAATTATGGGAATTATGACCATCCAGGAAAAATTCATCTATAACAAAAAAAATGAATCCAGGAAAGTGTTTCTCACAGAAGATGAGGCTCATCCAGGAGTGGCAAAAGTTTACACTCAGAAAGAAATTCTCCTGGGTGGCCCCTTAAAAGCACTCAGTGAAGGGCCTTACCCTAAAATCTATGGCAAACACTACGGCCGCCCTAAAGATACCCGCAAAATATTCAAAAAACGAGGCTGGTCCACAGTTGCAGCTTTTCAAACCAGAAATCCGATCCACAGAAGCCATGAATATTGCACTAAAATCGCTTTAGAAGTCTCAGACGGAATTCTCATTCATCCTTTGGTGGGAAAGCTCAAAGCAGGTGATATTCCCGCTGATATCCGCATGAAATGCTATGAGATTTTGCTTCAGAAATATTATCCCAAAGACAGAGTAGTACTTAAGGTCTATCCCATGGAAATGCGCTATGGAGGGCCAAGGGAAGCTCTCCTGCATGCAATTTTCCGCCAGAATTACGGTTGCAGCCATCTTATCATCGGCCGTGACCATGCCGGAGTTGGTGATTATTACGGACCGTTTGATGCCCAGAAGATCTTCGCTGAAATAGAAAATGACGCTCTTTATATTAAACCACTAAATATTGACTGGACTTTTTGGTGTCATAAATGCGATGGCATGGCTTCGATGAAGACATGTCCCCACAGCAAAGAAGACCGGGTTCTTATTAGCGGTACAAAAGTAAGAGAGCTTCTGGCAAATGGCGAGATGCCCCCCAAAGAATTCAGCCGTCCAGAAGTTGCTGAGATCTTAGTTGATTATTATAAAAATCAGAAAAATTGAATTTCCAAAATATTTACTATCCTGAATTATTTACCCAAAATATTGGAGAAAAAAATTATGACAATACAAAAAGCCACCAACATCTATTGGCATAAAGGCGCAATAACTAAACAGGACCGGGAAAGGCTTCTTCAGCAAAATGGCATTGTGCTCTGGTTTACAGGGTTATCCGGTTCAGGTAAATCTACTCTTGCTCTTGCCGTAGAAGAAAAACTGTTCGAAAGGGGGCATCTGTGTATGGTCCTGGATGGAGACAATATCCGCCATGGCCTTAATAAAAACCTCGGCTTTTCCCCGGAAGACAGGGAAGAAAACATAAGACGCATCGGCGAAGTCTCTAAGCTTTTTTCAGATGCTGGATTAATCACAATGACAGCTTTTATCTCTCCTTACCGGAAAGACAGGGACCAAACGCGGGGGCTATTAAAAGATGGTGAGTTTGTTGAGATATTCGTTAAAGTCCCCCTGGATATAGCTGAAGAGAGAGACCCTAAAGGCCTCTATAAAAAAGCCCGGGCCGGAGAGATACAGGAATTTACCGGAATATCCGCTCCTTATGAGGAGCCGTTGAATCCGGAGATGGTCATTGATACTGGAAATATGGACCTTGATGAAAGTGTAAGAACAATCATAGACTTTTTAGAAAAGCGGGAGATAATAAAAAAGGCCTGATCAATAGAGAACCTTATCTTCCCCCATTTCTTTTATCGATTTCCCAATTTCTTTCAGGATAATGTTGCGGCGCAAGAGCACAGCCTGGATTTCTTTATCTTTAAGATATTCACCAACTATTCCTTTGATAAGTTCAAAATCCATAGATTTAAGTTTATCGACAAATTCCCGGGGAAGCTGCTTCATCGGCTTTTCCCCGCTGATTCCCTTGAGTCCATAAATAAGTCTTTTTGTATGTTTTTTTGAAGAAAGGAAAGAACGTGAATGGTCTATTAGGATCATTCTCCAGTCTTCAGTAATCAGGATATTTCCCATATGCCGGTCTTCATTAGCTATCAGGCTATCAAATGCCCTCTGTAAATAAGTGGCCCGGTTCCAATAATAGACCTTATAGGAAGGTGTTTTAATTTTTTCATTGGTTTTAGTCCTGAGATTCATCTTATAATCAGCCCAAACCTGGCATGAACCCCGGTCTCCATGGAAACGGCGTTCGACTGTAGGAGGTACCATGTTTAAACCCAGGTATTTATCCAGACGGTAAGCAGCAATCTCCCACTTCCAGCCTTCAATAGAACCTTTCAACCTTCCTTCCGGATTTTTCCACAGCGCTTTTCTAGTTATCCCATCTTTTTCAAGAGTAAGTGTCCAGGGATTAGTAACTGCCAACTGACCGGTCTGTTGAGTCTGGTCAACCACTTCAGCTGTTTCTAAAAATTTTTCCCATTTTGCTCTTTCAGCCAGCTCCTCAGGATTAAACTGGGCAGTAAGGGGCAGAAAATAAATCATGCTTGCAACTATCAAACTAATAAAAATCTTATTTTTCATCCCCATATCTCCTTTTCCTGTTTTTTATTCAGTTAATAATGCTTTTTTGAAGAAAGTTTTTTGTGTTCTTTGGCAACTAAAACACCAAGGCCGATCCATATCACAACTATCACAACATTAAACTTTGCAAAACTTTCCATATTAAAAGCCAGGTAAGTCGTGCCTACAAAAACAATTATAGTTGATAAAGCATCCCCGGTCCTCCAAAAAAAAGTATCAATAGCAGTTTTGGCCTTATATTTTATTTCTCTGGGGGTAATCAAGAAAAAAGCTTGCCTTGTAGTATTCATAATCGAATAATCCGTACTGTTTTCCATGATTTTTGCTACCCTGATTACCATTAGAGCTGCTCCAAAACTCACCATCATATAGCCCCCTAAAGCAATAACCGGGAGAAAGAAAAGAGCTCCTCTGATACCGAAATATTTAAAAATCCGGGAAGTAAGCAGTAAGGTAATAAGCATAGTAACAAGATTTACTATTGAGTAAAAATCAGCCCACAATGTGCCAATAAACTCAGGCTTACTCAAGCCGCCTGCTATTCCATTTTTTATAGCATCTGCTGCGGTTCGGGTGAAAATTTCTCCTATTATAAATTCCCCGGTTGTATTTACAAGGTTAAGCAGTAAAAGAAAAAAAGCTATATACAACAGATAACGACTTTTAAAGATCAGTTTAAATCCTCCGCCCTTTTCCAACGGCTTTTCTTCTAATCTCTCCTCAGAATCATCATTTCTTACTTTAGGAATAGATGAGTCACCTCTTTTGTGGATGATCCAAGTTAATAGTATACATATCCCCAGGACTCCCCCCGCTGTCAATAGCATCTGATAAAGGCCGATGGGTTTTATGAGCCACCCTGAAATAATACCTCCTGAGAAAGCGCCAAAATTAGCTCCAAACATAATAAGAGGAAACAATCGTTTTCCGGCTTCCGTGGAATATATATCATTTGCAAAAGCCCAAAATTGAGCTACTACCATTACATTAAACATACTCACCCAGATATAAAAGATGATGCTAAAAGTTGCTTCAGGTAAACCAGCTAAAATAGCTAGGTAAAAAAGCAGTAAATTTGAAATAAAAAAAATCGTTACCCAAGTGATCAAAATATGACGTGAAACACGAGAGGCTAACCGGCTGAATATTTTAATTACAAATATGAACAAAATAGCCATTATCCCATAAAGATAGCTTTTAATCACCGGACCTTTGAATCCCAATATCAATCCTTCTCTGATCGTTTTCAGTATGTACGCTGATAACAATAAAAAAAATATATTTAAGGCCAACAACAAAGTGGTAATAGCTTCCCCCGGGTAGACAACTGTAAAAAGCCGAAAAAATCTATAGATGAGACCTCTGGATTTTTCTTTTCCTGAGTTTCCCCTCTGAAGTGAACCGTTATTCATATTATCCCTTCTCCTTCCCTACATCATTAATAATACAAAAAACAATGTCAATCTCTTTCTAAACTGAACATTTTTCCACTATTCCTGTGAATAACCTTGTTAATAAATCATTAGTTTCTTTTTTAATAAATTGATTTAATTATGCTTACATTGTTCTGCCCATAATTTGGGCACTATTACTACCAAAGAACAGCCTCTTTTCCCCGCTCCTTGATCAACTTTTTAATCTTTTTTAAGATAATATTTTTGCGTTCAATAAGTGTTTTAATCTCCTTTTTATTCAAATAAGGAGAAAGCCGGGTTTTGATCAGCTCATCTGATATATTTTGAAGATTGTTGTACAGTTTCCTGGAACAACAGGTGAGCTCACAGTTTAAGATCAATTCCAGAGAAGGGAAAAAAGCTTCAGTAAAGTCTACTCTCCATACCTTCCAGTCCTCTTTCTGGATAAAAATATCATCCTCGTCATTACATTCATCATAAACCAGGTTCTCAAATATCCTTATTGTTTCTATAGCTCTGTGAAATTTCATGGCATCAGGTGGTATATCTCCACTTCTTTTCCGGTAACTTTCTGTTATAAATTCTTTGACCCCGATCTGGAGAGAGCCTTTTATTCCCTCTATCTCTCTTTCCACGATCGGAGGAATTATTTCAAGACCTAAAAACTTTGACAGTTCATAAGCAGCAATTTCATATTTGAAACTGTCTGGGGGGATTTTTGGCCGGGAACGGTCTATATACTTGAAGTATCCTTTACGAGATACCTCCCCATTATCAAGAGTTACTTCCCAGAGCGCTGTTCTCCCCATGATTTTATCTTTTTCCACCCGGACGATCTCGGCTTTTTTTAGATAATCTTCCACTTCCTTTTGAAACAAATTCCCCTGGTCAGGCACAGGATTTTTTCTCTCTCCAAGCAAAAAACCTACACCTATAAAAAAAATAACAATATATACAAATCTAATTTTCATCCCCTTCCCCCCACACAATAAAATTATCATTCTCTATTATAAGAGCACTCAGGTGCCCTCCGAAATAATCTGATATGCCCGTATCTATTATCCAGATCCTCCCTTGAAACCGGCTCATATTCTCCTTTGAAACCACTAGACTCCTGGCTATTGGTGTGTGAGCTATGACCATAAATTTACTCTTGAGATTGGTTAAGATACTATCAACATCTTGCTTATAAACATTCTCATCTTTTCGTGCTAAATCGCGGAACCACAGGGGGCCTCCGCCTTCATAAACAAGCTTAAGGGGTTTTAATCCTTTTAGCTCCATGCGCACACGCATATTAATATCGTTAAGTTTCCAGGTAGAATATGTTTTGCTGATGCCCCCATGGACAAAAATAGTGTCATTAATTTTAATTACTGTATTGTGCTTACGGATCCATTTTCCGTATTTATTATTAAAAACATCTTTATATTTTTGTCTGGCCACACGGTCGTTTCTGATCAGCTGAGTCCAGTATTTATTTAAACCATTATTTTCATTTGAGCTGTGATTTTTCTCGCTTGCTTTTTCGTTAAATTCCTGCTCTTTTTTCTCTCTATATTTATCAGGCAGAAAAGAAACAAATTGTTCCGGAGTAACATAATCGGGATAATCAAAGGAAATTCCCGCAATATTCAGAAACTCATGGTTCCCGATCAAAGCATGCACCATACCGCCAGCCTTTTCCGCTTCTTTTTCCAATCTCATTAAAAGGTCAAACACTTTTCTGGCATCAGGCCCCCTATCCATTACATCGCCGGTTTGGACTAAATGTATTTTCCCTCCTGCCCAATTTAAATTCTCATCTATAATTCCTGTCTCCTTCAAGATAATGACAAAATTTTTATAATCACCATGAATGTCTCCCACTGCAACAATTTTAACCACCCCGCTCCAAACACACTTAATACCGGCAGAACACAACTGAACAAAAAGAAATAAAAGGAATAATACCAGCAGGATATAATTAAAAACATTTTTTCTCTTTCTCTTTATTATATCAAGTGTTTTCATCCTTATTGCCTTTACTCCATTCTAAAAAAAATAAGCTTGATAAGCAAGTCAAGCTATCAAAAAGCTATCAAAAAGCATTGACTTTAGTTTTTTCTTCTGATAAATCTATAAAAGAAATAGGGATAAAATGGAAATCGATCTAAGAAAAAAAGACAATATTGTAATTTTCGACATCAAAGGAGAAATCAGGCGTTCTGATATGGGAAATGTTTCTCTCCATAATATAGTAAAAGAGCAGCTTGATTCGGACAATAGCCGCATTCTATTGAACCTTAAAAAAGTAGAATTTATTGACAGTTTTGGTGTAGGTGAAATCCTCGCCAGCTTTATTTCCACCCAAGATATTGGCGGAAAATTAAAGCTGACACAAATTTCAAAAAAATTGCATGTTGTCTTCGAGATAACCATGCTCACTAAAGTATTTGAAATATTCAAGGACGAAAATTCGGCATTAGAAAGTTTCTCCAAAGAATAACTCCCTAAATACCCGGCATGCTTAAAAACAAGCTTTACAATCTTCTAGCCCGAGTTGTAAAAGTCAGAAAAGGCGAAGAAACTATTACCTTACTGATCTTTTCATACTTCTTTTTGATCACAGCACCATATACAATCATAAAGGCTTTGCGTAATTCAGAATTGCTGGATGCCTACGGAGAAAAAGCTCTCCCGCCTGCATATTTATTAACCGCCATACTCACCGGGTTTGTGGTTGTTCTGCATTCAAAATTTCAGGTCAGGATATCAAAACAACTTTTAATAATATCAAGTATGATCTTTTTTATATTAACGGGTATGTTATTCTGGCTTTTTTTCCCCAGCACTGGGGATTGGCTGCGCCTTGTATATTGGCCCTGGGCAAACATTCTTGTAGTCGTTCTCATGACTCATTTTTGGATTACTGTAAATGAAATATTCAATCCTCGGGAAGCCAGAAGGTTGATCGGCTTTTTTGGCAGTGGTGGACTATTAGGAGGTGTTTTTGGAGGCCTGTTGGTAAAATTGCTAGCTGAAGTCATTTCAACCCACCTTCTGCTTTTTGCCTTTGGGATGTTTATTGCTTGCATCTTTGTAATTAGAGCTATTTTTTCTTATGCCGAAAAACTTCCCCAATATGATAAACCTGAGAAACCAAAAAAAGAATTTCCAAACACACATAAGGTTGGGTTTATTGACAGTTACCACTCTGTTAGAAAAAGTCAATACCTGGTCCTAATTGCCTTAGTAGTCACAGTTTCCATGATCGTCTCGACCTCAATCGATTTTCAATTTAACGCACTAGTCAATGACACTATTAAGGGCAAAGATAACATGACAGCCTTTTACGGACTTTTTTACTCGCTGCTAATGCTTTTTGCTTTTTTTCTTCAGCTCTTGATGACAAGTAATCTTATCAAGCGCTTCGGTATCAAAATAACTTTATTCCTATCGCCTTTGATCCTATTCATAGGTTCAATTGGTATTGCCGCTGCCCCCTTACTCGGAATGGCGATATTCCTCAAAGGCAGCGAAAAAAGCCTTTCCTTATCCCTTAATCAATCAATAAGAGAGATCCTATATATCCCGGTTTCACCTGAACTTAAATTTAAAGCCAAAGTATTTATTGATATGTTCCTAAACCGTTTTGCTAAAGGTATATGCGCGATCCTTCTTCTTATCCTAACTTACTTTGACTTGGGCATTTCTTACATCAGTATTCTTTCTATCGTTTTTCTCGGTATCTGGGTCATGCTTAATCTTAAAATAAGCTTGGAATACGTTTCCATTTTAAAAGAAAATATCAAAATAAAATGGGTTAGTGGAGACAAAGCTGTATCAGATAAGCTTGATATTGATTACACAAAACTGGTTTTCGATACCCTGGAAAGCAAAAAGCAGAGCTCTGTTCTTTACGCCTTACATGTTTTTGACCTGCTGCAGCATGAAAATCTTTCCCCAGAAGTAAAACAGGTCATCTCACAAAAATCAGATGCCTTAAAAGCTTTTTCCATAGGAGATATGTTCGGAGCAGAAGGCACTTCAGTTATCTCAGAATTCGAAGAAGATTTTGATAAAGAAGTTCTAAAAACGGATATTAATGAGATCATGTCTCTGGACGCCTACCAAAAGGTAATGAAAATCCATGCTGATAAAGTACTGGAAAAAAGCAAGGAATCAGAGATTGAAAAAATGGAACTTGCTAAAGCTATTGGACTGATGGATCCGGATTCTCCCATGGCAGACAAACTTGAAACTCTCATCAACGATGATTCCCCTGAAGTTGCCAGGTATGCGATTGAGAGCGCTGCAAAACTCAAACAGGAAAAATTTATTCCTGCTTTAATACACCGACTGGGTAATCCATTGACCAGAGGAGATGCCATATCTGCCCTTAATAAATTCGGCCCAACTGCTATCGCTACGATGGGCAAGTTCATGGGAGATTCCAAAAAAGATTTAAAAAAGCGAAAAGCAGTGGTTGAAGTATTAGCCAATATTCATTCCAAAGAAACCGTTGATATTTTGCTAAATGAACTCGATAAAAGGAGAAGTGACCTTGTCACTGAAGTCATTAATTCCTTAGATAAAATCCGGAGTGAAAAACCAAATATCCATTTCCGTACTAGAGTTGTCAAAAGAAAAACTTTTTTGTTGATAAAAAAATATTGCCGTATATTCATCGAGCTTCAAGAGTTAAGCCCTGCAAAAAAAAATAAAGAACTAAGAGAAAAAATGCGTAAGGAGCTTTCTATATCTTTTATAAATATATTTAAACTTCTTGGGCTTTATTATCCCCATGTAGATATTGTAAAAGCCTATCAAAATATTAAAACCGGCACCAAACACTCTATTGCTTATGCCATTGAACTGCTTGATAATATCCTAAAAAAAGATATAAGAGATTTTGTCTTACCGCTTATTGAAGAGCATTCTCAACCATATAAAATTAAGAAATTTCATCAATTGTTAAAAATCCTCCCTAAATGATAAATCATTACCTTGAATTTATTACCTTTTCCAGATTATAATCATAAGAGAATAAGATGCCAAAAATATATATCTATCCGAAAAAAGGAGATGTTTATCATTTTTCACTCCTGGACAAAGTTGCTTCTCTAGGCCGCTCTGCAGATAATGATATTCCTTTAGATGACCAATTTTGCTCCAAAAAGCATGCTTTAATATTACCTGAGGGCACTGATTTTTTGATTCAGGACAACAACAGCAAGAATGGAGTTTTTCTCAACGGAAAAAGGATTTCCAAAAAAAGCATCCTCAAAAAAGGTGATGAAATTTTGCTTGGATCAACCAGGATCGTATTCGATTCGAAAATTGATTCCAATGTAGAAGTAACCGATTCCCCCTCCTCATCAGCTAATATCAACACCATATTAAACCTCAAAGATATTTTAAAAAACCCAAGCATGAGCACGACAATTCAGGCTGACGGAAAATCCATTGATATTGATATGCTTAAATCCCAACACCAGGATTTCTCTGTTATAAATGAAGTAAGTAAAGCTTTGATCCTTCATAAACCTCTTGATGAACTTCTCGAATATATTATGGATATCATCGGAGAAAATTTAAAGATGGACAGAGGAATTCTCCTGCGGCATGAGGGACATCCTCCTCAACTTATTGCTAAAGTAGTCAGGATAAATAGCAAAGAACTGATCAATAAAAAAATCCAGGTCAGTCAAAGTATTGTCAACACTGCAATTGAAAAAAATTCAGCGATTTTAATCTCCGACACTCATAGCGATACACGGTTTAAATCCCAGCAGAGTATTCTAAATTTAAACATTCATTCAGCCATGTGTGTTCCTTTATGGAACAACAAAAAGATCATGGGTATAATTTATTGCGACCGAATATCCCTTCAGTCACCTTTTTCTCAATCGGATTTGAGATTGTTAACTCTTCTATCCAATTTAGCTGCAGTTAAAATTGAGAATGCAGAACTTTATGAAAAAGACCTTGAAAGAGAAAAAATGGAAAAAGAATTGCAATTAGCTGCTCAGATCCAGAAAGACCTGCTTCCTCAACAATCTCCAAAGATCAAAAACTTCGACATAGCTGGAACTAATGTTCCCTGCTCCCAGGTCGGAGGTGATTATTATGACTTTACTCCGATAAACCCAAGTCAGATAGGAATTGCTATTGCTGATGTTTCAGGCAAAGGCGTGAGTTCTTCACTGCTGATGGCTTCCTTACGCGCCTCCCTTCACTCAGAAATCCACAATGAACATCTATTAAACGAAATGGCGGCTAATCTAAACAATTTTGTACACAACAGCTCAGCCATTAACAGCTTCATAACTTTTTGTTTTTGCGACCTCAACCATAAAACAGGAGAAATAAATTATATCAATGCCGGTCATAATCCCCCCATTATTCTAGACAGAAGGGGTACGGTCCACCGCCTGGAAATTTCCGGCCTCTGTTTGGGGATGTTTCCTGATTCAAGTTATTCCCTCAAAAAAATAAAATTAGATCCAGGAGATATCCTCCTGCTATACACTGATGGCTTCACAGAAAGCAGAAACAATAAAAACCAAGAATTTCAGGAATCAGGGCTTATTAAAGCCTTAAAAAAACATTCAAATCTGCCTGCCCAAAAACTTATATGTGCTATCTTTGACGAACTTGAAAGCTTTACACAGGAAGAACCTCCTTTTGACGACAGAACAATAATAATAATCAAACGTACAACTTAAAGCATTGAACTCATAGGCCCGTTTTAAATTTAAACTTTTTTCTGTTATACTATATTGTGTTTTACCCCTATGATAAATAAAAAGTACTTAGTCATTGTAACATTTTTACACTTGGCTTTATCTGGATTCTTATTTGCTGGTCAGGAAATAAAAAACTCCTCCTTCCCTGTAACATATTTTCAATTAGAAAACGGTCTAAATGTTATTTTATCCGAAGACCATTCGTTGCCTGTTATATCGGTGATGGTCGCTTATAAAGTTGGCTCTATTAATGAGCAACCAAGCAAAACCGGCCTTTCATACCTTCTCGAGAATCTCATGTTCCAAGGTTCAAGAAATGTGGGTCGAATGCAACATATCAGTTTTATACAACGAATCGGCGGAACACTCAGTGCCCGGACAGACAGAGAGAAAACTATATTTTTCCAGACAGTTTCTTCCAATCAAATGGCTACAGTTCTTTGGCTGGAAGCGGACAGAATGAAATCCCTTTCTATTTCATATACAAAGGTCGAACAGGTTAAAAAAGCAATACTCGAAGAGATTAAGCAAAAAAAATCGCGCAACCTCTTCCAGAATAGTTCTCTTCTCTTTGATAAACTCCTTTTTTCTGACTATATATACTATCACCCGATTATCGGAGAAGAATCCGATATCAGAAATATTACATTAAAAGACGTTTTTAATTTTCACTCTACTTATTATTGTCCTAACAATGCTGTGATCTGCATAACCGGAAATATTGATAAGCAAAAAACTATTTATCTTATAAGAAAATACTTCCAATCCATCCCTGCAGGAAAGCCTGTCCCCGCAATTAACCAATCTTCCCAAATGATTGACTTAACCAGCAAAACAGAATCAATTACCAACCCCCTGTTATCTACTCCCGGATTCTTTCTTGGTTATAGAATTTCCCCCCCCTACAGCAAGGATTATTACACTATGTCTGTAATTGAGTACCTTCTTTTAAAAGGAGAAAGTTCGCGCCTTTATCAAAGACTGGCCAAAAAAGAAAGGACCGTTCAGAAAATCGAAGGTGGAATAAGAAAAATTAAAAACCGGGCTATATTTAGTTTTTTTGTAACAAGCACCAACAACTATACAAGGAATAGAAGTAAGAAGGCAATATTATCTGAGCTGAATAAATTAAAATCTAATGTCGTCTCCGAAAATGAGTTAACAAAAGCGAAGAATTTGCTCAAAACTGCTTATATCAAGCGTTATTCAACCTCCCTTGGGAAGGCATTTTTTTTAATTGAAACATTTCTGCATAACAAAAACGTGCAAACATTTCAGGACGAACTTAATAAGTATCTTGAAGTAACCCCCACCAGCATTATAGGAATAGCAAATAGATATTTTAACGAGAAAAGTATTTTAGTAAATATTGAAACCAAATGAAAATCAGACCTTTTATCCCCCTATTGATCATGCTTTTTTTTAATCCATTTCTTCATTCGCAGGAAAGATTCAGAAAGTATCCCCCCAACCCTGAGCCGTTTCCTTCACTTAAGCTTCCTGAGATCGAATCCCAGACTCTTTCCAATGGTCTTAAAATATCTGTTATCCGTCTTACTAAAATACCTGTTATCAGTCTCCAATTAATCATTTTTTCAGGAGAAAGCATTTCTCCTGATTCTTTACCCGGTCTTGCGACTTTTACATCAAAAATGCTGAACCGCGGCTCTTTAAATCTATCTTTCTCAGAAATAGAAAAAACCATTGATCTCATCGGAGGCGAATATTCTGTCAAGACATTCCCGGATTATACTGTTTTTTCTTTATTTTTCCTGGAGGAATACTTTGATTCTGCCCTTGAGCTTTTAAGTCAAATGCTGCTCCAGCCGACATTTCCCAGACAAGAAATTGAAAATGTTAAAAGAAATATGTTCTATGACCTTGTAAGCAAAAGAAATAATCCTGAATTTGCGGGAAAAAAACTTCTTTATCAGATCCTTTTCAAGGATCATACCTACAGAAAAATATTCTTTAATGATGATATAATAAAAAAATATTCCCTGAAAAACATTCAGATGTTCTTTAATAAATTCTATTGCCCTAATAATGCCCACCTTGTTCTCGTCGGCAATCTCAGCCTTTCTACAGCATCGAGGAAGATCAGCAGTTACCTAAATACCTGGAAAAAACAAAACATTGAGACATATCATTTCCTTCCTCCCAAACCTTTGGAAAAAACCAAGATCTGCTTTATAAATATCCCTGGATTAAAAGACGCTTTAATCTTTTCCGGAAGTTCCCTCCTTCCAAAAACCGACCCGGAATACTTTTCCCTTATTGTTCTAAATCAAGTTCTGGGAGGCACTCCCATGAGCCGTCTTTTCATGAATCTTCGAGAATCAAAAGGATTTGCCTATTGGGCTTTCAGTGAAATGGAATTTTATAAAAGCTGTGGGATTTTTTATATAAGAGCAAGGGTGAGACCAGATGTAATTCACTCTTCAGTTCTGGAAAGCCTTGATGAGATCAGAAGAATTTCCGCCCAAAGAATCCCTGTTCAGGAAATCGAACAAGCCAAATCATATTTGATCGGCCACTTTCCTTTGGCCATACAAAGATATGATGAACTTGCATCCAGGATTTCTGAAATTAAGGCTCTTAATCTCAATGAGGGACACTGGAATAAATATTATGAAAATATCATGTATATTGATTCTCAAATAGTCTTTAAATCAGCCTATAATAATCTTCTTTATCCACCAATTATCGTTATTGTCGGAGATCAAGATAATATCATCGATGAACTGCTTAAATTTAAAACTGTGGAAGTTTATGATAACTCAGGTAAATATTTATACCGATTGACAAAGGAGCAATAGCATGAAACTTGTTGAATGTGTTCCAAATTTTAGCGAAGGCAGGGATCTTGAAAAAATCAAATCTATAACAAAAGAGATCGAATCAACCCCTAAAGTTTCCCTGCTTGATGTTGACCCAGGCGAATCCACTAACCGGACTGTTGTCACATTTATTGGCACACCTAAAGCTGTAGTAGAAGCCGCATTTAAAGCAATCAAAAAAGCAGCAGAGTTAATTGACATGAGCAAGCATAAAGGATCCCACAGCAGGATGGGAGCTACTGATGTCTGCCCATTTGTCCCCGTATCAGGAGTAACCATGGAAGATTGCATAAAACTTGCTCATGAATTAGGCGAAAAAGTCGCAAGAGAATTAAGTATACCAGTTTTCCTCTATGAAGAAGCTGCTCAAAAACCTGATAGAAAAAATCTGGCAACCATACGGCACGGAGAATATGAAGGACTTTCTGAAAAATTTAAGGATCCGGAATGGATCCCTGATTACGGAGAAGCAAAATTTAATCCAAAAAGTGGATCTACCGTTATTGGAGCCAGAGAATTTCTTATAGCTTATAACATAAACCTTAACACTCGTGATAGGCAATTTGCCCATAATATTGCCTTAAACCTACGTGAGATGGGACGATTTAAAAGAGATAAAAACAATAAAATTGCAAGAGATTCAAATGGCAAGAAAAAAAGAATAAATGGTAAGTTTAAAGAAGTAAAAGCAGTAGGCTGGTATGTGAAGGATTACGATATTGCTCAAATATCTATAAACTTTACTAATTATAAAATATCGCCTCCTCACCTTGTTTTTGATGAAACTATCAAAGAAGCAGAGGCACTGGGATTAAGAGTCACTGGAAGTGAACTGGTAGGCTTGATACCTAAAGAAGCCCTTTTGATGGCAGGAAAATATTACCTTAAAAAACAAGGAAAAAGCCTGGGAATCCCTGAAGAAGAGTTGTTAAAAACTGCAGCAGTCTCACTTGGCTTAAATGATGTATCTGAATTTAACCCTCAAAAAAAAATCATAGAGTACCAATTCAAAGAATTTGAAAACTCTCTAATCGAACTTAATCTCCGTGAATTTGCAAATGAACTCTCTTCTGACTCTCCTGCTCCGGGAGGGGGAAGTACTGCTGCTTTATGCGGATCTCTTTCCGCTTCGCTATCTGCAATGGTCTCTAATCTGACTGTTGGGAAAAATGGCTATGAAAAAGTACAGGATAAGGTAAAATCACTTGCCGAATCCGGTCAGGGCATAAAAGACGACCTGCTGCGTGCTATAGACCAGGATACTCAGGCCTTTAATCAGGTTATGACTGCTTTCAGGTTAAATAGAAAAACAAAAGAACAAAAAGCTAAAAGAATTGCCACAATAGAGGATGCAACCAAAGAAGCGACTTTAATTCCTTTTGAGGTAATGGAGAAATGTGAAAGTGCTTTAAAACTAGCCAAAGAAGTTGCCTTGACAGGAAATAAAAACTCTATCAGTGATGCGGGTGTTGCTGGGCTCACTGCCCAGGCAGGGGCAGAAGGAGCATACTATAATGTTATGATTAACCTTCCTAACATTAATGACAAAGAATTCAAATCAGATCTCTCTACCAAGGCCATCAGCCTTAAAGACGACGCAGTAAAACTGGGAAATGAAATAAGGGAGATCATAGAAAAAGTCTTGCTTGAATAGTTTAAGCTTGAAAAGCCCTTGCTCCTTCTCCTATTTCAACATCGTAAAATTCCGGTTTCACAAATCCTTTTTTTTCTGCTTCTTTAAGAACCAGATCTTTAAAATTATTTTTTGTTTCCTCTCGTACTATCGCAATGCCTGATCCTCCAAATCCAGCCCCGGTCATGCGAGCTCCCAGACAGGAAGGAGCTCGCCTTCCGCATTCATATAATAAATCCAGCTCAGGACAGGAAACCTGATAATCATCCCTAAGACTTTCATGTGAAAAGAATAAAAGCTTTCCCAGCTGGATAAAATCATTATTCTTCAAGGCCTCTAATGCCTTTTTTACCCGGTAATTTTCTGAAACCACATGTTTCGCCCGTTTAAAAAGCTTTTCTCCCAAATTCTTTTTTCTTTTTTCAATTTCAACAACTGAAATATCCCGAAAGCTTTGAATCCCATTTTTCTTCAACTCATCAAGGGCACTATTGGCCTCTGATCGGCGCTTATTGTATTCAGAGCCTGCTAGTTTTCTTTTTACTCTGGTGTTGTAAATGACTATACTTAAATCCCGGCTTTTTAATTCAAAAGGAATTATTTTATATTCAAGAGTTAGACAATCCAGAAAAACAGCAGAATTTTTCCTTCCGAACACCGAAATAAACTGATCCATCAGACCGCACTTTACTCCTACAAAATCATTTTCTGCTTTCTGTCCGATCTTAGCAATTTCTTCAGGGGAAAATCCCATATTATAAAGTGAATTTAAGCCAGTTATACAACTTACTTCAAGCGCAGCAGACGAACTTAATCCTGCCTCAAGAGGAACCTCTCCATATATCAATATATTTAATCCGGATAGTTTTTCACCTTGTTTATTCAATACCCAGAGAACACCTCTTATATAATTACTCCATTTCTTTATTTCCAATTTGCTTGAAACAGGTAGATCAAAGCTGTCTTCCTCTTCAAAATTTTCAGCTCTTATAACAACTTTATCATCCGCCCGGGATGAAGCTAAAAAATAAATTCTGCGGTCGATAGCAGCAGGTAAAACAAAACCCTTATTATAATCTGTATGTTCTCCTATTATGTTTATCCTGCCCGGAGCTGAAGATACAACTTCAGGCTTGACCATAAATCTTTTTTTAAAATCTTCAATAAGTTTTTTTTCCAAAGAGTCATATTTTTTGTTCATAATTATTAGAAACTATATTAATTCTAATCAAAAGTAAAAACAATATTCTTCTTGCACCAGAAGATTTTTTATGTCATTATTCTCTAGAATTTAAGTTGATATTGGAGGCACAAATGACAGCTAATGTTTCAGATTTAAAACCCTCTTTATTATGGAAATATTTCGAAGAAATATTAAAAATACCTCATTGCTCAGGTAATGAAAAAGCTTTGGGTGATTATATAGTCTCAGTTGCTAAGCAGCTTAATCTGGAACATATTCGTGACAATACAGGAAATGTGATTGTTTCAAAAAAAGCTTCCCCGGGCTATGAAGAAGCAGAAGGTGTTATATTACAAGGACACCTTGACATGGTAGGCGAAAAAAACTCAGATGTTGTACACGACTTTACTAAAGATCCGATTAATATGGTAATTAAGGGAGAATGGGCAAGCGCTAAAGGAACTACTTTAGGGGCTGATAATGGAATAGGAGTCGCTGCCTCTTTAGCAATTATGGAGGACAACAGCTTAATCCATCCAGCTCTTGAATTTCTTTTTACTATTGAAGAAGAGACTGGCCTTAAAGGCGCTTCCCAACTCCAGCCAGGAACTCTTAAAGGAAAAAATCTTTTAAACCTAGACAGTGAAGATGAAGGTGAATTTACTATCGGGTGTGCCGGGGGTGCTGATTCTAAAATATCTTTCCCATTGGAAAAAGAACCCTATGATGGTGCTCCCTATCAAATAAAATTATCCGGTTTCCTGGGAGGACATAGCGGTGTAGATATCAATCTGGGCCGGGGAAATTCCATTAAACTTCTCAGTAGGCTGCTTTGGGAAGTAGCCAAAGATGTACCCTTCAAACTCGCCCTTATTAAAGGTGGTAACCTGCGCAATGCCATTCCCCGTGAGTCTGCAGCAGAAATAATTCTTGCCCCTGACAAAGAAGTTCTATTCCAAGAAAAAGCTCAAAAATCTTTCAAAAACATAAAAGCTGAGTTCAAAGCAACAGATCCAGATGCAAGCATGTCCATGGAAAAATCCGACAATGTTTCCGAAACTGTATTGTCTCCTAATTCCCAGCGAATGCTTCTCAATCTCCTTTACACTCTTCCCCATGGAATTATATCCATGCATCCGGAAATAAAAGATCTGGTAGAAACTTCAACTAACCTTGCTGTTGTTCTCACTCACGCCGATAAAGTTGAAATCATCTGCAGCACACGCAGTTCTTCTGCTTCTGCCCTTGAAGCTACACGTAACATACTGGCTGCTTTAAGTGAAATCACCGGAGCTGAAATAGTTCAAGAAGAAGGCTATCCAGGTTGGAAGCCAAATCTTGAATCTCCTCTTTTAAAAAGATTCAAAATTATCTATAAAGAACTTTTCAATAAAGAACCTAATGTGGCTGCCATTCATGCCGGCCTGGAATGCGGTATTATAGGGGATAAATTTCCCGGCATGGATATGATATCTTTTGGACCTACAATCAAATTCCCTCATTCCCCTGGAGAAAAAGTTCACATAGGTTCGGTAGAAAAATTCTGGAAATTTCTCCTTAAACTTTTGAAAGAACTCAAATAGCAGACTTTTTATTGGATTGGATTGCAGTAACACCGAGGCTCTTATATCGATCTGAGGTAACTGTTTTTCTTTTTCTTTTAGATTGTTGGCTATCGCCTCTCAAATCTCCATATAGTGATTTCTCAAATAAAATACAATCGATCCCTTGATATTCTTTGTATTTTTTTAAATTAAGTAACTTCATTTCAAGGAGTCTTTTTAGCATAACTGCCATACTCACCCCAAAATAACGCTTAATAAAAATAATATCTTCATATCTTACATTTCCCCCTACAACATATTTGTTGAGCACCTGCTTAAGCTTTGATTCTGGGATTAAAAAATGGAGAGCGAATCTCTGAGCAAATTTCTCACGGGGATGATAAAGAGAAATGTATTCATCAACAAAAATATCGGGATTATCCAGAATCGGTCCTCCCTCTCTGTCTCTTAGGTAATGGCAGTATTCGTGTGAAGCGATCACTGCTTGTTCTCCTGAAGAATTAGCATAGTTAACCAGGGCAAATGAGGCCTGTTTTGCCATATAGTATACAAATATTCCTGCAATCTCGGATTCTGGGGAAATATACTGCCGTAAAATCCGTAAACCGTTCAATTCTAAAAGCATAAAAATATCTTTAACAGGCTCGCTGCCCAAGCCTAGACGCTGACGCTCCTCTCTTGCCATTTCCTCGGGGGAAACTGATCTGTATTCCGGGGCTGAGATTAGATGCCTTCCTGCTAATTCTTCCAGCTTTAAATAATCTTCACAATATTTCCTGAATTTTTTTATTTCTGACCGAGTCCTCTCATTTGTTTTTTTATCCTTCAGGAGAATATCAAATTCTTTATCTGAATTTTTCAGGAAATAATCTATGTCTTTTTTGAAAAATTCAGCAATTTTTCTAAGAGAATCTATACTGGGCACACTTTTCCCTCTCTCGATCAGCGAAATGAATTTACTTGAGAGTTTAACATATTTTGCTAATTCCTCTTGAGTTAACTGATAATATTCCCTTTCTCTTCTAAGTATCTCACCCAGTCTTTTATTCATAATATCCCCTTATTTTGAGTATCTTGAACTTTTTCATCCTTACCCTTCTTCTATACAATATTTATATCTTTAAATTATTAATGTCAAGAATCTCCTTTAATCCTCCTTTAATCTCCTTTAATAATTATTCAGATTACGCATGTTTCTGTATAAACTACCACAATTCTTGCCTACAGATTTTTAATTCACTTATTTCCGTACTTCTCCTAAAAAAATGCATGCTATATCCAGATCTATTAAAGAAATATAAGAAATTACATATATATTAAACTGGAATCAATGTTTTTTATTGATTTTTTTTTCTTCTCTTTTTCTGGAGTTCCCTAATTTATTTATTTAAGATGGGGCATGGAGGCGGGTAAATCCCGGCGAAAGCCATCCGGAGCAACGCGGGCCTGGTTCTTCTCCTTTAAGGAGAAGAGAGCGAAGACTGTATCCGAGCGGATTTTCCACGCTGGGGAAAATTCGCGTGTTTTCGTATCAACTTACCCGATTCTTGCTTGAGCTCAGGAGCTTAGAAATAATTGGGGGAACTCCTGACTTATTTACATTGACTTCAGCTTTTTTCTCTGATATAAATAAATTAACAAAAAATCTGATATTTTCAGATTATGTCAGCGGATTAAAAAAATGTCAGAAGACATTCTATTCAAGACTTTTAAGAGTTCAAATAATCACTTCTATGAAATGCTAATCAATAACTTAAATGATGCTGTGCATCTCATGGACCAAAATCTTCAGATACTCTTAGTTAATCCAGCCTCGAAAGATTTATCCGGTTACTCTCAATCTGAATTGATCGGCAATCCGTGTCAAAAAAATATTCTTATTCCAACCGGCGAACAACAATTGAACCTCTGTTATAAAGACTGCCCTGTAAAAAAAACACTCAAAACCGGGAACATACAACATTTAAAAGCCTATATCCGCCATAAAGAAGGTTATTTTGTACCGGTGATGATAAAAGTAATTCCAATTAAAAAAAAAGATGGTAAAATCATTGGGGCAGTTGAAATTTTCGCTGAGACCTCACCCAAAGTTTCTTTACCTCAAAGTTCAAGAGACCTGGAGCGTATGCAGTTATTGGACCCTCTCACTAAATTAGGCAACAAACAGTATGTAGAAATGTTTATAAATTCGCGTCTTCATGATAAGAAAAAATACAATCTTCCCTTTGGAGTACTTTTAATAGATATAGATAACATACATAGTATTATTGAAAATTACGGTAGCGTTGTGAGTGATAAAATGTTAAAAATGATCTCCCAAACTCTTGTAAATAATATCCGATTTTTTGAAATAGTATGCCGTTGGAGAAACGAGAAATTTGTCGTCATTCTTATTAATGTGAACGCCACAAAACTGGACTTGATTGCAAATAAACTTCGCCTGCTTGTAGAACAATCAAATATTAGGCATTATGATAAGCTCCTCAAGACAACTATTTCTATTGGAGCTACATTGGCCCATTCCACTGATTCAGCTGAAACCATAATAAACCGCATAAAAAAACTTGCAGACCAAAGTAAAAAAACAGGAAAAAACCGTGTAAGTATTAGCCCATGACTTCATTCCATGGATAAAGAAGAAACTTTAAATGACTTCTTAAAAACCCTAAAAATTACCTTTAAAAATGCTTCTATATACAATAGTAAGCATCCTGCCTTTATTGCAGCATCTACTGAACTCAAACATAAACTTGATGGACTTTTTACTTATTTTTCTCCTTTTAAAATCAGTTTTTCTTCCAAATCTCTCCTGGTCGAGGATGAATTTCTTGGAAAGGAAAAGCTATATTTAGAACTTGCACAGCTGTTTCATCAGCGCAAATTAAAGAACATTACATTCTTTCCCGGTATCACCCAGGAGGAGCTGACTATTTTTGTGACTAAAATTTTTACACCTCCCGATAAAATTCTCAAACAGGGTGGCATAAGAGAAATAATCAAAAAAGAAAATTTAACTAACATATCAGTTGAAGAGTTAGATTATTCTCAGTTATTGTTAGGCGAAGGTGAAGAAATCAAGGATATCTGGCCATACCTCTTACAGGAAGCTGTTACTAATCCAAATAGAGATAAAATTATTCAGGCAGCTGACAGTTTTGATAAAATTGCTCATGATTTTCAAGCATCGGATATTTTCGAAAATGCCGACCTAAGTGAAAATTTCACTCGTTTTTTCTCATACCTAAAAAAAAACGAAGAAACTAAATTTAAAATCTGTGCCAAAAAATTATTAAAATCAACTATTCAGAGTAAAGATATAACCTCGGAATCAAAGCTGGAAAAAATGCAGCTTCTATTCTCAGATCTAAAAGAAGAAGATCTTGCTTCCACTATCTTGGAGGAGATAATAACGGATACAGAATTTGATTCCTTAAGTTTCAGCATATTTTCCCGTATAATAAATAAAGAAAAACACTCTAAAATCGCCAATTCCCTTTCTAAATTATTCAGGGAAAATGAAACCCTACGATCAAACAAACAAGCAGAGAACAAAATAAAACAATTAGTGTCTGGACCATCAAGTTCGATGATCTCTGAAATCTATCAGCAGACTTTATCCTCTCTTCTTAAAGATATAACATATGAAGAAAAACTGACATTTGACCACCCCAAACTCACCCGGAATTTCCGATTCATTCTTCTTAACTTGCTTGAAAAAGAGGTCAAACCAAACTTAATAAACAGCTTAGTGGATGATATCCTAAAGGAATGGGAATCTATCTGCCAATATGAAGATTATGAATACTTAAAACTACTGCACAAAACTCTTCTCTTAAAATTAGAACTCTTTAATCTTGAAGAATCATTTCAAGATATCATACTTAAAATAGCAAATTTTATTGAAAAATCCATACTTGAGGGAAAAATTTCCCTTTATTTTGAATATTTCCTGAATAGCCTAAAAAAAAACACTGTGGACGTCAACACATACCTGGAAACAATATTCACTAAAAGAAAAATATCTATATATATCATAAAAGCTTATTTTCATTTTTTTATTGAGTATCTTTTCTACTTTAATCTCAATCTCGAGCAAAAATCAAATGACTCGATATTGCTTGAAAAAATTGTCGACTGCTTGAAAAATATTGACTCTCCTATCTCACTCGTAACTTTAAAATATATTTTTCATTTTAATAATCATTCTATTCAATTAAAAATCCTCAAAGCTATGCAAAAACTTAGTGAATATGATTCAAAATTCCTTATGCCTCTTTTAAAAAAGAAAGACATTTCTCTAAAAAAAGAAGCAGTTGTTATTTTAATGCGAGATAATGCAGCTAAAAAAGAAGCCTTTGACCGACTTCTTGCCATTCCTTCACCTTATGGAATCAGGAACAAACTTATACTCAATAATATAAATATTATTGAAGAGAAAGAGCTAACAGATTCTAAAGAATATCTTGCAGCTCTAAGTCATCGCACATTGTTCTGGAATAAGAAGGTCAGGGAACGAGCTTTAAATTTATTGGAAAAATGGAATGCTGAATAAACTAAATAAATTTCTCCTCACACTGGCAACAGCCATACAAGCCGGTAAAATTTACACAGAACATCATCCTAAATATTCTGAATCAGTCAAAGAAGCTTTCATCAGTCTGCAAAATATTCTCCAGGATGAAAAAGAACTTGTCCTAGGGATTGTAGATAAAGAATTAGCCTGGAAAGATGAAATACTTTTCGATTTAAGTCAGAAACTAAAATCTTTTATCATCTATCTGGAAAACCGCGATATTGAAAGAATATGCTTCTTACATGGGCTTAGCCAAAAGGAATTGTCAAAATTCATCTATTTCCTTTCAACTCCAAAAAATCAGCTTCAAAAAAACATTCAAGATTATCTTACCCAGCAGGGGATAAGACATATAACAGCTGGAAAAATCCGGGTTCTTGCCGATGAAAAATCCCAGAAAGATAAGAAACAGGATAATCTTTCAAATCAATATGAAACATCCCTGGATTCACTGACAACATCTGTTAAAAAAATGTTAACCTCAGAAGAAGTAGATTATCTTGATCTTCGTTTCAACATTCTAGCCGTTATGGAAAATTTCATGGGAAACCATAATGAACTACTAAACTTGATCTCCCTTAAAAAAAAGGACCTCATGACCTTTATTCATCTTCTGAACGTCTCCATCCTCTCAATGTTTTTCTCATCTAAACTAGGGTTTTCTAAAGAAGATGTTATAGATATCGGAATCGGTGCTCTATTCCATGATGTCGGAAAAATATCCATCTCCCAGAAAATAATAACCAAAGCAAGCAAACTGGACGAAAGTGAATATGATAAAATAAGGAATCACCCCGAACATGGAGCAAAAATTCTTTTAAAATATAAAGAAGACATGGGAATTCTTCCTGCTGTAGTGGCCTATGAACACCACCTGCGTTACGATCTTAAAGGCTATCCTAAAATAGTCTATCCAGTAAAACCGCATGTTGCCTCTCTCATTGTATCAATTTGCGATGTTTATGACGCACTTTCCCAGAGAAGAACTTATAAGAAAGACTACCCCCCCAATAAAATATATGAGATTATGAACAAAGGAAAAGGCAATCTATTTGACCCTGTTTTATTAGACAATTTTTTTAAGATAATAGGAGTTTGGCCTGTAGGTTCGATCGTCTCTTTGAATGACGACCGGATAGCAGTCGTAAGGTCTATCAATGAAAAAGATATATTTTCACCCAATGTGGAAATCATCTCTCCTGAACAAAAAGGAGAGACAATTGACCTTACGACATGTGATAAGAATATAACAGTTTCCTTAAATCCTTTTGGAGAAGGGAAAAAATATCTCGATCGCGTCTGAACAATATTATTATCCATATGTTTCAGAAATAAACATTGTTCTATTTTGAAACACCTGTATCCTCCTTTATAATATTAATTTAAAGAAATATCCCTTGCGCCTATGGCAATCTCAACTCTTGAACAATTCAGGCTGAATACTACAACTTAATTATCTACAAACTATGATCTGTGGACTCATCAACCTGGTTAATTAAATATGGCATGTTTTTTGCACAATATTTAATGAATTTAAGCTTATTTCCAATATAGGAGAATAAAATGAAACAAAAGCATATAGATACAAATAGAATAGATATCGTATTTATTAAATGCGACGAATGTTTAGGTATAACACCTCATAAAGTCTCAAAAAACGGAACAGCTACATGTAATTTTTGCAAAAAACTCACTGCATACCACAATTTGCTATCACATTCTCCCCATCTAGAGCTAACTACCTAACAAGTTCTTTATTTCTCTATGGATATAAGTTCCACTTCAAAAATAAGCGCTGCATTAGGTCCTATAAGATTCCCGGCTCCGTTTTCTCCATAAGCAAGTTCAGGAGGGATAAATAGATTCCATTTGGATCCCACTTTCATAAGCTGCAAAGCTTCCGTCCATCCGGGAATAACTCCAGTGACTGAAAAAGTTATCGGTTCTCCCCTTTTTACAGAACTATCAAATTCAGTCCCATCGATTAGAGTTCCTACATAGTGGGTTTTGACTTTGTCTGTTGCTTTTGGAAAAGGACCTGTTCCCTCTTTTAAAACCTTATACTGTAATCCGCTTTCTAGAGTAACGATCCCTTCTTTTTCCTTATTTTCTGCTAAAAATGCCTTACTTTCATTTAAATTAATTTTTGAAACATCTTTTCGGTCTATTTCCATTTTATCTCTCATTTGATTCTGATAGTCCGTCATTATCTCCTGGACTTCCTTAATGCTAAATATATTTACATCTTCTTTTAATCCATCTTTTATGCCCTGGATAAAGACCTCCATCTGGATATCAATTTTTTGATCCTTGAAATTATTTGCAATGTTATGCCCCATTACATAACTTACTTTATCCATTTGAGTTTCAAGGTCTGATTTAGACAATTCTTTTTTCCCGCAGGCGATTAATCCAAATATCAAAACCATACTTACTGCCAGAATTTTTCTTTTCATGATCTCTCCTTAAAGATATTCTTTTTTTAAATTTCTTAGTTTAAATCATTCCTACACTATAAGATCAGCTCACATTCGCATTTTATAAAAAGTAGAGATGTTTTTCCATTAATATTTTACGATTATAAAATTAACTGCAAACCAATGTGGATAAGTTCTTTCCACTCTTTGTACTGGAATCTTAAACCAGGTTCTTATACAATAAGGATTTCTGCACGGTCGGAAAATCAGCTTGTAATTTTACAAGCAGTTGCTTACTGCCTTATACAAACTGGTTTCACCTTGCAAGGAGAGTTTATATGAAAAGAAGAGAAGCCCTTGTAATTCTTGGAGGAACGGCCTTAATGGGCCCTTCTTTAGTATCATGTAAAAAAAGGAGCCCTATCATGAAAAAAGAAATCAAAACCAGTAAAGCCCCGGAAGCTATCGGCCCTTATTCACAAGCAATCGAAGCCAATGGCCTGGTCTTTGCATCCGGCCAGATCGCTATCGATCCTACTACCGGAGAGCTAAATAATGGCAGCATAGAAGAACAGACCCGCCTAGTCCTAACAAATCTAAAGGCAGTTATGGAAGCTGCCGGAAGTTCTATGGCCAATGTTATAAAATGCACAGTTTTTCTACAAGACCTGGAAGATTATGCCGCTGTGAACTCTATCTACGGCGATTTTTTTTCTTCCCCCTACCCTGCCAGAGCAGCAGTTCAGGTAGCACGCTTGCCTAAAGATGTAAAAGTCGAAATCGAGGCTATTGCAGTAAAATAAATTGGGGGAACTCCTTTATCTCATCTACCCTGGAGTATTCACGAGTCGAGGTTGCTGCAGATGCGAGGCACAGGGTGCGCAGCTGTGGTCCTTCACCGCAAGTACCCTGTAACGAAGCAGATGCAGTGAGATCGACTCGCCTGAAAGGTAAGAAATGTCGATTACAAATAGAGATTATATTGTGAACAAAATAGTAAATAGTATTTACGTATCAATCAATGTAAAATACTTATTATAAAACTGTTGCATATATATCGACATTTCTTATGAATAGCCCAGGTAGTTGACATCGAGCAGAAAAATATCTAATATTAAAACAATTTTTCATAACTGAGATTACTTATGTCCAGAAAAAAAAAGATCCTTATAGTTGAAGATGAAGGTATAGTTGCGATCGATATTCGAAATATTATAAGAAACTTAGGTTATGATTGTATAGAATTGGCTTTCACCGGAGAAAAAGCACTTAATAAAACCCAAGATTGGGGCCCTGACGTCATTCTTATGGACATCGGACTAAAAGGAGATATTGACGGAATTGAAGCAGCTAGAAGAATAAAAAACAGAAGCAATACCCCAATTATTTTCCTTACCGGATTTGCAGATGACAATACTTTAGCAAGAGCTAACAAAATAAATCCAGTTGGGTATATCATCAAACCTATAAATAACAAGGATCTTGATGATGCTATTTCCAAAGCTTTAAGTGGATAAAAAGCGTTCTTTATTATGCCATTATATGAGTTCACATGTTTAACCTGTAAAAACAAATTTGAAGTTCTTGTCTCTATCGGCAATGAAAAGGATACATCCTGTCCCACTTGCGGAACAGGAAATATACGAAAATGTGTTTCAACCTTTGGAATAGGCGGGACTAATAACCTCACATCATCATCCTCCATAAGTTGTTCTACCTGCTCTTCAAGTAATTGCAGCACTTGCAGATGACTTCATGGAAACAAAAATAAAGCTCGGCATTGATACAGGCGGCACTTTTACTGACTTCATAATATACTTAAACGGAAAAATCCAAATCAAAAAAATTCCTTCCAGCCCTGATAATCCCTCTATTTCTATTATTTCAGGCATTAATAAATATATAGACTCAAAATACTCCCCTTTTATCGTTCACGGGACTACCGTCGCCACAAATGCCCTGCTTGAAAAATCAGGAAGTAAAATCGCTTTGATCACAACAAAAGGTTTTGAAGATATTCTTCAAATCGGCCGTCAAACCAGACAACATCTCTACAGCTTAAAAGGTAAAACCAGGGTCCCCTTGATCCCCCGCAGTAACTGTTTCGGCCTGGAAGAAAGAACCAGTGCTGCGGGAGAAGTAAAAAAAGAAATCAATATTCCAGAACTTAAAGGCATTCTGAATAAAATAAAACAAATTCCTGCAGATGCAGTTGCAGTTTCACTCATAAACTCCTATGCCAATTCAGGTAACGAAAGGATTATTAAAAAGCAAATCAGGAAAGAGGGCATTTTGGTCTCAGTATCAAGTGACATCCTCCCTGAATATCGTGAATATGAACGCACGATCGTTACCGCAGTTAATGTCTACCTTCTTCCCATTATATCCCTTTATCTCGACAATCTGAAACATAAATTAAAAAATTCCAAACTCCGCATTATGCAGTCTAACGAAGGGCACATCTCTCCTGAATTAGCAAAAAAAGAACCTATACGTACAGCCCTATCCGGGCCGGCCGGGGGAGTAGTTGCAGCATTCCGGGTGGCAAAATCAAGTGGTTTTAAAAACATTATTTCTTTTGACATGGGAGGCACTTCCTCTGACGTATCCCTGGTCGATAATCAAATTAGAAGAACAAATGAAAGTTTTATCGGCGAATTCCCCATCCGCCTTCCCATGATCGATATTCATACTGTCGGAGCCGGGGGCGGTTCAATTGCATATATTGATAGAGGCGGCTCACTCAGGGTGGGACCTCAAAGTGCGGGCGCTGATCCAGGCCCTGCCTGTTATGGATATAGCCGTCAACCGACAGTGACAGATGCCAATCTCGTACTTGGACGTCTTGCTCCGGATTTTTTTCTTGGAGGTGATATGAAAATCTTCCCGGGAAAAAGTCGCAGAGCTATTCAAACCCTTGCGAATAAAATCGGGAAATCAATTCTGGAAACCGCAGCCGGAGTCATTAAGGTAGCCAACTCCAATATGGAAAAAGCGATCAGAGTCATATCCATAGAACGAGGATTTGACCCAAGAAATTTCGCCCTTTTCTCTTTTGGAGGAGCAGGTGGTATGCATGCTGCAGAAATTGCCGCTAATCTAAATATTTCAAAAATACTGGTTCCAAAAAACGCCGGTGTCCTCTCAGCCCTGGGTCTGCTTATGGCAGATTCAATTAAAGACTATTCCCAGTCCATCCTAAAAATAATATCTGAGCTAAAACCAGAAACGCTTGTAAAAAATTTCAAAATTCTAAGCAGCAAAGCTTTAGCTGACATGCAAAAAGAAGGATTCATCCCTAAAAACATAAACCTCTTTTATTATCTTGACCTCAGATACCTGGGACAATCATATGAAATATCCATCCCTTGGCAACAAAGCGGTTCCTTTGTACCCAGCTTTCATAAAGCGCATCAAAAGCTTTATTCTTATCACCATTTAGATCAACCGGTCGAAGTAGTGAATATCCGCATTAAAGCAGCCGGGATCGGCAGTAAGATCAGGTTAAAAAAACATAAGATCCAGAAAAGCGACCCAGAAAGAGCATTTTTAAAAAAACAACCTCTATTTTTTTCCGGAAAAAAATACAGCGCTTCTGTTTATAGCCGCTCTCACCTTTCAGCTGGGAATAAAATATTCGGACCAGCCCTGGTGGTTGACTATGACTCCACTACCTTTCTACCCCCTTCTCACACTTTAAAAGCAGATAGATTGCTTAACCTTATTATGGAAAAGGACCGATTATAAATGACTAAAGCTAATTCTATTGATCTTGAACTTTTTAAAAATGTTTTTATATCTATCTCTGAAGAAATGGGGGCTGTACTTGAACGGACGGCACTCTCCCCTAATATCAAGGAAAGGAAAGACTTTTCCTGCGCTCTTTTTAACCGAAAAGGAGAGACTTTTGCTCAAGGTTCCCATATTCCTGTTCATTTGGGAGCTATGCCGCTTTCAGTCCAGGCAACGCTAAAAACTATCGATTATAAAGACGGCGATCTGGTGATTCTCAACGATCCTTACCGGGGCGGGACTCATCTCCCGGATATAACCTGCATATCTCCTGTATTTGACAGAGGAAAACTATGTTTTTTCGTAGCCAACCGGGCCCATCATTCCGATGTTGGAGGAATGACTCCTGGTTCTATGCCGCTGGCATCTGAAATTTTTCAGGAAGGAGTTATCATTCCTCCGCTAAAGCTCATTCAAAAAAACAAGCTAAACCAAGAACTCCTCGGACTGCTCCTGGCAAATGTTAGAACCCCGGACGAACGTAAAGGTGACCTTATGGCGCAGATTGCTTCTAATAACAAAGGGAAAAACCGCCTGCAAGAAGTAATAAATAAATTCGGACTGCATAAGATATATAAATACTCTCGAATTATCCAAGATTACACTGAAAAATTTCTAAGAGATACTATCAAAAACATCCCCGATGGAAAATATGAATTTGCCGATTTTATGGATGATGATGGGCTCAATAGTTCCCCAGTGAAAATCTCAGTCCAGATAAGCATCAATAATGATGAGGCATCTATTGATTTCAGCAGATCCGACTCCCAAGTCGAAGGAGGGATAAATGCCAATTATGCTGTTACCTGCTCTGCTGTCCTTTATGTTTTCCGTTCCTTAATCCCAGAAGATATCCCCTTCAATACCGGCTTAATTCGGCCCTTGACTATTGTGATCCCAAAAGGCAAAGTTGTAAATGCTGTTTTCCCGGCTGCTACTGCTGCCGGTAATGTTGAAACCTCTCAGCGTATCGTTGATGTTCTCCTGGGAGCATTGTCAAAAGCAATACCTCATAAAATCCCTGCGGCCAGCTCCGGAACAATGAACAATGTAACCTTTGGAGGATTTGACTCAAGACTTAAAAGCAACTTTGCTTATTATGAAACTATTGGCGGGGGTATGGGGGCTGGAGAAGGGGCCCCCGGACAAAGCGGTGTCCATACGCACATGACAAATTCCCTGAACACTCCCCTTGAAGCCATGGAAAACTACCTGCCCGTAAAAATCAATAAATACAGTCTCCGGCATGGTTCCGGAGGAAAAGGAAAATTTAAAGGAGGAGAAGGAATAATCCGGGAATACGAATTCTTTGTGCCTACTCAGGTTTCAATAATGTCGGAAAGGCGCAAATTCAGCCCCTACGGCCTTCTGGGGGGAGGGGAAGGGAAAAAAGGTAAAAACACCCTTATTTCCAAGGGGAAAAAAAGAGTACTTAATTCGAAAGTTAATTTACTAGTTAAGCCTGGCGATATACTTCGAATTGAAACTCCCGGCGGTGGCGGTTATGGTAAAAAAACGTAAGCTTTCCTTTGGGCCAGGCTTTTTGGTCACAGCCGCTTTTATTGGACCTGGAACTATAACCTCATGTTCTTTTGCCGGAGCCGATTTCGGTTATTCCTTGATCTATGCCCTTATTTTTGCTGTTGTCATGACGTTAATCCTGCAGGAGATGACCGGCCGACTAAGCTTGGGTTCAGGACACGATCTAGGGCAAAGCCTCAGGGAATTCCCTAAAAATCCGCTGACAAAACTTCTCTTTGCGATCCTGACCCTATCAGCTATAACTTTCGGATGTGCCGCCTATGAAGCCGGCAATATAATCGGAGGTTCTCTTGGGTTAGAAATGGTAACTGCTGTTCCTCAAAAGATCTGGGTTGCTATCATATCAGCTATTTCAATATTTGTATTAAGCCGGGGAAAATACTCTATAATTGAAAAACTTCTTATCTCCCTGGTTTTTCTTATGAGCATTTCTTTTCTAGCGACTTTTATAATTATTAAACCGGATATCTCTGCAATCTTTAAAGGTTTTATTCCATCTTTCCCGGACGGCTCGCTTATGCTGGTTTTAGCTCTGGTAGGAACCACAGTTGTTCCATATAACCTTTTTCTTCATTCATCTTCTGTAAAGGAAAAATGGAGTTCACCCAAAAACCTGAAAGATATAAGGCGAGATTTACTTGTTGCAATATGCCTGGGAGGAATGATATCTATCTCAGTTGTGGTCACTTCAGCAGTCGCATTTAACCAGGCGGGCATAGTTGTGGAAAAAGGAAGCCAGCTTGCTCAACAGCTGAAACCACTCTTCGGAGGATTTACAAATATACTTTTCGGACTGGGTTTTTTCGCTGCAGGAATGAGCTCTGCAATCACAGCTCCCTATGCCGCCGCCTTTGCATCCTCAGGAATTTTAGGCTGGGAAGGGGGTCAAAATTCCCCTAAATTCAAAGGAATATGGCTGCTGGTGATCCTGGCTGGATTCATTGTCTCCTTGTTTGGCTTTGATCCTCTTGCCGTGATCATTTTTGCCCAGGTTGCTAATGGACTTATCCTGCCTGTAGCTTCGATCTTCCTGTTAGTCATACTTAATAACCGTAAACACATGGGTACCCTAGCCAATAACTGGAAACAGAACATCCTGGGTGGATTGGTTATACTTGCGGTCTCTTTCTTAGGGATATGGAATATTGTCCAGCGTTTTTAATCGTCAAAATCACCAGTAGACCCTTTATCTGAATTGATGGTTTTGGCTCTAGCTGCAATTTTTTCCGGTGTCCATTCATCTGGATTTTCAACCCGCTGAGTATTCGGTCCTGGATCATAACTTCCTGCCGCCAGGATCTCTCCTATGGCAATATCAGCACTGCCCTGAGCATTAAAAACATTAACCAGCATTTTATAAGTAAAATCTTCAACCCGGCCAGCCATTCTTTCCCTAACTTCCCGGGGAAGCCCAAGTAGCTTATTTTCAAACGGCCGGTTGAGTTTTTTATAATTTCCACCTTTAAGTCCATTATTTTCCGCATAAGCAGTCATTTCCGCCCATATGTCTTCTGTGACTCCCTGGCCTTCGACTTTTATAAAACAGCCGTCTTCATCTTGGATAGCGTTCCCATAATCATTCACTTTGAGACCCCAAGATATCATCTGCAGAGCAGTGGCTACATTTGCTTTAGTTGTCTTAGTCGTTGCGGCAATGTCTCTTAGACGGTCGGAATTATTTCCGGAAGTTCCGTGCTGTGCACCTGAGATATTATAGCGTAACAACGCCTCATGTATCTCTGCTGTTAAGCCCACCTGAATTCCTTTGTCACTAGCTTCTAAACCGTGGGTCGTACCATTGTTAAGTGCAATCCATATCGGAAAAATATCATGCGCATTCAGCCCCTGGATAAGAAACAAGGCTTCATCCTTTGTGGACAGCCCCTCTTTTCCTTTGATCTCTCCGACCTCAGTTTCCAAGCCGGCCCATTCAGGAACATAGGGATTAAGCTCCAAGCTGGCTAATAAATTTTTATCATCCGGCAAATGCGAGGCATCAATAGCTATAGAGGTCATACCCGCTTCAAAAAGAGTCGGTATCTCGATTTTTGCCGGTTCTATATCTTCCTCCTTTTTTATACCGTAATGGTCAGCATGGATTGCAACCGGCACCATTATCCCCAATTCATTACACATAGCATCCACTTGGCGGGCAATATTCCAGAAATCTACTGCACAATAAGCATTGGCTCCGCCCTCTGAACGGGCTATCTCTATTATTATAGCGGAATTAGCTCTCTGGGCGGCTTTTAAAACACCCCGGATGACAAACTGATTTCTACCATTAGCCGCCATACAAATCGCTTTTCCCTTTGCTGTCATTGCCTTATTAATATATTTTCCACTAACTAGCAAAGCTTTTGAATTAGGAAAAAGCCTGGTGATATTAGGCGGCCGTCCAATACTTATCGCTTTTTCAAAATCTTGTGACGTAGTTCCCATTATTATTTCCTCCCAATAATTAAATTATGAATACAAAAAAATTATACCAGTATTAAAATAAAAATCAATAATATACAGAACTGCAACTCCCCCATTTTTTCTAAGCTTCAGAGCCTTAAGCAAGAATCAGGTCAGTTGATACGAAAACACGCGAATTTTCCCCTTTTCCATTTCCTTACTGTGATCAACTTAAAGCAAATTCGACTGCAGCCCGGGCATGCAATTCGGTTGTGTCATATAAAGGGATCTTATAATCCTCCTGGCTGACTATCAAGGGGATCTCAGTACATCCCAGGACAATCCCCTCCGCTCCGGAAGAGACAAGTCCACTGATAATTTGCTTAAATTTGTCCCGGGAAATCTCTTTTATTTCTCCTAAACAAAGCTCATCATAAAGAATATCATGTACGACCTGCCGCTCTTCTTCATCAGGAATAATGACTTCAATACCGTGTTTATTCTGCAGTCGCCCTTTATAAAAATCCTGTTCCATAGTGAATTTTGTACCTAGCAGCCCTATTTTCTTCTGCCCCTTTGCCTTGATAGCATCTGCAGTTACATCTCCAATATGGAGTAAGGGAATACTTATTCCAGCCTGCACTTCCCCCGCCATCTTGTGCATAGTATTTGTGCAGATCAATAGAAATTCCGCACCTGCTCTTTCCACCCGCTGGGCAGCATCGACCATAAGATCGGTCGCCGCCTGCCAATCTCCTTTGTGCTGAAGCTTTTCAATTTCCTCAAAATTAACCGAATACATCACGCTTTTTGCAGAAAAAAAACCACCAAGCTTTTCTTTTACTGCCTCATTGATGATGCGGTAATATTCCAGGGAAGATTCCCAGCTCATTCCTCCGATAAGGCCTATTATCTTCATATATTATCTCCTTTCGTGAACAATCCAGGCTAATCTATATAATACTAAAAAAATGGTGTCAAATTCAAATTTGATTCTCCTTTTAAAAGAAGTATGATAATATCAAGCGATATGTCACAAGAAACAAATAATCCTCCATCCTCTCTGGAACGAAAACTCGGTCTTTTTGACTCTACCATGGTAATGGTGGGAATCGTTATCGGGTCCGGCATTTTTCTCACTACCGGTATTATGGCAAAATCAATTCCTTCCGCCACGCTTATTCTTCTTGCCTGGTTAGTAGGGGGCCTGCTCACCCTGGCAGGAGCTCTCACCTATGCAGAGCTTGGCGCAGCCATGCCTGAGGCCGGCGGACAATATGTCTATCTTCGCGAAGCATACGGTCACATGGCCGGATTTCTCTTCGGATGGATATTGTTTATGGTGTATATGACCGGCGGTATTGCAGGCTTGGCATTAGCTTTCGCAGAGTATTTCGGTTATTTTTTTCCTGGTTTAGCAATAGATAATATAATATTCTCCCAGGTCATAAATCTATTCGGCCATCCGATTCATTATACTCTCTCAGCCGGCCAACTTATCGGAGTGTTAGTCATCATCTTGCTTTCTATAATTAATTTCATCGGAGTAGGCTTCGGCAAATTCATCCAGAATATTTTTACTATACTTAAGATCGGGACCATAGTCGCGATAATCACTCTTGGATTTGCCATTGGAAAAGGAACCTCCATTAATTTATCCCTGAACCCGGAAGGATTCAGCCTCAGTCAGCTAGTAATTGGATTTGGATTGGCTTTAATAGCGGTTTCCTGGGCTTTTGACGGCTGGAACAATGTCAATTTTGTTGCCGGTGAAATAAAAAATCCTAAGCGCAATCTCCCCCTTGCCCTGATTTCAGGTACTCTGGGAATAACAGCATTATACATTCTAATAAACTATATCTATCTCTATGCTCTCCCTATATCAGAGATGTCAGGCGTTGTCAGGATAGCAGAAAAAGCTACAGGCGCTCTTTTCGGAGCCTCAACCGGCGCTGTTATTTCTGCGGCTGTGATCATTTCCACCTTTGGTGCTATGAATGGCTCGATCTTAGCAGGACCCAGAGTATATTATGCCATGGCTAAAGATAAGCTTTTTTTTCAGCGAGTCTCCCGGATACATCCTCGCTTCCACACTCCCGGATTTTCAATCCTTATCCAGGCAATCTGGGCATCATTGCTCACTCTGGTAGGCACTTTTGAACAGATATTTACTTTTGCAATGTTTGTGGCAATCATATTCTGGATCGCGGCTGCCGCCTCAGTCTTTACTTTAAGAAAAAAACTCCCTGACCTGCCGCGCCCTTATAAAACCTGGGGATATCCAGTTGTTCCGATCATCTTCATCATAACATCTGTGGGTATTCTCTTAAACACCTTGTTTGTAAAACCAGTCGAGGCTTTAGCAGGCATTTTACTGACTGCTCTGGGAATCCCTGTTTACTTTTACTGGAAGAGGAAACAAATTAGGAGCAAATAATGAACGAAACCAAAACCTTTAAAGCTGAAGATATAGCAAGAGAAGGCCTGGCTGCAGAAAAACGCATAAGACAGTATATTCGGGAAACACCACTTGAATACTCCCCTTATCTAAGCAAAACAGGAAACTGCAAAGTATATCTCAAATTGGAAAACATCCAGTTGACCGGTTCTTTTAAACTTCGCGGAGCTATGAACAAGCTACTCTCCCTGCCAAAACAGGAAAAAGAAAAAGGTATTATAACTGCGTCTTCCGGCAACCACGGTATGGCTTTTGCCTATTTGACCAAAAAATTCAATACTAAGAGCACTATTTTTCTGCCGAAAATCGCCTCTCCAGCCAAAATCGAAGCCTTACGAACTTATGGAGCTCAAATCAAACAGTACGGAGATGACTGTGTCAAAGCTGAGCTCAAGGCTAGAGAAACAGCAGAAAACAAAAACATAACCTACATCTCTCCTTACAATGATCCCCAAATAATTGGAGGCCAGGCAACAATAGGTATAGAGCTTTCACAGCAGCTTGATCCGATCAACACAGTGATCGCCCCAGTCGGAGGTGGTGGGCTTATCTCCGGTATCGCAGGATTTCTAAAAGCCCGCAATAAAAATATCACAATTATCGGGTGCCAGCCGGAAAACTCCCCGGTTATGTATGAATCTATCAAGGCGGGCCGCGTTCTTAACCTAGAATCGTTGCCGACCATCTCAGACGGAACAGCCGGAGGTATCGAACTGGATACTATCACATTTAACATATGCAGGGATTTAGTGGACAAATTCATCCTTCTTTCTGAACAGGAAATAAAATCAGCTCTTAAATTAATCCTGATAAAACACTACCTTCTGATCGAAGGAGCAGCAGCCCTTCCGGTTGCAGCTTTTTTAAAAAATAAAGAAAAATTTGCAGATCAAAATGTTGTCCTGGTAATAAGTGGGGCAAAAATAGGTATCGATAAATTAAAAGAAATTATCTGTAATTAACCTGAATTATTCATAAAAGATTATAAAATCTTTTTTATTTTTTTCTTTTCAATAACAATCCGTCCTTGGTAAGTTATATAATTTAGCAAAACAAGCACCCTTTGCTGTTGGGATAACTCTTTTTTAAATATTCCCTTAAACCCTTTAAACGGGCCTTCCATGACCTCTATCTCATCTCCGGTATTCGGCTCCTCTCCATATTTCTCCAGCTCAATATAACCATTGACCTCTCTAGCTTTTATCTCTTTTATAATTTCATACGGAATCGGAACAGCCTGGTCTCCATTACCGACAACCTTTTTTACGCCTCGTGTATACTTTACTGTTCGATACTGTTCCGGATATTCAAAATTAATAAATTCATATCCATTGAAAAAAGGCTTCACCTTTTTTTCATGTATATATTTTGGATTATATATCTCAAAACCACCTTCCTGAAACAGTTTTTCCACCTGGGATTCTTTTTTTGGTCTGGTGTTGAGAACATACCACTTTTTCATTATTATTCCTGATCAAGCAGGGAAAACTTTTTGTAATAATCCGGCCTTCGGTCATTTAGAAAATATTTTTTTGCAGTACAATTCGATACTTTCTTTAAATCAACTTCTGCATAGAGAATAAAATCTTCTTCCTGCGGTGCTTGAGCAATAAGGCAGCCGTCAGGGTCGACTACAAATGACCCGCCAGCAAAATGGAGAGTATCTTCTTTACCTACCCGGTTAACCAGAGCTGCAAAATAGCCGTTCTGAAAAGCTGCTACTTGAAGCTCTGCTTCGAATAATCCTTCTGTCCATTCTCCTAATGCGCCAGCCTGGGGGACAACTACAATCTCAGCCCCCTGAAGCGCAAGGTTTCTCATATATTCGGGAAAATGACGGTCATAACAGATCGCTATTCCTACTCTGCCTATTTTTGTGTCATACACAAATCGTTCATTATCTCCAGGTGTGTAATATCCTTTTTCATAAAAACCCAGGCCATCCATAACATGGGCCATGCGTGTAACTCCCAGAAGTTTACCATCGCCATCTATCACAGGAGATGAGTCAAAAGTCTTATCTCCGGCTTTTTCAAATACATTTAAAACAGTGACTACTCCATAATGTGCAGCAAGTTTTTGGAATTTTTCAATTACCGGACCAGGGACCTTCTCTGCTTTGGCTGCAGATTCAGAAGTAGCCGGATTCTGAGGAAGAAAATATGATAAACCTAATTCTGCATAGGCTATAAGTTCAGCTCCTGCTTCAGCTGCGGCCTTAAAAGCCATAATTCCCCGTTCTACATTTTTTGTACTGTCTTTTGTGGCATGCTGCTGTATAAGCGCGATTTTCATCTATGTATCCTTGCTATTTCTTATTCTTATTAAATATCTCCAGAGCTTCGGCAGGAGAAGCGTTTTTATGCACAACCGCTCTCACAGCTTTCAGCATAGCCACAGGATTATTATTCTGCCAGATATTCCGCCCCATATCTACGCCGACCGCACCTTTATTTATGGCATCATGTGCCATTTCAAATGCATCAAGTTCAGTTTCAAGTTTTGGCCCGCCAGCTATAACAATGGGTACTGGACAGCTTTCCACCACTTTTTCAAAATCTTCACAGTAATAGGTTTTTACAAAACTTGCTCCAAATTCAGCAGCAATCCGGCAGGCAAGGGAGAGAAAACGAGAATCCCGCTTGGATAATTCTTTACCCACAGCAGTCACAGCCAGTACCGGGATACCAAACTCCTGTCCCATATTTACCAGCTCTGCCAGGCTTTCCAGAGTCTGGCTTTCATATTCGGAACCAACAAATATTGAAAGCGCAATGGCAGCTACATTTAGTCTGATAGCATCCTCTATGGAGGTCGTTATAACTTCATTTGACAGGTCTTCCCCGATAATACTGCTTCCTCCCGATACTCTCAACACTACTGGAACCGAGGTTTCAGGGTCCACTGAGGTACGCAGTATTCCCCGCGTTAACATTAGAGCATCAGCATAATTCATTAATGGTTCAATTGTCCTGCTTACATTTTCTAATTTTTTTGTCGGGCCTAAAAAATACCCATGATCGACCGCCAGCATCACAGTGCGCCCGGTCTGTGGTTTGATTATTCGAGCTAAACGATTTTTAATTCCCCAGTCCATATGAGCCTCCTTAATACTTATTAGTCATAAATAAAATAAATATAATTCTAAACTGCTTACTACTTCTGCGGCTCAATAATAACCTTTAATGAATCTCCTGCTGCAGCTACCATTTGGAATCCCTTGGATGTCTCAGCCAGGGGTAATCGGTGTGTGATCATTTCTTTTATTTTGAGTTCAGACGAGCGCATAAGTTCAAGAGCTAGAAAAGAATCATAGGGAGCACAGCCATAACTTGTAGTAAGCGTTATGTCATTACGAAAAAATAGATCGTTTACTGAAACCGGAACTTTTACATTTGATGCAGTTGGGGCAAAATATACAACAGTTCCTCCTCTTTCTACACACTTGAGTGCCTGAGATTGAGGCTCCTCTGCTCCGGTACTAATAAAAACCATGTCTGCCAGTCTTCCCCTGTTTATTTTTCTTAGAAATGCGGGAATATCTTCTAGAGGTGATATCGCTTCATTAGCGCCGAACTTTAAAGCCGCTTTCCGGCGGGATGCGACAGGTTCAACTGCCAGGATCAACCCTGCTCCAGCCTGCCTGGCGTTATGAAGGATTAAGATTCCGGCAATCCCGCTCCCCAGGACAAGGATGCTTTGTCCTGGCTTCAGCGCAGCCATCCTCTTAGCCCGGATAACACATCCCAGAGGCTCATGGAAGGTTGCTTCCTCATAAGTAAGTTCATTTGGGATAAGGAATGTCCCTCTATCTACATTTATTGCAGGGATTCTAATGTATTCTGAGAATCCGCCCGGTTCAAAATTTGTACTCCGTAAGGTATTACAGGCCGTATGATGTCCTGTGAGGCAAAATAAACAGGTGTTACAGGGCACATGATGATTTGCGACTATCCTGTCCCCTACTTTGAACCTGGTAACTTTTTCCCCAATTTTTACCACCTGGCCGGCGACTTCATGTCCCAGCACAAGCGGAGCTTTTTTTAAACGATACCATTCCAGCACATCACTGCCGCATATACCGCTGGCTTCGGTACGCATTAGGAGTTCGTCCGGCCCTATTTCAGGAACTGGCATCTCTTCCACCCGGATGTCATGGTTATTATAATACATTGCAACACGCATGTTCATTTTTCTATTACACCAAGTATTATGTCCAAACTTACATGAAAAAATCAAGGGGAAGATGATTTTAGTTAACCGTACTATACTTCCGGCTTTTATGCAGAACTCCTGATATTTTGTCTTCTAGTTCCTCTTCTATAAAAGGTTTCTGGATAAATTCAAATGGCTCAAACCTGCCTAATTGTACGTATATATGCTCATCTCCATAAGCAGAAACATAAATTACAGGTATCCTGAATTGACGGTATATACTTTTAGCAGCCTGAATCCCGTTCATCTTTCCTTTTAATTTTATATCCATGAGAACAATATCAGGCATAGATGAGGAGGCGACCTTAATTGATTCTTCCCCGGAAGAAACTATAGCAAAGACATTATAACCCATTTTTCTCAATGTGCTCTGAATATCCATAGCAATAATATTCTCATCTTCAACAAGCAATATCCTGGCAGATTTTACTGCTTTTTTGGACTTCTTTTCTATTTTAATCATCTTTATACATAGTTCTAAGCTTGTTAAATTTTGTCGCATAATTATTTAATAAATTGAATAAAGATTACCATCATTTAATATTTTTTTTCTGCTATTTACTATTTTCTATTTGCTAAGTATCATTAATATTCACCTAAAATAAGGAGGTTCATCCATGTTTAAACAAAAACATTTCGCGGTTATATTCGCCTTTCTTGCAGTGTTCACATTCACTTACTGCACTCCGGAGAAAGACGAAGCTGGTGTGGTCGCCATTGGTGATTACAACGATCTTGTCAGCCTTTTTAAAGAGTTCCGTGAATTTCAGAATCCGGAAGTCATAAATGGCGTTCCCGATTATACAGCAGCCGCAATGGCAGAGCAGCTGCACGGTTTGAAAAAATTCCAGAGCCGGCTGGCTGCGATCGATCCGAGCAATTGGCCGGTCTCACAACAGGTCGATTACCATTTGATCCGGGCGGAGATGAACGGGCTCGACTTTTACCATCGTGTTCTCAAACCCTGGTCACGTGACCCTGTTTTTTACCTTCCTTCCCAGGCAGGTGCCGGGCCGGCAATGTCCGGTTTCTCCGGTATACGGTATTCCCGTCTCCCCCTCTCTGCCGACCACATAGCAGAGCTCCGGATAAAGCTGCAGGCCCTGCCAGTACTCTACGAACAGGCTAAAGGTAATCTTACTGAAGGAGCAAAAGACCTGGCAACCATTGCCATCCATTATATTGAGCACGAGGCTTCCCGCTACATAGATCTTGCAGCTCGACTGGCAGAGTTTCATCCGGATCTGGCTCCCTATGCAGAACAAGCCGGGGATGCAGTCAAAAACTATGGGAAATGGCTCGAGGAGAACAAGATCAAGATGACAGCCCCTGCCGGTATTGGGATAGAAAACTACAACTGGTGGCTAAAGAACGTTCATCTCTTTCCCTACACTTGGGAAGAGGGTCAGACCATTGTGGAGCACGAATACAACCGCGTTATAACCTTTCTGAAATTAGAAGAAAACAGGAACCGTAAGCTCCCCCCGCTTGAGTTGGCAACGACTAGCAAAGAGTATTACCGCCGTTTGGATGAAGCCCTCAATTACGTTGTTGAATTCCTCCGTGACGAGGAGATCTTAACGGTTCCCGACTGGCTGGACCCTGCAGATTATAGTGATCCCAATGAACCCAGAAGACCGTTACCCACTAATCCTAGTATCGACCATAAAGCCCGGGAGCGCGAGGTGCTTCCCGGTGAAACTCATGAATTTATTGGCCACCTTTTCGATGAGCAGAGATTAGAACTAGATAACCGGCCGATCCGAGGGGTACGACGCCTCTATAATATGGATTGGATACGTTCTGAGGGATGGGCTGTCAGCCTGGAAGAGCTTTTAATGCAGGCAGGTGTTCTCGATAAACGACCGCAAAGGGGAAGGGAAATTGAATACCTTATGAACGCTTCCCATATGAGTCTCTCGCTTCCTGACTTTAAAATGCACAGTAACGAAATAACTTTTAGGGAGGCTAGGCAGTTGTGTGCCGAGATAATGCCGCGCGGCTGGTCACAAGAAGATGAACCCATGGTGTGGTACGAACAACAATCCAACCTACGATTTCCAGCTTTTCATACGGGATGTGTTCTTGGCAAAGCTCAATTCATGCAGTTGTTCAGAGAAAGGGCTATGCAGCTGGGAGACAAATTCAATCTTCGCCAGTTTATAGACGAGTTTCTGGCAGCCGGTATGATACCCATGTCGCTTACTAGGTGGGAAATGACTGGATACGACGACGAGATAAAGGAGTTGTGGTAGCGGGGGCTGGATTTGAACCAGCGACCTCCGGGTTATGAGCCCGACGAGCTACCAGCCTGCTCTACCCCGCAATGTGAGAGCTAATTATAGCAAACATTTTTACTTTGTCAATGACATTGCCTTAACTCTTCATAAAAAATTGCTGGCTCTTGAATGTTTTAGGGCAAAAAAAATATTATTTAAATATTTGCTTGACATAACATTCTTTCAAAAAATATAATTAAAAACTCTAAAAATGGCTCAATTTCTATTTTTTTTACTCGCTGTTGTATGCGTGGCATCAGTCTTTGGTATGATAATTTCTAAGAACCAGGCATACAGCGCCCTCTTTGTGATCCTCACTTTTACCTGCACAGCCGGACTTTTTGCACTTTTGGACGCTCCATTTATCGCTGTGATCCAGCTCATCATCTATGCAGGTGCGATCATGGTACTTTTTATATTTGTTATTATGATGGTCGATGTCCGTAAAGGCATTGCTCCTGAAAAGAAAAAATGGACCTTGGTTTTTGCTTCCGGGATTGCAGTTATTCTATTGATCGAGCTGATTGTAGCTTTAAAAATGGCTTTTTCCCCCTTAAGCACTTCCTCAAGCCAAGCAATCGGCAATCCCTCTGACTTAGGATATCTTTTATTTACAAAATACTTATATCCCTTTGAGATCACCTCGATCTTGATCATAACTGCTCTTGTTGGAGCAATTATTTTAGTAAAAAAGAAGGAAAAAGAATGATTCCCCTAAGCTATTTTATAATCCTTAGTATAGTACTCTTTGTGCTGGGAATTATCGCCTTCTTTATTAAAAAAGATCTTATCACTCAGTTTCTGTCTGTGGAAATAATGCTTAATGCTGCCAATCTTGCTTTTATCACTTTTTCCAAATCAGCTTCTGCATTGGATGGACAGATAATCGTCTTTTTTGTGATAACGGTTGCAGCCGCAGAGGTAGCAATAGGCCTTGCCATTATATTATTGATTTACCGTCAAAAAAAATCTATTAAAACTGAAGATATAAAGAGTATGCAGGGATAAAATGACAGAAATATTCTGGCTTATACCGTTTATTCCCGCGATAAGTACTTTTATTCTTGTAATTTTCGGCTCCAAACTGCCCCGTAAATATATTTCTTTTCAAGCTTGCTTTGCTGTTTTTATTTCTTTTGTTATATCCATTATCTCATTGGTAGGCCTTCTGCAAATGCCCCAGGGCAGCCCCCCTCTGGTTAAAAACCTTTTTTCCTGGATCCAGTCAGGCAGTTTTAAAGCCGACCTTTCTTTCCAATTCGACGCCTTAACAGCTGTAATGTGTTTTGTAGTAACCGGAGTGGGACTTCTTATTCATATCTATTCAATCGGATATATGGCTAAAGATAAAAGCTATGCTCGTTTTTTCACACTTATGAACCTTTTTACTTTCTCCATGCTGATCCTGGTCATGGCTTCTAATCTGGTATTGATGTTTGTAGGTTGGGAAGGAGTGGGTTTCTGTTCCTACATGCTTATCGGTTTCTGGTATGAAAAACATTCAGCAGCTAATGCCGGCAAAAAAGCATTTATTGTAAACCGCATTGGGGATGCCGGATTTCTCCTGGGCATTTTCTTTATATTAAGTTACATCGGCAGCGGAGAATTTTCTGCTATCAATGAAGCCATCGCCGGGGGAAGCATCACTCAGGGAATTGCCACCTTGATAGCGCTCCTTCTGTTTGTGGGAGCAATTGGAAAATCAGCTCAGATCCCCCTTTATGTTTGGCTGCCAGATGCTATGGAAGGCCCAACCCCGGTCAGCGCTCTTATCCATGCGGCTACTATGGTAACAGCCGGAGTGTACATGGTCGCCCGTATGAATGCTCTTTATACCCTGTCCGGGACCGGAGCTAATGTAGTGGCTATCATCGGAGCTGTAACTGCCATATATGCAGCTACAATGGCGCTGGTTCAGAATGACATAAAACGCGTTCTAGCTTATTCGACTATCTCGCAAATAGGATATATGTTTATAGGCTGTGGTGTAGGTGCATATGCAGCCGGTATATTCCACCTATACACCCACGCATTTTTCAAGAGCCTGCTATTTCTTGCAGCTGGAAGTGTTATGCATGCTCTTTCCGGTGAACTTAATATGAAGAAGATGGGCGGGCTGAGAAAATACTTACCTATCACCTATCCGGTATTCCTTATAGGCGCAATAGCTATAGCAGGAGTACCTTTTTTATCAGGATTTTTCTCAAAGGATGCAATTCTAACCAGCGCCTATGCCCAGGGACAATACGGAATCTGGCTCCTTGGCATCCTCGGAGCTATCCTAACCGCTTTCTACATGTTCCGCCTGATATTTCTCACCTTCCACGGCAAAGAGCGGCTTGAACCTAAAACCAAGGCACATCTGCATGAATCTCCTAAAGCCATGACCATACCTCTTGTGATCCTGGCTTTCTTTTCTGTTGTCGCCGGATATATCGGAATGCCTGTAGTGCTGGGTAAAAACGTTAACTGGTTTAACAATTTCCTGGAACCTGTCATCCACGGCGGACACGGACATGAAGCACACTTGAGTATCGGAACAGAATGGCTGCTTATCCTTATTTCAGTTATAGTAGCCTTAACTGGAATTTATCTGGCATATCTTTTCTATCTTAAAAAACCCGGGATCCCAAAGAAACTTGTGTCCAGGTTCCCCTTTCTCTATAAACTCCTTTATAACAAATATTACGTAGATGAGATATATAACGCGACTTTTGTAAATTCGACCATAAAAGGTTCTAAATTTGTATATAAAAATTTTGATTTGAAAATTATTGACGGTGCTCTAAACGGCAGTGCTTCCGCAACCGGCTTTTTCGGCAGGATCTTAAGCTGCCTGCATACAGGGCTGATCAAGGACTATGCCCTTGTATTCCTTCTGGGAGCAATAATCTTAATAGGATATTTAATTTTTTAAAATGAACATACCGATACTCAGCATCTTGATTTTTTTACCGCTTACAGGAGCTATTCTTTTTATTTTCATCCCCAGAGAAAAATCGAATCTGCTGAAATATCTGGCTGTTGCTGTAACTGTTTTAACTTTCCTAGTTGCCCTCCCCCTGTATTTTAATTTCGACGGCAGCACAGCAGACCCTCAATTTGTGGAAACTGCTGAGTGGATAGGTTACGGCATAAATTATCATGTAGGAATCGACGGGATCAGCCTCCTACTTGTGATCCTGACAGTTTTCCTTTTTCCCATAGCCATTATATCTTCTTGGACTTCTATCAAGGATAAGATAAAAGAATACCTTATTTTCATGCTCATACTTGAGACCGGAATAATCGGCGTCTTTTTGTCTCTTAATCTATTTCTTTTTTATGTATTCTGGGAGGCCATGCTTATCCCCATGTATTTCCTTATCGGCATCTGGGGAGGCAAACGCAAAATATATGCTACAGTAAAGTTTGTCCTGTTTACCATGTTCGGCAGCCTGCTAATGCTGGTTGCCATATTCTTCCTTTATTCCACCTATTATAAAGCCAGCGGAGTTTATTCACTTAATATATTTGATTTCCAGAAACTAATCCTGGATCCAGGTGTTCAGATATGGCTTTTTCTGGCCTTTGCGCTGGCATTTGCTATTAAAGTTCCCCTGTTCCCCTTTCACACCTGGCTTCCCGACGCCCACGTTCAAGCCCCTACAGCCGGTTCTGTGATCCTGGCTGCAGTCCTTCTTAAAATGGGGGCCTATGGTTTCCTTCGTTTTGCCCTGCCACTTTTTCCAGATGCTGTCCAAAAGTTCCTTCCTTTGTTAGCAGTCCTATGCCTTATAAGCATCATATATGGGGCACTTATGGCTCTCATCCAAAAAGATATAAAATCTTTGGTAGCCTACTCCAGTGTTAGCCATATGGGTCTCATCATGCTGGCAGTCTTTTCTCTAAACTTTGAAGCTATGGAAGGTGCTATCTATCAGATGCTCAATCATGGCTTAAGTACAGGCGCTCTCTTTCTCTGCGTAGGTATTCTTTACCAACGATCCCATACACGCCTTATTAAGGATTATGGGGGAGTAAGTAAACAGATGCCTGTTTTTTCCGCATTTTTCCTTGTCTGTATGCTGTCTTCAGTAGGATTGCCCGGCCTAAATGGTTTTGTAGGTGAAGTGCTTTGCATTTTCGGTATTTTCAAATCCAGCCATATATTGGCTGCCCTGGGAGTGTTGACCATTATACTGGGGGCTGCATATCTTTTATGGATGTACCAACGGGTCATGCAAGGTCCTATCACCAATGACAAAATCAAATCATTCCCTGATCTTAATAAAAGAGAGATCGGATTTCTCATACCTATTATAATTATGATGTTCTGGATGGGAATATACCCAAGGCCTTTTCTAAGAAAGATGGACGCTTCGGTCACCCACCTTCTCCATCAAATAAAAAGCAGAACATCTGTGTCCGCATCCATACAAAAAGAAGAAAAAGAATTAAAAATCAAAATCAAGGAAGATAAAACCGAAGAATTAAAAGAAAAAACTAATTTATTACTCAAATGAATACTTATACAGCTTTGTATCCGATCTTAACCATAGTAACAGGTGCTCTCCTTATTATTCTGCTTGAAGTTTTTCTAAAAAAAGAAAAAAAAGACTATTTAGGTTTCATTGCCGTCCTCTTCCTCTTGGCAAGCGGGGCGGAATGCATAAAATTCTGGAACAAGGGTTTATCCTATTTTGAGGGGACTCTTCTCCTTGATAAATTCGCTTTATTCTTTTTTCTGATTTTGATCCTTGCTGTTATCTTCATAACGCTAATATCACTTAAATATCTCTCCCTCCAGAACGCCGACCACGGTGAGTACTACAGCTTGCTCCTTTTTGCCCTTTCCGGGATGATGATAATGGTTTCTTCCCGTGATTTCCTTGTGATTTTTCTCGGCCTGGAAGTATTATCTATGGCAAGTTATGCTTTAGCCGGATTAAAAAAGAATGATGAAAGATCATCAGAAGCAGCGATAAAATACTTTCTACTCGGCAGTTTTGCATCCGCCTTCTTGGTTTTTGGGATCGCTCTACTTTACGGCGCTGTTTTTTCTACAGATATCAGCACTATTATGAATTTCTTCCACTCAGAGACCAGCTTAAGCCTTATGGCGCTTACCGGGATGGCTTTTATTATAATTGGATTCGGATTTAAAATCGCTGTTGTTCCCTTTCATATGTGGACTCCTGACGTATATCAGGGCTCTCCTACTCCAGTTACCGCTTTCTTCTCTGTAGGACCTAAGGCTGCCGGCTTTGCAGTATTGATGCGTATTTTCTTTCCTTTCTGGAAGGAAGCCATTAATTCAGAAACTTTCTTTCATATCCTCTGGATATTATCCGTCCTAACTATGGTAGTCGGAAATCTTGTCGCTCTCAGGCAAAAAAATGTTAAAAGGATCCTGGCATATTCCAGCATAGCCCATGCAGGATATATCTTGATCGCAATCCTGGCTGGGGACAATTCAGGCTTGCTATTTTATCTAACTGTATACCTGTTTATGAATATCGGAGCTTTTTCAGCTGTAATTGCTTTAAGCCGGAAAGGCAAAGAATTCCTTGAATTGGAAGATTATTCTGGAATCGGATTCCGCTACCCCTGGATAGGAGCCACTTTAACAGTATTTCTTTTCTCCCTGGCAGGTTTTCCTCCCACTGGAGGCTTTCTGGCAAAATTTTACATCTTTTCCGCTGCAGTTCATAAGGGACTGGTTCCCTTAGTGATTATCGGAGTCCTGGCAAGCCTTATATCAGTTTTCTACTATTTGCGTATTATCATCTATATGTATATGCGCGAACCTACTCGGAATGTAGAGATATTCGCCTATAATCCGGCATTATTCTTGGTCCTTTTCCTCTGCCTTTATGGAGTTCTTATGATGGGAATTTTTCCGGGAAATATCCTGATTTACATCAAACAAGCAGTTGCAGCGCTTGTATTCTAATCCCCACCTAATTTTTTTTCTAAACTTCTGAGCCTTAAGCAAGAATCAGGTCAGTTGATACGAAAACATATAGATGCAAAGATAAATCTGATTGTATGGCTGCGCTCGCTTCAGCCATACCCTTAGATTTATCTTACACACTTTTAATTAACAATCACGGCAACTTCGACTCGTGAATAATCCAGGCAAGTTGACCTGATTCTTTTTACAGCTTTTCCTAAAAAAAATGGCTTTTCTCTCACTTTGATATAAGTTTAAGGCTGGAGTGGGACGTAAGCCGGATTCTGTTCCTTATAAAAGCAGGGGTGGTTATTTATCTGACCCCTTGATTACTCAAGAGGTTTAGCGACCTACCCGCCCTGAGACGAGCAGCCTCAACAGGGCCCGATTTGGTCTTGCTCTGGATGGGGTTTACCCTGCCCTTGATGTCACCACCAAGGCGGTGAGCTCTTACCTCACCATTTCACCCTTGCTCCGCGCGGCAGCTTAAATGCAGTCCGCACAGGGCGGTGTGTTTTCTGTGGCACTTTCCTCCGGTCGCCCGGAGTCGCTGTTAGCGACCATCCTGCCCTATAGAGTCCGGACTTTCCTCCCCTCCATTCTTATTACGAGAAGAAGGAGCAACCACCTTGCCCGCTCCAGCCTTTATTTTTATGCCAAATTGTTCTAATTTTTTATAAAGATTACTGCGGGGAGTTTCGATCTCTCTTGCTGTCTGGGAGATATTCCAATCACTTTCCTCCAGCTTGGCTAGAATAAATTCTTTTTCCGCCAAATCCCGGAAGGCCTTCAGGCTTTTTACATTGTCAGCCTCAGGAAAATATATGGTCGCTTCTCCTTTGATCTGCTCGGGAAGGTCTTTTTTTGCTACTGTATCAGAATCTGTCATAATAATAACCCTCTCCACAATATTTTTCAACTCCCGCACATTTCCTTTCCAGGGATATTTTACCATAACTTCAATTGTATCTTCAGTGAATTTTTTTTCTTTAAAATTATTTTCCTTTACAAAATTCTTATTGAAATAATCTATCAGCATAGGGATGTCTTCTTTTTTTTCTCTCAGCGGTGGTGAATTCAAAGGTAAAACATTCAGGCGGAAATACAGGTCCTCCCGAAAATTCCCTTCCTTAATTTCTGATTTTAAATTCTTATTAGTTGCTGCTATTACCCTGACATCTACTTTTCCTGTTTTACTTGACCCTACCTTCTGCACCTCCCCTTCTTCGAGAACTCGCAAAACTTTGGCCTGGGTCTTTAAACTCATATCGCCGATCTCGTCAAGAAAAATGGTTCCGCCATCTGCCAGCTCAAACTTCCCTTTTTTCTTTTCCGTTGCTCCGGTGAAGGCACCTCTAATATGTCCGAAAAGCTCGCTTTCAATAAGCTCTTCCGGAATAGCAGCACAATTTACCTGAATAAATGCTTCATTTTTCCGGGAGCTGTTTTCATGTATGGCCCTAGCGATCAACTCTTTTCCAGTACCGCTTTCTCCAAAAATAAGGATCGTGGCATTAGTTGGAGCTGTCTTTAATACCTGTTCCCATAGCTTTTTCATCAAAGGGTGGTTACCTACAAGCCGATATTTTTTTTCTGCTTTTTTACGTAAGTCCTTACATTGGCGTTCTAATCGTTTCTGATTTAAGGCATGTTGGATACTCAGTAATACTCTTTCCCGGTGTAGAGGCTTTTCAATAAAGTCAAAGGCTCCTAATTTAGTAGCCTCTACTGCAGTTTGGACCGTTCCATGTCCGGAGATCATGATTACTTCTGGTGAATAAGGCTTTTTTTTCAACTCTGATAGCACTTCCAGGCCATTCATTCCTGGAAGCTGAATATCCAAAAGGATCAGATCCAAGCCAACAGTTTCATCAATCATTTCAAGAGCTTCTTCGCCATTAGCAGCTTCTAAAAATGTGTAGCCTTCGTATTCGAGGATCATTTTTAGAGATTTGCGGATGTTTGCTTCATCATCCACAACCAGGATTTTAACATTTCGCTTGTTACTCATAGTTTAATTTCCTTAATTTGGTATTTCTATAATATGACAGCAAAGAAAAAAGTTCAAACAGTAAATTTCCAGGAGTTCCCCCATTTTTCTAAGCTTCTGAGCTTTAAGCAAGAATCAGGTCAGTTGATACGAAAACACGCGGATTTTCCCCAGCGTGAAAAATCCGCTCGGATACAGTCTTCGCTCTCTTCTCCTTAAAGGAGAAGAACCATGCCCGCTCATCCTT